>WBZX01000685.1_pt1 | contig 29338 bp, 25 predicted proteins | sample 5204211 | NCBI WGS metagenome assembly WBZX01 (sample SAMN12344362, study PRJNA552823) | activated sludge metagenome | biome: Activated sludge suspended growth; feature: Nitrification reactor; material: Wastewater; isolation source: activated sludge from nitrification reactor of wastewater... | reverse complement strand
GTCCCCGTCCTCCGAGGTCATGACGCGGTAGACGCCGAAATAGCTGCGCCAGGCCTGTCCATGATGGACCTGGGACGAGCGCGTCCCGACGATCGTGAACATGGCGAGCGCCAGGCCCGCGACCAGCGGTGGGTGACGCCAGGAGACCACCATGACGAGACCGAGCGCGGCGACGATGGCCGCTGTGGTGCCGTAGCCCCAGAAGCCGTTACCGAGCTGCGCCGCACCCCATGGCGCGACGAGGGTCGCCGCCCACGCCAGCCCGAGCACGAGCGCGAGTTGCGGCAAGCTGCGATTCCAGCGGCGCCAGTCGAGCGCGCCGGGACGGCAGAGGACGCCCAGCGCGATGAGCAGCGGATATTCGAGGACCTCTGAGAAGATCCTCGGGGCGAGGAGGGCCGAGAACAAACCGCCGAGCACGCCACCCAGGGACATCAGCAGGTAGAACTCGGTCAGCCGCGAGGCATCGGGCCGCTGCTCGTAGAGAGTGCGATGGGCGACCATCGCGGTGGTGAGGAAGGCGGCGAGCCCAGCGCCGCTCATCAGGAACCAGCCGCTCGACTTGATCTGCGCCATGACTACGAGCGCCACCACGACAGAGGCGAGATGGGCCGGCAGCAGCAGCCAGCGCGGCACCAGCGACCGCTCGCGGAACACCAGCACGAAGGTGAGCAGGTAAAGCGCCAGCGGGATGACCCAGATCAGCGGCGCCGAGGCGATGTCGGTGGCGATGTGGGTGGTGAAGGCGGTCAGCAGGGCCGCCGGCACCATGGCGAGACCGATCCAGGCGAAGCGGTCCCAGATGGCAGGCGCACGGGACGGGGCAGGGCTGGGAGCCACGGCGACACCGGCTCCCGTGATGGCCGCCCGACCACGCAGCATGAAAAAGCATGCCATCAGCGCCAGCAGCAGGACGCCGTAGCCGAGGGTCCAGTACCAGCTGAGCTGCGTCAGTCCGAGGATGGGCTCGAGCAAGAAGGGGTAGCCGAGGAGCGCGAGCAGGCTGCCGAGATTGGAGGCGCCGTAGAGGAAGTAGGGGTCGCGGGCGTCAGGTGCCCCGCTCGCGGCGTACCATGCCTGAAGCAGCGGCGCATTGGCGGCGACGGCGAGGAACGGCAACCCGATGCCGATGGCAAAGAGCTGCAGCTGCCACATCGTGGGATCGCCGGCCGGTGGCTCGCCGAGGCTCGCGGGAAGCCCGATCGGGAGCGCCAGGGCGGCGGCGATGAACACCAATGCGTGGACGAACCCGGTGGATCGCAGCGGCACCAGCCGAATCAGCAGGTGGGCATAGGCATAGCCGGCCAGCAGCGCGCCCTGGAAGAACATCAGCGCCACCGCCCATACCGAGGGTGCCCCGCCAAGAACCGGCAGCACCATCTTGGCGAAGATCGGCTGGATCGAGAACAGCAGCGAGGCCGACAGGAAGGTCGTCAGCACGAAGGTGGCCAGCAGCAGCGGGGCGTGAGACGGCGCCGCAACGGCATCGGCGACGGTGCCGACTGGCTCCCGTTCAGTCGCGGGAGACGAGGCGGTGCCGGCCGACGGACTCGAAACGGTCAACCGCATCTCCTGCTGCTACTGACGGGTCATTCCAGAGCGAGGGATCATAGGCGGGAAATCCCGCTGCGTCAGCAGGATGGAGATGCAGACACCGGAGCGATCACAGCCGTGGCGCCGCCTTGGCTCGCTCGCGCGCCGCACGCACGTAGCGCAGCAGGTTGGCGTCGATCTGGCGCGCATCGGTGAGAACGGCCATGTGCCCGAAACGCGGCGGTGGCCCAACCATTTTCGACTTCTGCCATGGTGGCGCGAACGGCCAGCCACCGAGATCGAGCCCGAGACGGATGTCGCGCGGGCCCGGGACGAGCACCCCGAACTCGGCGGGGCCGGCGAGCACGACGTAGCCGTCGCGAGCGGTGGCGGCAAGGCCGGGGCAGGCCTCGGCGAGGGCGGCCAGGGTGTGTTGGGCGAGCGGCCGGTAGGCTTTGGCGGCGGCGAGCACCTCCTCGAGCCCCTCGAAGGCGACCGGTGGCGGCGGCGGCGCGGCGGGCACGGCGACGGGAGCGGCAGGCGGCGAGACCGAGGGAAAGGGACGCGACGGCTCCTCCGGCTCGGCCGTGGGGCGCTGGGCGGGCGATCCGGGCAGGGCCAGCCCCTCCGTCTCCGCGATTCTGCGGATGGCGGCCTCGAGCCGGCCGGCGGCGCCGTCGCCATAGAGCGGCTGGCCGCCGTTGTGGTGGATGCGCTCGAGCCAAGAGGCCTTGGAGAACATGAATCCCTGGTGCCGCAGCCAGTCGATGATGGCGTTGCGCTCGCTGAGCCCGGCGGCATCGATCGCCGCCATCCACGCCGCCAGGGTTCGCCCCGTGTCCGACTCGAGGCTATCGAGAAACTCCCGCTCCTTGGCGCCGTAGTCGATGGCCATGGCTGGTCCCGCTGCTCCCCGTCAAAGCCAGCGCTTGGTGCGGGACTGGTACTCGCGGTAGGCGTCGCCGAAGCGGGCCGTGAGATGCCGCTCCTCGGGCAGGATGGCGAGCCACGTGACGAGCACGATGAACACCGGCGCGAACAGCACCACCCACATGGATTTGGTGAGCTCGGCGAAAAAGAGAATGATGAGCACGTCGGCGATGTAGATCGGATTGCGCCATCGGGCAAACGGGCCATTGGTGACCAGCGCGCTGACGCGGCGGTGCGGCATGACGGTGGTGTTGTGGCGCCACATGGTGAAGGCGGCCCAGGCGGCGAGCGCGCCGCCGGCGACGCCAAAGCCGAGACCGACGAGCCGGGCCGCGGCATCGTCGAGACCGGGCCAGGGCAGAGGCGCGACGCGCTGAAGATACCAGCCGGCGAGCACGCCCGCGGCGACCAGAATGGGAGGCCACGGAATTGACGCCGGACGGTCGGCGTAGCGGTCGGCGTCGGCGGTCATGCGAAGGCTCCGGCTTCCATGTCGAACGAGGCGCGCCCAAATCCTTCCGAAGGGCGGTGCTCACAGCATATAGTCATGATTAGCACGGTTGTGGCGCCATTCGGACGACGGTCATGATCCCCAATGCAACGCGCGGACTGGACTTTGGCCTCGGCGAGACGGCGGACGCGCTGAGAGAGAGCGTGGCGGCGTTCACGTCGGCCGAGATCGCGCCGATCGCCGCCGACATCGACCGCGCCGACCGGTTCCCGCGCGAATTATGGCCACGCATGGGGGCGCTGGGCCTCCATGGCGTCACCGTCGAGGAGGAATGGGGCGGCTCGGGGCTCGGCTACCTCGAGCACTGCGTCGCAATGGAGGAGGTGTCGCGCGGATCGGGCTCGGTTGGCCTGAGCTACGGCGCCCACTCGAACCTGTGCGTCAACCAGATCCGCCGCATGGGCACCGACGAGCAGAAGCGGCGCTACCTGCCGAAGCTGATCTCGGGCGAATGGCTCGGCGGCCTCGCCATGAGCGAGCCGGAGGCGGGCTCCGACGTCGTCTCGATGCGCTTGAAGGCCGAGCGGCGGGGCGACCGCTACGTCCTCAACGGCACCAAGATGTGGATCACCAACGGGCCGGGCGGTGACCTGCTCGTCGTCTACGCCCGCACCGATCCCAAGGCCGGCTCGCGCGGCATCACGGCGTTCCTGGTCGAGACGTCGGCGAAGGGCTTTTCCGTGGCGCAGAAGCTCGACAAGCTCGGCATGCGCGGCTCGCCGACCGGGGAATTAGTGTTCGAGGACTGCGAGATCCCGGCCGCGAACGTGCTCGGCGAGGTCGGCCGCGGCGTCAACGTGCTCATGAGCGGGCTCGACTACGAGCGCGTGGTGCTGGCGGCGGGGCCGATCGGCATCGCCCAGGCGGCGCTCGACATCGCGCTCCCCTACGTGCGCGAGCGGCGCCAGTTCGGCGCGCCGATCGGCTCGTTCCAGCTCGTGCAGGGCAAGGTCGCCGACATGTACGTGCGGCTCAACGCGGCGCGCGCCTACGTCTACGCGGTGGCGCGGGCCTGCGACCGGGGCGAGACGACGCGGCGCGACGCGGCGGGCGCCATCCTCTACGCCGCCGAGACGGCGACCGCGATCACCCTCGACTCCATCCAGCTGCTGGGCGGGACGGGGTACATCAACGACACCGCAACCGGCCGCCTGCTGCGCGACGCCAAGCTCTACGAGATCGGCGCCGGCACGAGCGAGATCAGGCGGTGGCTCATCGGGCGGGAGCTGGTGGAGGGGTAGGCCCTATCCTACACCGAGCTTTCCAATCACGCCGCGTTTGGCCCTGGGCGCACGGCCGCAACAGCCTCCATTCGAAGATTTTTCCGACTGTCACGGCCGGGACAGCGGGAAACCGTGGGCGAAGGCAAAGTCACTCCATCAGCCGCCGAGACCGGCGAGCACAAACCGGATGGAGAGACACGATGCTGGGCCAGATCACAAAGTTCCGCACCGACATGGGCATGGGCGTCATCTGCGCCGAGAACGGCGTCGAGTACCGCTTCGCCGTCGGCGAGCTGGTCAACACCCCCGAGGAGCTGGTCGGCCAGGCGGTCGACTTCCTCATCCACCAGCGCCAGCCGAAGGACATCCTCGTGCTGACCGGCTCGCCCTGGCACGTGTTCGCCAACAAGCGCCGCCGCCACTGAACCCAGCGACAATCATCTGCAACCCGAATTCAGAATGCCCTCGGAGCCCGTATCATGACGACCACCCTGGACATCTCCGACGTGCCGCCGGTCTCGACCGTCGAGCTGGCCATCGCGGTCCGTCTGCTGATCGGCGGCGGCAAGCCCCTCGCCAACGCCGCCCAGGTGACCGAGATCGACCTGCGCGGTGTCGAGAGCGAGCTCTGGAGCCGTCATGAGGGCATCGCCGGCCGCAAGCTAGCCGTCGCGCTGCGCCTCCGGGCCCTGGTCGGGGCGCTCGGCGCCCGCCGGATCGCCGGGCTGATCGGTGACACGGGCAACGGCGCCAAGCTGGCGCTGGTCGAGGCGGCCGCCTCGCTGCGCCTCAACGCCAATCGCGGGTTCGTGCCGCAGCACCTCGTGTGGGCCCTGCAGCCGGCCGGCAAGGCTCCGGCGCAGGCGCTGGTGACGGTCGAACTCGAAAGGATCGCGGCCTGATTCACTTGGTGGAGGGTCTGGGAGGCTCTGCCTCTCACTGGGGCGCGGAGGCGGCCCCGCCCGGGCATCAAACGCCTCTTCCGTCGATTCCCCGGGCTGAATCTTATCCCCGGTGGAATGACGTGCCCCTACATTGGCTCCGTTCCGCCGCCAATTTGTTCTGAACATGTGGGGCTCGGGCTCGAGCTGGGGTCCCGGGGTGGCGGAAGTCTCGGCCGCCGGCGAAGCCCATCAGCTGGTTCGTCCGGCAGCGTCGCGGACAGCATCCGGGAGCCGCGTCCCCACTATCCCAAGAACGGTAGGCAGGCCACCGCCCCGCTCCCCAGGGATGTCCTTCCTCGCAACCGGATGCTCTTCGCAGCTGCCGGCAATTCGTGCTGGCGGCCAATGTTTTTTCCGATTGTCACGCCCGGGACAGCGGGAAGCCGCGGGCGAAGGCAAAGTCACTCCATCAGCCGCCGAGACCGGCCGGCACCAACCGATGGAGAGACACGATGCAGGGCCAGATCACCAAGTTCCGCTCCGACATGGGTGTGGGCGTCATCACTGCCGAGAACGGCGCTCAGTACCGCTTCGCCGCCAAGGAGCTGGTCAACGCCGCCGCCGAGCTGGTCGGGCATTCGGTCGACTTCCTCGTCCACCAGCGCCAGCCCAAGGAGATTTTGGTCCTGACCGGCTCGCTCTGGCACGTGTTCGCCGGCGACGGCCGCGCCCACTGATCTAAAGACATTCCAACCGCCATCTGCAACCCGAATTCAGAACGCCCCGGAGCCACGTATCATGACGACCACCCTGGACATCTCCGACGTGCCGCCGGTCTCGACCGTCGAGCTGGCCATCGCGGTTCGCCTGCTGATCGGCGGCGGCAAGCCCCTCGCCAACGCCGCCCAGGTAACGGAGCGAAACCTGCGCGGCGTCGAGAACGAGCTGTGGAGCCGTCACGAGGGCATCGCCGGCCGCAAGCTGGCCGTGGCGCTCCGCCTCCGGGCCCTGGTCGCGGCGCTCGGCGCTCGCCGGATCGCCGCGCTGACCGGTGACACGGGCAACGGCGCCAAGCTGGCCCTGGTCGAGGCGGCGGCCTCACTGCGCCTCAACGCCGATCGCGGGTTCTTGCCGCAGCACCTCGTGTGGGCCCTGCAGCCGGCAGGCAAAGCTCCGGCCCCGGCGCTGGTGACGGTCGAGCTCGAGAGGCTCGCGGCCTGAATCAAACGGTGGTGGGTCTGGGAGGCTCCGCCTCCCAGTGGGGCGCGGGGCCAGCCCCGTTTCGAGCGAAGCTAGAAACATCTCGAGTTTTCGGCGAGGCATGACGCGGACGCTTATCCGGCTCGGCGCCGTAGAGGGTCCGGAGCCGCAGGAACGGCTTCTCGATCAGCTGGTACGAGACCATGGCAACCGCCGCGACGAGCGGGAAGGTGGCGAAGGCGAGCAGCGCCGCGACCGTAAAATCCGTCATGTCGAACCCCAGCTGGGCGCACCTTTTCGCCAGCGCCGCGAAGACCAAGGCGTGCAGCAGGTAGATCGAGTAGGACGCCTCGCCGATGCGGGCGAGGGTGGCATCGAGGAGGCGCGGGATGCGCACCGGCAGCTTCTCGTAGGCGACGATCATGAGCCCGTAAGCTAGGCCCTCGAAGGTGGGGATGACGATCCAGAGCGGGGATTGCGATGGGTGGCCCCCGAGTCCGTAGTAGCCGCCGGCGAGGTTGAAGGCTTGCCAGACGGCTGCGAACGAGACAATCGTCGCAGGCAGCAGGCGGTGGGCGATGCGGCGCCAGATGTCCAGTCCCGAGATTTCAGCGAAGAGCATGCCGAGGACGAACTGGTCGATGCGCCCGGCGATGGTCCAGTAGGCGAGATCCTGCACCTGCCCGGTCTGCCACCAGAAGATGGCCCGCCCGGGGATGGCGAGAGCCAGGATCGCGAGCAGCGGCGCGACGCGGTGGCGGCGCTGCAAGGCGAGGATCAGGGGGAAGACGAGATAGAAATGCAACTCGGTGGTGATCGACCAAGCGCCCCCGGGCCATGTCGGCTGGACGAGCCCGGCGGCCAGGTCGTGGAGCGTCAGCCTGCCTTTCCAGGCCCAGAAGGCGAGGACCAGGACGAGCAGGGGGGCGAGGCGGACGAAGCGGTTCCAGTAGAAGCCGGCAAGCGCGAGGTCGCGGCCCGATGTGATGCGGGCGAAAAGGTAGCCGGACAGCACCATGAACAGCGCGACGCCGGTGTGACCTTCCTCGAGCCAGGAGACGAGGAAGAAGGAGGGCACGTGCTCGAAGGGCACCGAGACGTGCACGAAATGCCAGAAATAGACGAGAAACGCCGCAAGTGCGCGAACGTGATCGAGGCGGCTGAAGTAGGCCCCCGTGCTGGCGCGCATTCGGTCCCCCATCGCGTCGGCGAAGCGGGGATTATGACCGGGCCGCGTTTCGGCGAGGTTAGCGGGCAGGCTTAGCCCGCGAGCTTCGCCCGGATCGCCTCCAGTGCCGCGCCCGCCAGGGTCCCGTCCGGGCCACCGGCCTGGGCCATGTCGGGCCGCCCGCCGCCACCCTTGCCGCCGGCCGCCTCGGAGCCGGCGCGGACGAGATCGACGGCGTTGACCTTGCCGGCGAGATCCGGCGTCACGGCGACCACGATGCCGAGCTTGCCGTCGGAGGAGTTGTTGGCGATGGCGACGATGCCGGAGCCGACCTTGGCGCGGCCGTCGTCGGCCATGGCCTTGAGATCCTTGGTCTCGACGCCCGATACGGAGAGCTCGAGGTACTTGAAGCCGCCAACCTCGGCGATCGCCGGTCCGGCATCCTTGCCGCCACCCCCGCCGAGGGCGATTTGCTTCTTCGCATCGGCCAGCGCCTTCTCGAGCTGGCGCTTCTCGTCCATCATGGACTTGAGCCGGTCAACGACCTCCTCGGGACGCGTCTTGAGAACAGCTGCGGCCTCACGCAGGCGCTCGTCGGCCTGGGCCAGATAGGCGCGGGCACCCTCGGCGGTCAGCGCCTCGATGCGGCGGACACCCGCCGCACTGGCGCTCTCGGCCACGACGCGCACGAGGCCGATGTCGCCGGTGCGGGAGACGTGGGTGCCGCCGCAGAGCTCGACAGACCAAGCCTTGTTCGCTTTCCCGTCGGAGCCAGTTGGGCCATCGCCCATCATTCCATGACCCATGGCGACGACGCGCACCTCGTCGCCATACTTCTCGCCGAACAGAGCCATGGCGCCCGACTGCATGGCGTCGTCGATGGCCATGAGGCGGGTGCTCACGGGGCTGTTCTGAAAGACGATGGCGTTGGCGAGCCCCTCGACGGCCTTGACCTCGTCGGCGCTCATCGGCTTCGGATGCGAGAAGTCGAAGCGCAGACGGTCGGGCGAGACCAGCGAGCCCTTTTGGGCGACATGGGTGCCGAGCACCTGGCGCAGGGCCTCGTGGAGGAGGTGGGTAGCCGAATGGTTGGCGCGCGTGGCCGAGCGGCGTCCATGGTCGACGGCGAGTTCGACCGCGTCTCCCACCTTCATGGCACCCTTCTCGAGCCTGCCGATGTGGGCAAAGACGTCGCCGAGCTTCTTCTGCGTGTCGGTGACGCGGAAAACCGCGCCCTTGGGTCCGCGGATGACGCCGACGTCGCCGACCTGGCCGCCGGACTCGCCATAGAACGGGGTCTGGTTCAGAAGCAACACGGCCTCGTCGCCGGCCTTGAGGCTCTTGGCTTCCTTGCCGCCCTTGATCATGGCGGTAATCACGCCCTCGGCCGTCTCGGTATCGTAGCCGAGGAAATCCGTCGCGCCGACCTTGTCCTTCAGCTCGAACCAGATGGTCTCGGTGGCCGCTTCACCCGAGCCCTTCCAGGCCTTCCGAGCCTCCTCGCGCTGAGCCTCCATGGCCTTCTCGAAGCCCGGGGTGTCGACCGAGATGCCGCGCTGGCGCAGCGCATCCTGGGTGAGGTCGAGCGGGAAACCGAAGGTATCGTAGAGCTTGAATGCGGTGTCGCCGGCCAGAACGCCGCCCGCGCTGAGCGCCCTGGTCGCCTCTCCGAGCAGGCCGAGGCCCTTCTCGAGCGTCTTGCGGAAGCGCGTCTCCTCGAGCTTCAGCGTCTCGGTGACTAGACCCTGGGCGCGCTGCAGCTCCGGGTAGGCCTCGCCCATCTGGCGAACGAGAGCCGGGACCAGACGGTACATGAGCGGCTCGCTGGCGCCGAGAAGGTGGGCGTGGCGCATGGCGCGGCGCATGATGCGGCGCAGCACGTAGCCACGCCCCTCGTTCGACGGCAGAACGCCATCGGCAATGAGGAAGCTCGTGGCGCGCAGGTGGTCGGCGATGACGCGGTGCGAGGCGCGCGCCTCGCCCTCGGCCTCGACACCGGTGGCATCGACCGAGGCCGCGATGAGCGCCCGGAACAGGTCGGTGTCGTAGTTGTCGTGCACGCCCTGGAGCACGGCCGCTATGCGCTCGAGCCCCATGCCGGTGTCGATCGAGGGCTTGGGTAGCGCGACGCGGTCGTCGGGGGCACGCTGCTCGAACTGCATGAAGACGAGATTCCAGATCTCGATGAAGCGGTCGCCGTCCGCCTCCGCAGAGCCCGGAGGCCCGCCGGCGATCTTCGGCCCGTGATCGAAGAAGATCTCGGAGCAGGGGCCGCACGGGCCGGTGTCGCCCATGCGCCAGAAGTTGTCCTCGGATGAGATGCGGATGATACGGTCGTCAGCGAAGCCGGTGAGCTTCTTCCACACGCCGAACGCCTCGTCGTCGTCGTGGTAAACGGTGACCAGGAGGCGCTTCTTGTCGAGGCCCAAATCCTTGGTCAGCAGGTTCCACGCCAGCTCGATCGCACGCTCCTTGAAGTAGTCGCCGAAGGAGAAGTTGCCGAGCATCTCGAAAAAGGTGTGATGGCGCGCCGTGTAGCCAACGTTATCGAGATCGTTGTGCTTGCCGCCGGCACGCACGCACTTCTGCGACGTGGCCGCGCGCGTGTAGGACCGCGTCTCCTGCCCGGTGAAGACGTTCTTGAACTGCACCATGCCGGCGTTGGTGAACATCAGCGTCGGGTCGTTGCGCGGCACGAGCGGGCTCGACGCGACGACCTCGTGGCCGTTGCGCTTGAAATAGTCGAGGAACGCTCTGCGGATCTCGTTGACGCCGGTCATGGGGCTCTCTGGGGGCTCTCGTTCAGGGGGCTCCCGTTCGGGGCGGGAGGCCTGCTTCCCCGGCGAATGGAGCCGGCGGCGCGCTGCCCAAGGCGGCGCGACCGACGGCTCGAGCCTGCCGGAGAGACAAGCGGGTGTCAGACGAGCCCTTTTAACGGGGGCCTCCCAGGCTGTCCAGGAAGCCTCCCGTCGGAGCGGGGAAGAGCGGCGGCGCTCTGGCCGGACCCCGGCTCAGCGCTTGGAGCGCCCCCCGCGTCGGCCGCCGGCGTCCGCCTCGAGCTCGCCCGGCTCGCCGGCGACGCTTTCGGGATCCACCGCCTCTTCCGCCTCGTCACCCTCGGGCTGCGCCAGCATCGCTTCCACCAGCAGGCCGGCGCTCTGGCGCACAGCCTTCTCGATGGCCGCCGCCACCTTGGGGTTCTGCTTCAGGAACCCCTTGGTGTTCTCGCGTCCCTGGCCGATGCGCTGGCCCTCGAAGGAGAACCAGGCGCCGGACTTCTCGACGACGCCGGCCTTGACGCCGAGGTCGACGAGCTCGCCGGTCTTCGAGATGCCCTCGCCGTACATGATGTCGAACTCGACCTCCTTGAAGGGCGGCGCGACCTTGTTCTTGACCACCTTGACGCGGGTCTGGTTACCGATCACCTCGTCGCGATCCTTGATGGCGCCGATGCGCCGGATGTCGAGCCGGACGGAGGCGTAGAACTTGAGCGCGTTGCCGCCCGTGGTGGTCTCCGGGTTGCCGAACATGATGCCGATCTTCATGCGGATCTGGTTGATGAAGATGACCATGGTCCGCGACTTGGAGATCGAGGCCGTGAGCTTGCGCAATGCCTGGCTCATGAGGCGCGCCTGCAGGCCCGGCAGGCTGTCGCCCATCTCGCCCTCGAGCTCGGCCTTCGGCGTCAGGGCGGCGACGGAGTCGATGACGAGGACGTCGACGGCGCCGGAGCGCACCAGCGTGTCGGCGATCTCCAAGGCCTGCTCGCCGGTATCGGGCTGCGAGATGAGGAGGTCCTCGACCTTGACGCCGAGCTTTCGCGCGTAGGAGGGATCGAGGGCATGCTCGGCGTCGATGAAGGCGGTGATGCCACCCTTGCGCTGGGCCTCGGCGACGACATGCAACGCGAGGGTGGTCTTGCCGGAGGACTCCGGCCCGTAAATCTCGACGATGCGTCCGCGCGGCAGGCCTCCGATGCCGAGCGCGATATCGAGGCCGAGCGAGCCGGTCGAGATCGCCTCTACATCGATTTTGTGATCGTTGGCGCCGAGTCGCATGATCGACCCTTTGCCGAAATTCTTGTCGATCTGTGCCAGCGCGGCCTCGAGAGCCTGCCTCTTGTCCATGCTTCCCCCTTCGACGACGCGCAGCTCGGGCTTTGTCATTGCGATCACCTTATGGCATGAGTTCCACATCAGCAAACTCAGCTCAACGTACGTGTTTTGTTCTTCCGTGTCTAGTTTCCTTTACCGCTATGTATAAAATGAATAAACTTGTGTGTCGTTGCTGTTGTGTTCTCATTTTGTCACTACCCTCATGGGGGTCGTGGGCTAGTTTGAAATGTTCTCCTGATTCGGCCGTCAAAACACTAGCTCAGGAAACCAATGCACTCGCCTTCATGCAGCGCGCGCCTTGTACTTTCCGCGCTTCTTCGTTGCGATCTCTCGATCGCGCGCATCCAGTAGAGCGGCGATGTCGGATACGTTCCAGAGCCGATCCGTAACCCCGGAAGCCATCGCGGGCGTCACGCGCAGCTTCGTGTGGATGCGACAGAAGTTGTAGTACATGAAGTGGAGCGCGACCGCGTTCGCGTGCTGCTCAACCTTCTTCGAGAAACCGTTTGTCAGCCGCGTGAACCGGCGCATGTGCATGCGCATCGTCAAGTTCTGGCGCTCCACGAAACTCGTGGACACATGGTCGATGTCTGGCATGCCACTGACCCGAACTCGCTTGGCCCCCGTGCACTCGGCTGGACTGTAGCGACCACGGGCATTCTCCGGGGCCTCGCCGTAGCTCTTCACGAGCTGAGCATAGTCAACGAAGCCGCCAAAGGCCTTCTCGACCGCCACGACGTAGGCACCCAAACCGTCGCTGGTGAGTTGGACGCGACCGTCAAGCCGATCGGCGACGTCCTGCATGAACTCCATCGCCCACCAAGCGTCACGGCCGCCGACGAGCCAGCTCACAGCCAGCTTCGAGTCGGCGTCGATCGCCGTCCACGTCCAGGTATCGCCAGCGCCTTCCGGCGCCGCCTTGGCCTTCGCGACGTTCTTCTGCTTGGCGTACGTGAACGACCAAATCTCATCGACCTGGATGCGCTTGCAACGGAGCTTGCGGACGTGCTCGTCATGGTAGGCCGAACACGCGGCGCCGACATCGTTGAGAAGCTTGGAAACGGTCGCCTTGGCGACGCCAGTTGCGCGCGTGATGGCGCGCATGCTCATGCCCTCACAGAGGAGCTGGATGATTTGCGCGCGCTTTTCTGGGGCAAGCTTGTTCATGCCCCAGAACATACCCCAACCTACGTGAGCGGTCAAGCACAAAGGTCACTTTGGAATTAGTGCCTTCAGCGTCCACTTCTCATCGATCTGGCCTGTCGCGAACTTTACAGTGGTCTTGCACACCAGCAGCGCCCTGTAGGGGCGACTAACGGTCCATTCGGTTCGCGGGAAAACATCACTGGTCTCGCCCTTGATGTTAGTGCCATCTGTCGTGATGAGGTGGAAATATTGCTCGCCAGGATCAATCCCTTCCAAAATGCAATCGTACTCGAAATCATCCTCGTTCTCGTCGCTAGTCTCCTCAATCGCCGCCTTCATCTTGAGTGCATCGTCGTGCGAGATAGAGATGCGCTTCAGATCGCGTAAGCTCCGCCCCCATTGCACTGACGTATCGAGTCCAAACTGAGCACTCACACTCGCCCACCGGTAGGCTCGGGTTATAGATGAAACGCCAATTTTTGGCACCAGATCCCTGAACTCCGCTTGCTGCCGCGAAGATAGAAGCTGAAAGAGCCGCCCAAATGTCATATCCATGTCGGACTCGACGACCATCATTCTCTCATTCGGTATGTGGAGCGAAACGGCCACCGATCCCTCACGCGCACCAACAAAGTCCAGCGTTGAAAGCGCTACATTTTCTGCCGACGGTCGGTATTGTGGCTTTGGTGTACCTCTGAGTGCGTCGAAGATGCAGGTAACCAGTTCTTGGAATGCTCGGACGGAATCCGCTACGGCTATTGCAGGATAGCTCGTCACCTGCCGCATGATGTTGTAGCCGACAAAATCATGCTGCTGATTGTGGAGCGTCTGGTCCAGACGCCGCACTAGATCGTCACGCCGCTTCTGCACCGACTCGGTGTTGATCCTCAGTATCTCGTCGTCGGGGCTCGCGCTCATCGCAGCGTTCAGCCGCGACACAAGCCCATCTGTTTCTTGCAGATCGTCGATCAGGCGCCGAAGCTTACTCATGGCATCACCAAGAACGGCACTTTGACGACTGCTAAGCCCTTCATTTCATCGGCGCGACTAAAGCCGAACTGACGAAGCCAGTACGCATAGAACCACTCACCTTCGGGGCGGCCATCCTCCTCAATTAGAAAATAGTTATCGCACTTGTACCTTTCGTACAGACTAGAGGTTCGAAACCAATCGCAGAAGCTTCGTTGCGCCCCATCTAGCTTTAGAAAGACCTTCGCCTTTATGACGAGAACCAAGTCAACGTCATCAGGATTCAATTTTTGTGTTGTAAAACTTCCGTTAATCCACAGCTCCGCTGCAAACGAACGCTGGTTGATCAAGTCGACCAGAGACGAAAGGTTTTCCATGACACCTGGGCGCGTCACGGAATGCGGGAAGCGATCGACGCACAGCCGGCGAACACCGGCCACCGTCATTGGGTGGAAACCAACAGGGAGCAGAGGAGGAAACTCCTCTTTATCCGCTCCGGCCATAACTACACCTTCGTCAACGCAACTAGTCTTTCTTTTTGTACCTAGCTTGCGCAGCGAGTCTAGCAATTTCTGACCGCTGATCTGCCGTGAGCTTCTCAGCCCGCGCCTTCCCGCCCTTGAGCCCGCCTTTGCGGCCCAGGGCGACGGCTGCAGGGTCCTTGGCGCGAGCTGCCTCGTTGTCACGGTCGACCTCGCCATCTGTCGCGAGATCAACGATGTGCTTGGCGAGTTGGTTCGCGTCTCGCGGGTGCTTTCTTGAGCGGTCAGGCATGGCCACACAGTGGCACGAATGATTCGAGAGTCAAGGTCAAGCATTTTCAAACTAGCCCACTACCCTCATGGGGGTAGTGACTCAGCTTGAAATGTTCAGGCCTCCGGTGAGCCTGATTCTGAGGCGCGAGTGCGCGAACGGCGGCGGGGAGGGCTTGTCCGGCACGAATTGGGGCAAATTGGAGCAGTGCGGAAAGCCAACGGATCGAAGCTCGTTGAACTGCCCGACGTTTACCGGCAACCTGCGGCCGACGGATGATGCGGATTCGGCCGGTGCGGCCGTATCGAGGAGGCTGCATGCGGATTCTCGCCGTTGGGCTCTGCTTGGTGATGTCGGGTATGATGTCCGGGGTGATGGCCGACCAGGGCCGAGGGACGGGGCCCACCGCCCGGACTTGCTCCGCCTATCGCGCCAGCTGCGACGCCAAGAATGCCGCCGAATGCGAAGCGCGGCTTCAGGCCTGCCTGAAGAGCGGATGCTGGGTTGACGCGGCCCAGCGCGCCGGCAAGGCGCACTGCGGGCTCGAGCGGAAGTAGAGACCACCGTTAGCAAGCGCCGCGCCCGGCCTACTCCGGGAACGCGAGGGTGTCGGTGTGGCCGATCTCGGCGTTGGTGCGGGGCTTGCCGGCCCACGCCTCGAGCGAGCGGGCATCGACGCGCCCGGTTTCCGCGACCGCCGCGGCGGTGCCCTTCTGCAGTTCGGACAGCAGCCGCGCGTCGCCGGGGCCGAGGCGCCAGGGACTGTCGGCCTCTTGCACGGAGTATCCTTCGAGGCGGAAGGCATCGGCGAGATGCGCGGGCGCCATCGGGCCCGCGGCAACGCCGAGCCCCTTGTCGCACATCTGGTGGCCATTGAAGGCGGAGGTCACCGCGTTGTCGGCGGGGTGGCGCGGCGTCCAGTGCTGCACGCCGTTGTAGGTCAACACGGTATAGAAGGACGCCCTCCGGGCGGCGGAGGCCCGCGCCGTGGCGGTGATGAAGGCCGCCGAGGCGAGATCGAACAGCGCCGAAGCCGTGACGAGATCCGTGCGTTCGGGCAGCACCTTTTCCAAGCCCGCGGCCAAATCGGCCTCGCGCAGCCAGACGGTGATGCGCTTGTCGCCCTTGTGGAAGCGGACCCAGTTGCCGTTGCTGACATTGCCGTCCGCCCAGCGCGCGATGGCACCGAACGTGGCGGCGGCCAGGCGGTGATCACCCTCGATCAGAGTCCAGGACTGCTGCCGCGGCAGCAGGGGGGCCAAGGCGCGCAGATTGGCCCCGGTGCCGGAGCCGAGGTCGGTGACGTTGACGCGGTCGCGTGTGGCGAAGCGGGCCGCCAGCGCCTCGACCAGGGCGGCGTTGCGGGCCCTGAGGTCGGCCGGCTCGCGCAGCGACAGCCATTCGGCGGAAAACCCGCTCACGCGCGGACCCCCAGGATGGCCGCCGCGATGCGCCGCGCCGTCTCGTTCCAGGTCGGCAGCGCCCGGCCGGCCTCCCACGAGGCGTCCGCAAGGCGCGCGCGCACCCGCTTCTCGGTGAGCGCGGTCCGCAGCGCGCGGGTCAGAGCCTCGACGTCGCCCGGCGGCATCTTGAGCGCGGCGGCGTCCGGCACCGTCTCGGCGGCGGCGCCACCAGTCGTGCAGACGATCGGGATGCCGCGCGCCATGGCCTCGGCCAGCACCATGCCGTAGCCCTCGAACAGCGACGGCATCACGAACACGTCGGCCGAGCCGTAGAAGCGGTCGAGAGTCGCCGGGACGACGGCGCCCGGGAGGTGGATCCGCTCACCGAGACCGTGATCGGCGATGCGCTCGCGAAGGCCGGCGACGGCGTCGGCGTCCCGGTCGAGCGCCCCGGCGATGGTCAGGCGCCAGTCCAGGTCGGCGAGAGGCGCCAGGGCCTCGACCAGATCCGTATAGGCCTTGCGCTGCGAGACGGCGCCGACGGTGAGCAGCTGCAGCGGCATGCCGGTACCGGTGGCGCGCGGGGCGGGATCGGTCCCCGGCTCGGCGACCGTGATCCTGTCCGCGGCAACGCCGAGGTCGCCAGCCACGATGCGCTCGGTCGAGCGGCTGGTCACGATGACGTGCGCCGCCAGAGCCAGGGCGCGGCGCTCGGTCTCGAGCAGCTCTCTCCGGCGTGCCGCCTCGAGGCCGGTCTCGAGATAAAGCGGATGATGGACCAGGGCGACGATGCGATGGCCGAGCCCCTGGATGACGCCGGCGGGCATGGCGCCATAGGCGAGCCCGTCGATGAGCAGGGTCGCGTCGGAGGACGCCGCGGCAAGAGTCCGCCGTGTCGCCTCGAGGTCTTGCGCGGAAGGGTTGGGATAGCTGGCGGGCAGCGCGACATGGCGCGCCGGGATCCCATAAGACGGCAGCAGCGCCAGAACGCGGCGGTCGTAGGCGTAGCCGCCCGTGGGTGTCGCGAGATCACCGGGGATGGCAAACAGGGTCTCAGTCAGGGAGCGGCTCGTCAGAGGCATGGCGTCAGGTTTACCCGTCGAGCCGATTCGGTGGGAGCACCGGCCCGCATCGTGGTTATCACGGCGGCAATGTCAGGCTACGGGACCCTCATAGCTGGCGCGGGCGAGGTCCGTCTCCGTCAAGGTGACGCGGATCTTGGACAATTGTGTGCCGTCCTCGCCGAGGGCGCCGTTGGCCGCGGCCTTGGCGATGGCGTCGAAGATGTACTTGCACAGAAACTCGGTCGTGGTCAGCACGCCCTTGAACTGCGGCAGGGCGTCGAGGTTCTGATAGGCGAGCGGCTTCAATGTGGCGTTGAGCACCGAGAGCGCGGCGCCGATGTCGACCACGACGTTATGCCGGGTCAGCTTCTCCCGGAAGAAGGCCACGTCGACCACGAAGGTCGCCCCGTGCATGTTCTGCGCCGGCCCGAAGAAGGGGTCCGGCAGCGAGTGTGCGATCATGATGCGGTCACGGACCTCGACGGAGAACATGCGGGCTCAAACTCCTCGGCTCGAAAGGCGGGCGCAGTCTTAGCGGGGACGCGGACGGCCGTCGAGGCCGCTGACCCCGTGCGGACGCACCCAGAAAGATCATCTCGGCTTATCGACCCCATCAGCAAAGTGAATTTCCCCTGATCGATAGCGTCCGCTACCAACGTCGCGGTGCTCTAGAACCATTCCAGACAAGGGGAGAGAAACATGGCTGATGGTGGTGGTTGCCCGGTAATGCATGGCGGGCATACGACGCTCGGCGGCCAGTCGAACCGGAACTGGTGGCCGAACCAGCTCAACCTCAAAATTCTTCACCAGCATTCCTCGCTTTGCAACCCGATGGGCGGCGGCTTTGACTACGCCGCGGCGTTCAAGACGCTCGACCTCGCGGCGGTCAAGAAGGACCTGACCGCGCTGATGACCGACAGCAAGGAGTGGTGGCCCGCCGACTATGGCCATTACGGTGGCCTGTTCATCCGCATGGCGTGGCACAGCGCCGGAACCTATCGCACGGCGGACGGCCGCGGCGGCGCCGGCTCTGGCAATCAGCGCTTCGCGCCCGTCAACAGCTGGCCGGACAACGGCAACCTCGACAAGGCGCGCCGCCTGCTGTGGCCGATCAAGCAGAAGTACGGCAACAAGCTCTCGTGGGCCGACCTGATGATTCTGGCGGGCAACGTCTCGCTCGAGTCCATGGGCTTCAAGACGTTCGGCTTCGGCGGCGGTCGCGAGGACATCTGGGAGCCGGAGGAGGACATCTACTGGGGCGCCGAGAACACCTGGCTCGGCGACAAGCGCTACTCCGGCGACCGCGTGCTGGAGAACCCGCTCGCGGCCGTGCAGATGGGCCTCATCTACGTCAACCCCGAGGGCCCGAACGGCAAGCCCGACCCGGTCGCTTCCGGCCGGGACGTCCGCGAGACTTTCGCGCGCATGGCCATGAACGACTACGAGACGGTCGCGCTGACAGCCGGCGGCCATACCTTCGGCAAGATGCACGGCGCCGGTCCGGCGTCGAACGTCGGTCCGGAGCCTGAAGGCGCTCCGCTCGAGGCGATGGGTCTCGGCTGGCTCTCGACCTACGGCAGCGGCAAGGGTCGCGACGCCATCACCTCGGGCCTCGAGGGTGCGTGGACGCCGAACCCAACGCAGTGGGACATGGGCTACTTCGACGTGCTGTTCGGCTACGAGTGGGAGCTCGTGAAGAGCCCCGCCGGTGCCTGGCAGTGGACGCCGAAGAACATTGCTGAGAAAGACATGGCGCCCGATCCCGAGGATCCGTCCAAGCGCGTGCCGATCTTCATGACCACGGCCGACATGGCCATGCGCATGGACCCGGCCTACGAGAAGATCTCGCGCCACTTCCACAAGAACCCGGCCGAGTTCGCCGACGCCTTCGCCCGCGCCTGGTTCAAGCTGACCCACCGCGATATGGGTCCGAAGGCGCGCTACCTAGGTCCCGAGGTGCCGAAGGAGGATCTGATCTGGCAGGATCCGATCCCGGCGGCCGGCCACCCGCTGATCGACGCCGCCGACGTAACATCGCTCAAGGCAAAGATCCTGGCGTCGGGTCTCTCGATCTCCGAGCTGGTCAAGACGGCCTGGGCCTCCGCCTCGACCTTCCGCGGCTCCGACAAGCGGGGCGGCGCCAACGGCGCCCGCGTCCGCCTCGCCCCGCAGAAGGACTGGGCGGCCAACGAGCCGGCCGAGCTTGCGAAGGCGCTCTCCGCCCTCGAAGGCGTGCAGAAAGCCTTCAACGGCGCCGCCAGCGGCGGCAAGAAGGTGTCGCTGGCCGACCTGATCGTGCTCGGCGGCTGCGCCGCCGTCGAGGCCGCCGCCAAGAAGGCCGGCCATGACATCGTGGTGCCTTTCACTCCGGGCCGCACCGACGCCAGCCAGGAGCAGACCGACGCAGCCTCGTTCGACGTCATGGAGCCCGAGGCCGACGGCTTCCGCAACTACGAGAAGCAGAAGTACGCGGTCGCGGCCGAGCACATGCTGATCGACAAGGCGCAGCTGCTGACGCTGACGGCTCCCGAGATGACGGCCCTCGTCGGCGGGCTCCGCGTGCTCGGCGCCAACCACGGCGGCTCCACGCACGGCGTCCTCACCGACCGGGTGGGCACTCTCTCAAACGACTTCTTCGTCAACATCCTCGACATGGGGACGGCGTGGAAGCCGATGACGTCCGACGCGGACGTTTTCGAGGGCCGCTGCCGCAAGACCGGCAAGGCGAAGTGGACCGGAACGCGCGTCGATCTCGTGTTCGGCTCCAACTCCCAGCTGCGCGCGCTGTCCGAGGTTTACGCGCAGGCCGACAACAGTAAGAAGTTTGTCGCCGACTTCGTCGCGGCCTGGACCAAGGTCATGAACGCCGACCGCTTCGACCTCGCGATGGCCTGAGACCGGTTGAGACGTTCGAGAAACAACGAGGGCGGCGCTTTCCGGCGCCGCCCTTTTCGCTCTCTGGGTCTACGAGCGCGGATCAGGTCAGGCGATGAGCTCGCCACCATCCGCGTCCGGCTGGTCCTCGTTGGCCGGGGGGCCGCAGACGGCTTCCGGAGATTCCAGCAGCTCCACCGTATGCTCGGCGATCATGGCCTCCTCGTTGGTTCTGACCACGAAGATCTTGACGCGGCTCATGTCCGACGAGATGACCGCGGAGCCGGCCCGGTTGCGGGCCGTGTCGATCTCGATGCCGAGCCACTCGAGGCCGGTGCACACCTTCTCGCGCACGAAGCTCGAGTTCTCGCCGATGCCGCCTGTGAAGACGAGCGCGTCGAGCCCCTGCAGCAGTGCCGCCATGCCGCCCAGCTCGCGCTGGACGTGATTGACGAAGTACTCGACCGCCTGCTGCGCCTCGAGCGTGCCGGCCGCCTCGAGCTGGCGCATGTCGCCGCTGATTCCGGAGAGACCCTTGAGGCCCGACTGCTTGTACAGGAGATCGATGATCTCCTTGCTCGACAGCTTCTCCACGTCGCGCAGGTAGAGGACCACGCCGGGATCGATCTCGCCGCAGCGTGTCCCCATCGGCAGGCCCTCGAGCGCGGAGAAACCCATCGTCGAGCCGATGCTCTTGCCGTCGCGCATGGCGCACATCGATGCGCCGGAGCCGAGATGGGCAGCGATCACACGCCCGGCGGCATGCATCGGGGCGACCTCGCGCAGACGCTTGGAGACGTACTCGTAGGAGAGACCATGGAAGCCGTAGCGGCGCACGCCCTTGTCGTAGTAGCGGCGCGGCAGTGCGAAGGTGTCGTTGACCCACGGATGCAGGCGGTGGAACGCCGTGTCGAAACAGGCGACCTGAACCGCATGCGGGAATGCCGCCCGGGCCGCTCTGATGCCGTCGAGATTGTAGGGCTGGTGCAGCGGCGCCAGCTGGATGAAGGAGGACAGCTCGGCGACGAGCGCATCGGTGATGACCACCGGCTGCGAGTATCGGGTGCCGCCATGCACGACCCGGTGGCCGACGGCCGCGATCCTGGCTTCGGGATAGTGCGACGTCAGGAACTCGAGGATGTGTGCGATCGCGTGCTGGTGGTCGCTCGCATCTTCGCCGCGCAGCATGGTGTCCTCGAGCACCTTGCCGCTCTCGTCGGTGACGTAGAGGTGGGGGTTGGCTCCGAGGCTCTCGATCTGGCCGGTGGCGCGCACGCTCAAGGCTTTGCCGTCGGCGGCGAACAGCGCGAACTTCATCGACGACGAGCCGGCGTTGAGCGTCAATATCGACGTCGAGCCCAGCGCCGCGAGGCCTCCCCGCGCGCAGACCTTGTCTCGAATGACCTCTCGGTGGGGCATGATCAAATGTTTCCAGATGGCCGGCTGTGACCGTTGGGGGCACCGCATTGCCCGCATCCCAGGTAAGGGCTCGGATCGGTGCTCACGGCTGCGCGGTGTCCGCCGCGTTGAAGGGATCCGGGCGCGGCAGCGAGCCGGCGATCGGCTCGCTGGGGCGTCGGAGGAACCGGGCGCAGGCGGGGAAGGGGCTCAGGCCGCCTTGTCCAGGGCGGCTTCGGCCTCGTCGTGGCGCTTCTGCAAGTCGAAAACCGCCATCATGTAGCCGACGCGATCCTCGACGGCTTCGGCCAGCAGCGAGAAGTGGCTGGCGTCCTCCGGCACGATGTCGCTCGTCACCTCGCCGAACTCGAAGTGGAGCTTCGCGTCGTGCTTCTTGGCGATGGAAAGCATCTTGCCGTTCTCGGCAAGGCACGACAGGAACAGATGCTTGACGCCGCGGTTGCGCGCCGATCGGATCACACGGGCCATGAGCTCGCTGCCGAGGCCCTTCTCCTGGAACTTCGTCTCGACCGAGAACGCCGCCTCGGCCTGCTCGCCCCAGGCCTCGCCGGTGCCGAGTTTGCGCAGCTCCGCGACGGCGCGAACCTCGCCGCCCTCGAAGAAGCCGAATACGATGCTGCCGTCGTCGAGCATGCCCTCGGCATACTGCTCGACGAAGCTGTTGGAGACGCCGTGGGCGAAGCGCAGGCGGCGGCTGTTGGCGTCCAGACGCAGCAGGTGGTCGCGGAACTTGCCGATTTCGGCGGGCGCGAGTTTGCGGATGCTGCCGCTCCAGGTCTTCATGTCGCTCATGATCGTCGTCTTCTCTCTTTGCTGCCCCCGGCGCCGGCTCTGATGGCCGTTTGCATTCCGGGAGCCTTTCGAGCCCGGTCGGATGGCCGGGCTTCCGCGCTGCACAAAGTCAGCGAGGCGGTTGGTGTATCTCAGATATTTTAGCGCTTGAACATTGATGAAGAGCAAAGTTGCTGCACCGCAAAGCAGCATTCTCAGTGTCTCGCGCAATTGCGGAAGGCGACCTCTGCGCTGAGCGCAGGACTCAGGCATTATCGCGCATGCGCAATCCCGTAGCACGAACACTATGGTGCGCAGGCATCAGTGTGGCGGGATTCGCTCACTCGAGCGGGGAGCGGTGTGTGCGCTGTCAGTACCGCAGCACCGGAGCCAGCTCCGCTGCGTCGCCCGCAAGTGCTCCCGGGAGCAGCTTTGGCGCCTCGTCAAAGGGGATCTCCGCCACTGTCAGGACATCGAGGCACGTGTCGGAGAGGAGGGCCAAGGCCTTCTCGAGTCGGCGGCGATAGCTCCATCTCGGGCGGCGCGTGGCGGACACTTGCCCCACCTGCGAAGACACGAGCTTCAAACGCCGGCTATGAAAGGCACCGCCGAGCGGAACCACGACCACCTTGTCTCCATACCAGGACAACTCGACGATAGTGGCCTCCGGACCGGCAGCGGCGATGGCCGTGGCGATCCCCTCCCCACTGGCGCTGGCGTGAAAGACGAGGTCGGCGTCCTGCGGAGCGGACGATGACAGCGCGAACGCGGCGCCCAGCGCCTCCGCGATGGTCCGGCGCGCCGGATTGGTGTCGACGATTGTTACCTCCGCGCCGGGCAAGCGCGCGGCCAGATGCGCCACCAGCAGCCCGACGATGCCGGCGCCGATGACGACGATGCGGTCTCCCGGGCCGGCGGCGGCATCCCAAAGCGCGTTGAGTGCCGTTTCCATGTTCGCCGCGAGTGTTGCCCGGCGTGGCGAGATGCCATCCGGCACCGGCACGAGCATGTCGACCGGCGCCACGAACATGTCCTGGTGCGGGTGCAGGCAGAACACCGTGCGGCCGAGGAGCTCAGGTGGCCCATCCTCCACGGTGCCCGTCGCGCAATAGCCGTATTTGACGGGGAATGGAAAGTCGCCCTGCTGCAGCGGCGCGCGCATGCGCTGCCACTCGGAGCGGGGCACCGCGCCTTGGGAGACGAGCCGCTCGGTGCCGCGACTGATGCCGGAGAACAGGGTCCTGACGCGCGCCTCTCCGGGACCGGGAGGGCCGAGTGGCGACGTGCGCAGCTCCACCACGCTCGGGCGAACGTACCAGAGCGCGCGCGCGACCTGCATCTTGCCGAGCGAGCGCCTCTTGCCGAGCTTATCGCCGGGCGTCATGTTGGCGCCGCCTGCCATCGACTATGAACCCCTCTTCGTCCTGATCGGAACCGGCTCCGGATGACCGAGATCCTGCACCCGGCCGCGCGCGGCTCCTCGTCGCCAATGAGCCTTACGACACCGGCCGGGCTCCAGGCAAACGCCGAGCTGGCGGCACGCCGGCGGCTCGTGCTGCTGCTCAACGCCGTCACCTGGGTCGTCCTCTTGGCGCTGATGGTACGGATCCTCGGCGCGGGCGGCTGGACGGCTGTCGACATCGTGCTGATGGTCTGCTTCGTCTTCGGCTCGCCGTGGACCGTGCTTGGGTTCTGGAACGCGGCAATCGGCCTATGGCTGCTCCACGCACGCCAGGATCGCATGCAACTCGTGGCGCCATATGCGGCTGCCGCCGACGAGGCGGCGCCATTGGCGATCCGTACAGCTGTGCTCCTGACGCTGCGCAACGAGGATGCCGCCCGCGCCGTGAAGCGGCTGCGCGTCGTCAAGCAGAGCCTGGACGCGACCGGCCAGGGGGCTTGTTTCGACTACTTCGTGCTCAGCGACACCAACGACGCCGTGGTGGCGGCCGCCGAGGAGCGCGAGATCGCGGCCTGGAAGGCGAAGGACGCCGACGCAGCGCGCATCTTCTATCGGCGACGCACCGACAACACTGGTTTCAAGGCCGGCAACGTCCGCGACTTTCTGCTCACTTTGGGCGGAAGCTACGAGCTGATGTTGCCCTTGGACGCCGACAGCCTGATGACCGGCGAGCGCATCGTCCGGCTCGTGCGCATGATGCAGGCGCATCCCCGACTTGGCATCCTTCAGAGCCTCGTCGTGGGCATGCCGTCGGAGAGTGCGTTCGCACGAATCTTCCAGTTCGGCATGCGCCACGGCATGCGCTCCTACACCATGGGCCAGGCCTGGTGGGTTGGCGATTGCGGTCCCTTCTGGGGCCACAACGCGCTGGTCCGGGTGGCGCCCTTCCGCGACCATTGCGACCTGCCGCTGCTGCCGGGCAAGCCTCCGCTCGGCGGTCACATCCTCTCCCACGACCAGGTCGAGGCGACGCTGATGCGCCGCGCCGGCTACGAGGTGCGCGTCTTGCCGGAGGAGGGGGGATCGTACGAGGAGAACCCGCCGACGGCGCTCGAGTTCATCCGCCGCGACGTGCGCTGGTGCCAGGGCAACATGCAGTACCTCAAGCTGCTGGGGCTGCCCGGCTCGAAGGACTTGCTGCCCGGATTGCATTCCATGAGCCGGTTCCAGCTCGTCTGGGCGATTCTAATGTTCCTCGGCATCCCGGCGTGGACGCTGGCCATCGCGCTGTCACCGGTGGCGGCGTGGCAGGCGGCCGGCCTCGACGACTATCCGGGCGGCCTCGCTCGCGCCCTCTACATCGCCTTTCTGCTCATGTACCTGGCGCCAAAAATTGCGGGCTTGGCCGATGCCGTCCTCACTCGCGGTGGCGTGGCGGCCTATGGCGGGCCGCTCCGGTTCGGACTGAGCGCGGTCATCGAGATCGTGTTCGCATTCCTGCAGGGCGCCGTGACGACGATACGCACGAGCATCTTCATGGTCGGCCTCCTGTTCGGAAAGTCGGTCGTCTGGAGCGGGCAGTCCCGTGACGCGCACGGACTCTCTTGGAGCACTGCGGCGAAGGCGCTATGGCCACAGCTCGTGTTCGGCGCGGTGGTGTGCGGCCTCCTCTACCTCGTCTCGCCTACGGCGCTGCTGTGGAGCCTGCCGCTGACGGCCGGCTATGTGCTCGCTATTCCTTTTGTTGTGATCACCGCCGATCCCCGGCTGGGGGCGTGGATGAAGACTGCGGGCCTGTGCGCCATCCCCGAGGATTTCGCGCCTTCGCCGGAGGTCGCCGCCGTCGCGCGTGACGCCGACGAGCCGCCGCTCGACACGCCGCTCGGTCACCGGGCGCTCGGCGATGACGCCAGCGGGCGACTGTGGTGAGCAGGCTGTCCGAGCTTCGCGCCGACCCCGCGCTGGCCGCGCTGCGCCGCTCGCTCGATGTCTACTACGGCGACCCGGCCCGCGATGCAGCCATGGACCAACTCTACGCCCGCTTCTTGAAGCCGGGAGATCTGGCTTTCGACATCGGCAGCCACGTCGGCGACCGCATCGCCTCGTTTCGGCGGCTCGGCGCACGCGTGGTGGCCCTGGAGCCGCAGCCGGACTGCGCCCGAGTCATCCGAGCCCTCTATGGCGGCGACCCTGACGTGACGCTGATCGAGGCGGCGTGCGGTCCTGAAACCGGTCGCATGACGCTGCACGTCAACTCGGAAAATCCGACGGTCACTACTGCGTCACCCGAATTCGTGCGAGCGGCGGCGGGGCAGGCGGGCTGGGAAGGCCAGGTCTGGGACCGCGCCATTGAGGTGCCGGTGACGACGCTGGACGAGCTGATCGCGCGGCATGGCCTGCCGGCCTTCGTCAAGATCGACGTCGAGGGCTTCGAGGACGCCGTGCTAGCCGGCCTTGGCCGGATGCTGCCGGCACTATCCTTCGAGTTCACCACCATCCAGCGCGACGTGGCTTACCGGTGTCTGCAGCGGTTGGCGGCAGCGGGGCCGTATCGTTTTGACCTCGCCCTGGGCGAATCCCAGTCTCTGACCTTCGAGACGTGGCTAAGCGCGGACGAGATGACGGCACACATCCGGGCGCTCCCGCATGAGGCCAACTCCGGTGACGTCTATGCGATCGCCACAGTTCCGGGCTAAGAGCTTGCCGCCTTGCCTCTCCCGGCCTTGCGGGCGGAGGATCATTGCCCGGAGAACCTCCACGATGCGGCTCAACACCTTCGCGCGGCTCCTCGCCACCTCGCTCGCGCTCGCCCTTTCGCCCGGCTTCACCCACGCCGCCTCTCTCGATGGTCTCGCAGTCGCGGTGAAAAACGAGAGCGAGCCGGTGCTGTGCGCCGAGAAGGACAACGTGGCGGTGTCGTTCTCCAGCCCGGAGGTGAGGAGCTTCCGCATTGAGGCGGCCCATCCGGTCTATCTTTCGCCGACGCTACGCTCGAACTGGGAGGCCGACTGGACGGCGTGCGACATGTCGGCCGATCCGTCGTTCAAGCCGCCGGCGCCGCCGCGCCGCATCACCTTCTATGAGGAGACGGATTTCTGGCTGGTCGGCTACACGCTCGAGAGCTTCTGGCGGCCGGCGACGGCCAGCGTCCGGGTTGGCGACCGTGTCGAGAAGAACCTGCACCTGATCCAGGCCTGGGTGCTCCGTCCCGACGGCGGCGAGGAGGTGCTCGTCCTCTACCCGCAGGACGGCTACTGGCGGCCGCGGCCGATGTCGCCCGCCGGAATGCGCTCGACCGGCTACGGCAGCTCGTTCCTCGTCGGCCCGATCGAGGTAGACGGGCGGCCGATCGTGCGCATCAAGGAGATCGTCATCGACCCGAAGGCGCGCTCGTTCACGCTGCACTTCGAGAAGGGCGGATCGGCGACCCTCAAGATGGTCTCGGTCGACCAGAACCGGCTGGCGCTCGACGTGGTCTACGACAAGCCCGTCAGTTCGGGACCGTTCGCCATGCTGCGCTCGATGTACGTGACCGAGTTCAACAACGACGTCGCCCGCATCGCCGTGCGCGAGAAGGAGGCCAAGGGCTGGCGCGAGGACAACATTATGAGGTTCGGTTCCGCCACCGCCACGGACATCTGGATGGGCCGCCTGTCGCCGAGCCAGCACAACACGCTGTCCCCCGACGTGGTGTTCAACAGCTTCTCGCCGACGGAGGCACCCAAGCGACCCAAGAGCGAGCCGCCGCCCGAGCTCCAGGCGCAAGGCAAGCGATAGCTGCGACTTGCCGCAACGTTCCGCCGATCACCGCCGTCTGCGGGCCCACGCCGTTGCAAGAAGCGCGATCGCGGATGAAAGTGCGCGCCCAGCGCCTGTTCAGCGGTGCGGGAGGAACGGCCATGTGGAGGCGCGTGCGGTCGGCTGCGGCCTGGACGGCAACGATGGGAGCCCCTGTGCTCCCGGCTCGTGCGCAGGACGGAGGAGCCGGCACCCTCATAGCCGAGGCTCTGCCGCCTTTCCGCGTCGGTGCGGTTCTCTGCCTGGAGGGGAGCTTCAGCGGAAAGACGGTGGATGTCGACGACTGGTACCACCCTTTGCGGGGGACACGCCCGGCGGATGACGTGAACGGTCTGCCATCGCTGCCGTCGCAGATGCTGGACCGCACCGTACGGCGGGTCCAACTCCGGCTCGTCCAGGTCAAACGGGAGCACGATGCCGACGACCGGCTGTATGAGTTCAAGGTTCTCGTCGACCTGGAAGGAGCGGCTAGGCCGCTGGTCGGCTCCGGCGAATGCTCCTACCGCAGCCGTCGCCGCGTCATGGATCGGAGCTGGACACTGGAGCCGACGACAACGGCGATGCGCTGCGGGGTTGATTGCGACGGAGGCGGGCTGGAGCTTACCCGCGTGCCGGGAACCAGCGGCATTGACCTCAGAATTCTGGAAACCGGTCTCCGTACGTCAGGTGCCTGCTTCGGCGCCCATTATCGCATCGGAGTCTTGCGTCGTGATCCAGCCTCCGGCGAGCCTGTTCCCGACCAGCCGCCCGTATCTTCGTTCCCTCTCCATCGCGTCTCCGCCGCGTCCTGTGCGACTCTCGCGCGCAGCCACGAATGAGCCTCGCTGCGGCAAAACGGCCATGCAACCACAAACCTGTGCGTAACGCGCCAGTTCGCGTACGGCGCGGTTGCTCTGCTGCACTGCGGCGATAGGTTCGCCCGGCAACCAAAATCCATTGAGTGGGAGTGCCTTCGATGAAGAGGTTCAGTGCGCTCGCGGCCATGGCGGCGGGGTTCATGGCCGTGTCGGCGAGCGGGGCTTCGGCCAAGCTGCGTGTCGCGGTGGATACCGACAGTCAGACCATGCAGGTCTACGTCGGCGGCAAGCTGCGCCACGAATGGCGCGTCTCGACCGGCCGCCGCGGCTACGAGACGCCCAGCGGAAGCTTCCGCCCGCAGCGCCTGGAGAAGGAGTGGTACTCGCGCAAGTACGACGACGCGCCGATGCCGAACGCAATCTTCTTCACCGGCGGCTATGCGATCCACGGTACCAATCAGACTCGCAATCTGGGCCGAGCAGCCTCGCACGGCTGCGTGCGGCTGGCTCCGGCCAACGCCGCGCAGCTGTTCAACCTCGTGCAGGCGCACAAAGGTCAGGCCAGCATCACCATCGATGATTGACGAGCGCCGGCGGGCCCATATTCAAGGGGCCCGCCGTTCGCGTGTTGCTCACCACGCCAGAACCGGCATGGCGGCGATGGCGGGCGGGCTGCCGGGCGGGAACAGCTCGGCCATGCGCCCCCCGTGGAGCAGTCCGTCGCCCATCAGCTCGTCGCGGTGGATGCCCGAGGCGATGAACAGCGCGTCGATGCCGGCGCGCTCGGCACCCTTGAGATCGGTGCGCAGGCTGTCGCCGATCGCGAGCATCTCGCCCTTGGCTACAGGCGCTCCGCGCAGGGTCTCGGCCACGCGTCGCGCTGTGTCGTAGGTACTGGCGTGCGGCTTGCCGCACCAGTAGACCTCGCCACCCATGTGCTCGTAAAGGTCGGCGATGGCGCCAGCGCAGAGATAGAGGGTGCCACCGACGTCGACGACCAGATCCGGATTGGCGCAGATGAACGGCAGCTTGCGCGCCAGAGCCTGCTCGAGCAAAGGCCGGTAGCTCTCGGCCGTCTCGTTGCGATCGTCCTCGAGCCCGGTACAGATGAGCGCCTCGGCCTCCGCGATGGGCACGCTCGGCCGCGGCAGCTTGCGGAAGAGCGCGATGTCGCGATCCCTCGGACCGATCTGGACCAGCCGGGTCATGCCTCGACGCGCCACCTCGGCCAGCGCGATGTCGCCGGAGGAGACGATGGCGTCCCAGCTCTCGCGCGGCACCCGGCGCTCGTGCAGCATCGCGGCAACGCGATCCTCGGGCACGGGCGCGTTGGTGATCAGCACGACGGTACCGCCGTGCTGGCGAAACCGCAGCAAGG
>WBZX01000684.1_pt1 | contig 29354 bp, 29 predicted proteins | sample 5204211 | NCBI WGS metagenome assembly WBZX01 (sample SAMN12344362, study PRJNA552823) | activated sludge metagenome | biome: Activated sludge suspended growth; feature: Nitrification reactor; material: Wastewater; isolation source: activated sludge from nitrification reactor of wastewater... | reverse complement strand
GACGAGTCGTTGCTCGCCCTGTTCCGCAAGCGGGCGTCGGAGCGATTGGCCACCCTGCGAGACGCGCGCGCGCGCGGCGATCATGAGAAGGTGGCGCGCGTGCTACACACCTTGAAACCGCAGCTGCTGGCATTGGATGAACACGGAGCAGGCGCGGTTTGCCTGCGGCTCATCGCCGAGGGTGCCCAAGAGGATGCACAGCGCTGGCAGCAGGACTTGGACCAGTTGGAGCGGTCCATGGAGCATTTGCTCGGGTAGCCGCTACGGCTCGTCTTCCAACGCGAGCATCACCCGGTCCGGGTAGTCGCTGATGATGCCGTCCACGCCCAACGCCATGACCGCGCGGATGTCGGCGGCTTCGTTCACCGTCCACACCACCACTTCCACGTTCTTGTCGTGGAGCTTCTCCACATCCTTCGCATCGATGAGGCCGAACCACGGACTGTAGATGTCGGGCTCGAAGGAGAGGCGTTTGAGGTTCTCCTTCCATCCGATCTGGTTCTCCACCAGCAGCGCCACGGTGATGTCCGGCCGTTCGGCGTGCACTACTTCCAGCACGGCGGGGTCGAAGGATTGCAGGATGCACCGGTCCGCGAGCCCTAGTGAGTCGATGGCTTCCAGCACGATGCGCACGAATTCAGCGGGTGCCGGCTGATGCGTGCCATAGAGTGCCGGGTCGCTCTTGATCTCGATGGAGTAGCCCGGCGCCGGGACCCCGCTCAGGAGGGCATGCTCGTCGGCCAGTTCCACCACCTCGCGGAGGATGGGCTTGTAAGCCTTCACTTGGTCCTGCTCGGGGAAGTCCGCCTGCTCCAAGCTTCCACAATCGTAGGTCCTGATCTCCGCAGCGGTCATCTTGAAGAGGTTCAAGGAGCGCTCGTCGGTTTCGGCGATGCTGTCTCCGTTGGGCCGCAAGCAGATGCTATGGCTCATCCAGGGCTCATGCGATACCACCACCTGCCCATCGCCGCTGATCACCACATCTAGTTCCAAGTAGTCCACACCGAGTTCCGTGGCTCTGGTGAAAGCAGGCAGGGTGTTCTCCGGCAGCAGTCCCCGGCAGCCGCGGTGGCCGTGCACTTCGGGATGGGAGTTGTGCGTCATACAGGCGGAACTGAGCGTGACGAGCAGAAGGCCGGTGGCCAAGGCATTAACGGTGGGTGCCATTCGGGAATGCTTCCAGGATCTTGCGGGCGAGCACATCGGCCATTTTCTGCCGGCCTTCGTGGGTGACCCCGGCGATGTGGGGGGTGAGTAGCACACGTGGGTGACCGAACAGCCGTTGCTGGGTGTGTGGTTCCATGGCCGGGTCGACCCCGCTCAGGTCGGCGCGTTCGAATTCCAGTACGTCCATTCCGGCGGCGATCACGCGGCCATGGTCGATGGCGTCGAGCAGGGCTGCCGTATGCACCACGGCGCCGCGGGAGGTGTTCAGGAACCAGACCGGTCTGCCGAGGCGCAGGAAGAAGTCGTGGTCCGCGAAATGATGCGTTTCCCGGGTCAGCGGTAGGTGCATGCTGATCACATCGCTTTCCCGGAGCAGGCGTTCCAATCCGCATTCCCGGATACCGGCCCGCTCGAACCCACTACGGTACTTGTCGTGGGCCAGCACCTTCACTCCGAACCCGCGCAGCTTTTCCGCGAAGGCACTGCCCATCTGTCCGTAGCCGATGATGCCCACTGTCTTTCCACGCAGGTCGGTGCCACGGTTCTCTTCGCGCAGCCAAAGGCCGTTGTGTACTTGGTGATTGGCCCGTACGAGCGCCTTCATCAGCCCCAGGAGCAGGAGCACACACGTCTCGCCCACTCCGTCGCGGTTGCCTTCGGGGGAGTTCAGCACGCGTATGTCGCGTTCCCGGCAGCGTGCCACGTCGATGTTCTCCAAGCCCGAACCCACGCGGGCCACGAAGCGCAGTTGTGGGCAGGATGCGAGCAGCGCAGCATCCACGTTCCTGCTCCGGACCACGATCCCCTGCGCGTCCCCGAGTGCTTTGCGAAGCCCCGCATCGTCGGTGAGGTGATGCATCACCACTTCATGCCCTGCGGCGGTCAGCTTTTCCGCCAGCAGGGGATGGATGCTGTCGATGATGGCGATGCGCATGTGTGCAGGATCAGGAGAAGAGGTCGTACATCAAATGTCCTACGGTGAAGTAGGTGAGCAGCCCGAAAATGTCGTTCAGTGTGGTCACGAACGGCCCCGTGGCGAGCGCCGGGTCGATCTTGGATCGGTCCAAGGCCAACGGGATGAGCGTGCCGAAGAGCGCGGCCGTGAGGATGACGGTGAAGAGCGCGATGCTCACGGTCCACGTGAGCGCCTGCGATTGGTCGAGCGCGAAGTTCACGAGGAAGATGAGGAGTCCACATACGAGGGCGGTGATCACCGCCACGCGCAATTCCTTCCAGAGCCGGGAGAAGATGTTCACCCCTTCGAGCATACCGGAGGCAAGGCCTTGCACCACGATGGCGCTCGATTGCACCCCTACGTTGCCAGCCGTCGCAGCGATCAACGGCATGAAGAAGGCCATCTTGGGATCGATGCGCAATTGGCCCTCGAACCGAGCGATGATCTGGGAGGAGAGGATGCCGCCGGCAAGACCGATCAACAACCAGGGCAGTCGCGCGCGCACTTGGTCCACCGGGCTGTCGGTGGCGTCCACATCCTCGCTGATACCGCTGGCCAACTGGTAGTCCTCTTCGGCCTCTTCGGTCATCACGTCCATCACATCGTCGAAAGTGATGCGACCGACCAGACGACCCTCATGGTCCACCACGGGGAGCACCACCACGTCGTACTTCTTCATCACTTTCACCACTTCTTCCACATCGGTATCCACTTTCACGGATACCACATCGGTCTCGCAGATGTGCTTGATCAATGTGCGCGTGCTCTCCGGACTGAAGAGCAGGTCTTTCAAGGCGAGCAGCCCGAACAGGCGGTCGTCCTTGTCCACCACGTAGATGGTGTAGACGTGCTCCACCTCGCGGGCTTGTTGGCGCATGTCCACGATGGCGCGCGCAACGGTCGCATCGGCGCGCACGCTGATGAGCTCCTTCGCCATGAGCGCACCGGCGGTCCCCTCCGCGTACGTGAGCAGCTCCTGGATGTCCTCGCGCTGTTCAGCGTCGTCGATCAGGGCGATCACTTCGCGCTGCTTCTCCTCGGGCAGCTCGGCCATCATGTCGGCCGCATCGTCGCTATCGATGTGCTCGAGCACATCCTCGGCGATCTCACGGCTGGTCAGGGAGGCCAGGAGTTCTTCGCGCCGGTCCTCTTCCAGCTCCACGAGCACCTCAGCGGCCTGCTCGCTTTCCAGCAGGCGGTACACGTAGACGCTCTCGTCGAGACCCAGCCGGTCGATGATGGCGGCGATATCGGCCGGGTGCAGCTCGCTCAGCAGCTGCTCGATGGCGCTGTCACGCCCTTCCGACACACCCGTTCGGATGCTGTCAAGGATCGATCTGGTGACCTCGAAGGACATGAGCGCTGTTCCATGGGGCCCTGTTCCGAAAGGGCGGCCGAAGCTACGAAGACAGGCCGCGCGTAGCGCCTCCGAAAGCGCTCAGCCCAACGCCTGGGTGAGAACGATGAAATCAGTCACGGCGAGCTGTTCCGCACGCTTGGTGGCGTACACCGCAGGCACTCCCTTGCTGGCTTCCGGCAGACCCTTCAGCGCATTGTGCAGCGTCTTGCGCCGTTGGTTGAAGGCGGTCTTCACCACGCGCGTGAAGAGGGACTCATCACAAGGCAATGCCAGCACGTGGTTGCGCTGCATCCGAATGACCGCGCTTCGCACCTTGGGTGGTGGTATGAACGCATCGGGTTCAACGATGAAGAGCATCTCCATGCGATACCAGGCCTGCGCCAGTACGCTACTGATACCGTAGGTCTTGCTGCCCGGTCCAGCGCACAGTCGGTCCGCCACTTCCTTCTGGAACATGCCCACGAGCTCCGGAAAGTGGTCGCGGTGGTCGAGCACCTTGAAGACGATCTGCGTGCTGATGTTGTAGGGGAAGTTGCCGATCACGGCGATGGGACCTTCCGTGATCCGCGAAGGGTCCATTTGCAGGAAATCACCCTGCACCACCCGCAGTGAGGGGTAGGTGGCGTTGAGGTAAGCGATGGATTCGGTGTCCACCTCATAACAGGTGAGGCCGAATTCGGGGCGCGCGAGCAAGTGTTTGGTGAGCGCGCCGGTCCCGGGGCCTACTTCAACCAGATGCCGGTAGCCGCCGTATCCGGTCAGGCTATCAGCGATGCGTGCCGAAATGCTGTCGTCCTTGAGGAAATGCTGGCCAAGGAACTTCTTGGCGCGAACGCCGGTCATGTGGGGTACGCTAGTTCGAGCAGGGTACGGAACGCGGCGAACCGATCGCCGTAGCGTGCGGTGGTCTTCGCTTGGAGCCGCGGGGCGTGCTCGTCGCGGTAGCGCTCGTAATGCGCCATGTCGGCGGCGGAATATTGCACCGCGTAGGTGACCCCGCCCTGGTCATCGGCCAGCACACGGAACATGCGGCTTTCCAGGAAGAGGCCGGTGGCCATCACCTCGGGGATGTGCTCGTCCTTCATCCACGCAAGCCATTCCTCATGCACATCGCTATCCACGTTGATGGTGACGTTGTAAACGATCATGGTTGGGGGCTGGGTGGTGCTGGTTCGGGTGGGGCTTCCAACTGATCGCCACGCAAGGCTCGGAAGCGTTCGCGTGCTTCGGGGACGAAGATGCTGCCGGTATGCTCGAACAAGAGCTTCTGGTAGAATCCCTTGGCCTTCTCTTTATCCGCCAAGGGCCCCTCGTACAGTTTCCCGAGATCCAGCAGGGCGTTGTCCACCAGGATGTCGAGCGGGTACAACTCGATCACCTTTTCCAGGAAGCCAGCCGCTTCGGCGTAGCGGTGCCGTGATCGGGCGATCTCGAAGCGCTCGTACAGGACATCATCGCCCAAGCTGTGCATGGGGTATTCCTGATCCAAGGAATCGAGCGTCAATAGGGAACGATCGTACAGGTGCTGCACGCGCAACAATTCCGCGCGGGCGAAGAAGGAGAGTGGAACGCTGTTGCTATCCACGCCGAGGTTGTCGGTGATGCGCAAGGAGAGTTCCATGGCATCGTTGGCGATAAGCTTGCTGGTGCTGGCCTTGAGCACCTCCAGTTGGCCTTGGGCCCACAGGAAGTCGCCCGAATAGAAGGAGACCTTGGCGTTCCGCAGGCGGGCCTCATGGCCGAGCATGTCGTACTTGAAGTCGAGGTCCACCTGCGAATAGAGCAGGGAGGCCTCCCAGATGTCACCGCTCAGCAGGTACACATCGCCGAGGTCCAGTTTGAGTTGGGCCTGTGTCTTCACTTCGATACCCGCCATGTAGATGCCTTCTTCGAGCAGCGCGATGGCTTGGGCATGGCGGTCGAGGTAGTAGGCGTTCAGGTGGGCTCGTTCGCGCAACAGGTCGATGGTGCTCTTGTTGAGCCCCAATTCCGCGATGGTGTTCGCCATGCGCACGTCGAGGTCCTCCAGGTCGGCCTTGGCCGGTTCGGGCAGTTCGGTCAGTTCCAGGTAGCGTGTATGCACGGAGCCAGTGCGTGCGAGCAGGTAGTTCCCGTCGTTCTTGCCGAGGGCCACCACATGATCGTAGCACTTGAAGGCCGTCGCATGGTCCTTGTTGGCCGTAGCGATGCGCGCCAGCTCCATCAGGCGCAGCCCCCCTTCGTCGTTCCGTTTATCGAGTGCTTTGCTTTGGATGAAGGCCGCGGGGAGGTCCTTCTGCTGGATGTACATCCAGATGAGGAGTTCCTGGTAGATGGTCTTGGAAGGATCCCGTTGGATGCGCCGAAGCAGTTCGGTGCGGAGCGTTTCAGAGCGGGCATCGGCGGTGGAGAAGTCCAGGAAATGGGAGAGCGAGTTCTGCACGGCTTGGATATAGCCTTCGTTCACCGCGAGCAGGTCCATGTAGGAGCTCACCATCTTGGGCACGTCGCCCTTCTGTGCATACAGGCTGGCTATCTCGAAGTGGAAGCTCAACTGGTCGTTGAGCATGCGCTGGCCGCGTTCATAAGCCTGCAGCGCAAGGTCCAACTCCTCCACGCGCTGGAAGTTGTTGGCCACGGACCGTATGCTGGCCTGGTCGGCACGCATCATCTTCAACGCCCGGTCGAATTCCTTCTGGGCCTTCTCGGGTTCCCCGGCCTTCTTCAACAGGCTTCCCATGTCGATCGGATAGCGCGGGTCCTCGTCGTTACGCCGCATGCGGTCCTTCACGAGTTTCTGCGCGGCCTCCAGGTCTTGCAGGCCCACGTGGCTCTTCAGCAGTTGCTCGTAGTAGTAATCCGTTGGCTGTTGCTTGTACAACCGCTCGTAGTACAGGATGGCCTTGGCGTATTCGCCTTGTTGGAAGTACTGTGCCGCCAGTTGCTCATCCATGCCGGGCTGGGCGATCGATGCGGACGCGCCCAGCAGGAACCACAGGACCACCAGTGCCTTTCTCATGGTTCGGTGGTTTCGGCCAGCAGGGCACTTACCGTGTCACGACGGGCCCATGCCTGTTGCAGAGTGCGGTAGTTGTCCATCACGCGGTGCACCGCATCCACCAAGGATGCATGGCGCTGCTGTTCTTGCGCGATGAGCGATGCACCCTTTTCGGGCGCCACCGCCCCATTGGCGATATCAGCGCGCAGCGTCCGCAGGCGTTCGCCGGAATCGATCACATCGGCGGAGACACGGGTGTGTTCCTCGCCCATGGAAGCAGCGGCCCGGAGGGCGATGAACTGGTCGCCCAATGCCTGTGCGGCGCTGCGGTCCAATGTGTCGCGGAAGCGTACGGTGAAGGCCGGACCTTGCGCCTTGTAGAGTGAATCGCCGAGCCGGTAACGCGCATGGTCCAGCTCGTTGAGGGTGAGCATGGCGGCGTCGGTTGCGGTGATCATCTGGTCCACGGTGGTGAGCTGCGTGGTATCCGGTGCAGGACGACAGGCCACCCACAGCGCGCAGGATGCGAACGTTGCCAGATGGACCGAGCGTATGCCGTGGATCATTTGGTGATCATCGCGAAGCCGGTGTACGGCTGCAGTGCCTTGGGAATGCGAATGCCCTCCGGGGTCTGGTTGTTCTCCAACAGCGCGGCCACGATGCGGGCCAGCGCGAGTGCGCTGCCGTTCAACGTGTGCGCCAAGCGGGGCTTCTTGTCATCGCCGCGGTAGCGCAGCTTCAACCGGTTGGTCTGGAAGGTCTCGAAGTTGCTGATCGAGCTCACCTCCAACCAACGCTGCTGTGCCGCGCTGAACACCTCCATGTCGTAGGTCATGGCGCTGGAGAAGCCCATATCGCCGCCGCAGAGCAAGAGCTGGCGGTAGGGCAGTTCCAGGGCGCGCAACAAGCCTTTCACGTGCTCCACCATTTCCTCCAGCGCGGCGTAGCTGTTCTCCGGCTTCTCCACCCGCACGATCTCCACCTTGTCGAACTGGTGCACGCGGTTGAGACCACGCACATGGGCGCCGTAGCTGCCTGCTTCCCGGCGGAAGCACGGTGTGTAGCCCACGTTCTTGATGGGGAGGCGGTCGGCGTCCACGATCTCGTCGCGATACAGGTTGGTGATGGGGACCTCGGCCGTGGGGATCAGGTACAGGTCATCCACCGTGGCATGGTACATCTGGCCTTCTTTGTCGGGCAGTTGGCCCGTGGCGAAGGCGCTGTCGGCATTCACCATATGCGGCGGGATGATCTCGCGGTAGCCTGCTTCGGTGGCCTTGTCCAGGAAGAAGGCGATCAATGCACGCTGAAGACGCGCTCCCTGGCCGCTATACACGGGGAAGCCAGCACCGGTGAGCTTCACGCCCAGGTCCATGTGCAGGAAACCATATTCTTCACCCAGCTCCCAGTGGGGTTTGGCGTTGGCACCCAGATCGGGTACGGCACCCTCCTGCATCACCACGGTGTTCTCTTCCGGCGTGCGGCCAACGGGCACCTTGGTGTTGGGGGCGTTGGGGATGGTGACCAGGTGGTCCTGCAGGGTCTTCTCCGCTTTCTCGAGCTTCTCCTTCAGTTCGGCAACTCCGTTCTTCAGGTCGGCGCTACGGGTCTTGGCGGCTTCGGCTTCGTCCTTCTTGCCTGCCTTCATCAGTTCACCCACCGAGCGGCTCAAGGTGTTCAATTCAGCCTGGCGGCCATCCAACTCGGTCTGGGTGGTGCGGCGCACCTCGTCCAGTTCGCGGGCGCGGTCCAGAACGGCTTTCGCGTCGATGTTGCGTTTGGCCAGGCGTTGTTCAGCCTCTTCGCGGTGTTCCCGAAGGAAATTCAGTTCCAACATGCACAGGTACGGTTGACGGACGGTAAAGGTAGCGGGACGGTAGGGTGCTCCAGAACGCAGAACCCCGCCAGCTGCGAACAGCGGCGGGGTTCGAAGCGATAGGGGTCGTTCTTAGTTCGCGGACTCGTTGGGCACTACGCTCACGTAGCTGCGCTCATCACGCTTGGTCTGGAACTTCACCGTGCCGTCCGTGAGGGCGAACAGGGTGTGGTCCACACCGATACCCACGTTGCGGCCAGGGTGGTGCTTGGTGCCGCGTTGGCGAACGATGATGTTACCAGCGGTCACTTTGCTGCCGCCGAAGATCTTCACGCCGAGTCGCTTCGAGTGCGATTCGCGTCCGTTCTGGGTACTGCCTTCACCTTTCTTGTGTGCCATGGCTTCTGGGTCTTTCTGGTCCGCCCTTCGACAAGCTAAGGGCGACAAGGGGTTGATTACTTCTTCTTGGGGGCTGCTTTCTTGGCGGGAGCGGCTTTCTTGGCAGCGGCCTTCTTGGGGGCTGCTTTCTTGGCGGGAGCGTCCGCCTTGGGGGCAGCCGTCTTCTTCGCCTTGGCTACCGGCTCGGCTTTCGCCTTGGCCACGGGAGCGCTGCTCTTGCTGGCATCGAACTTCTCGCCTTTGCCCAGGATCGCTTCGATCCAGAGTTCGGTGAGGTACTGGCGATGGCCGTTCATCTTCTGGTAGCCCTTGCGACGTTTCTTCTTGAACACCAGCACTTTGTCGCCCTTGCCGTGGCTCAGCACCTTGGCGGCGATGCGGAAGCCGTCCACCGTGGGAGTACCCACGTTCACGGTCTTGCCGTCGCTCACGAGCAGCACTTTGTCCAGCTCCACGTGCTTGCCTTCCTCGGCTTCGAGGCGGTGCACTTTCAGCTTCTTGGCCTTCTCGACTTTGTATTGCTGGCCGGCGATATCAACGATGGCGTACATGGGTCTTTCCAGGAAATGGGGTGCGAAAGTAGGGCGATCTTCCGATCCGGCAAGCGAACCGGCCCGGAAGCTTGAAATGAATGGGGGCTCCGGTGCCTGCTCAGGCCAGTTTGAAGGCCTTTTTCACCGTGGCGATGGCGTTCAACTCCTCCCACGGGAAGAGCTTCACTTTCACCTTCTTCTCCTTGCCAGCGCTGATGAAGGTCTTCTCCACCACCTTGCTCTCGCGACCCATGTGGCCATAGCTGGCGGTCTCGCCGTAGATGGGGGTGCGGAGCTTGAAGCGCTTCTCGATGAAGTAGGGGCGCATGTCGAACTCGGGCAGCTTGGCGATGGTCGCGGCCACGTCGCCGTCGCTCATCTTCACCTTGCTGGTGCCGTAGGTGTTCACGTAGAAGCCCACGGGTTGCGCTACACCGATGGCATAGGCTACTTGCACGAGCACTTCGTCGCACACGCCAGCTGCTACCAGATGCTTGGCAACGTGGCGGGCCGCGTAGGCCGCACTGCGGTCCACCTTGCTGGGGTCCTTGCCGCTGAAGGCGCCACCACCGTGTGCTCCTTTACCACCGTAGGTGTCCACGATGATCTTGCGACCGGTGAGGCCGGTGTCGCCATGAGGACCTCCGATCACGAACTTGCCGGTGGGGTTGATGTGATAAGCGATGTCGTTGCCGAACAGGGCTTGCACACGCTTGGGTAGCTGCTTCTTCACGCGGGGGATGAGGATCTCCACCACGTCCTTCTTGATCTTGGCCAGCATGGCGGGCTCCTTGTCGAAGTCGTCGTGCTGGGTGCTCACCACGATGGCGTCGATGCGCAGGGGCTTGCCATTGTCGGCGTACTCGATGGTCACCTGGCTCTTCGCGTCGGGGCGCAGGTAGGGCATCTTGCTGTTCTTCTCGCGGCGGATCGCGGCGAGTTCGCGCAAGAGCATGTGGCTCAACTCCAGCGGCAGGGGCATGTAGTTGTCCGTGTCGCGGCAGGCGTAGCCGAACATCATGCCTTGGTCGCCAGCACCTTGCTCTTCGGGGTTCTTGCGCTCCACACCCTGGTTGATGTCCGGGCTCTGCTCGTGGATGGCGCTGAAGATGCCGCAGCTATTGGCCTCGAACATGTACTCGCTCTTGGTGTAGCCGATACGACGGATCACGTCGCGCGCGATCTCCTGCACATCGAGGTAGGCTTTGCTCTTCACTTCGCCGGCAAGCACCACCTGGCCGGTGGTCACGAGGGTCTCGCACGCCACCTTGCTGGTGGGGTCGAAGGCCAGGAAGTTGTCGATCAAGGCATCGCTGATCTGGTCGGCGACCTTATCGGGGTGGCCTTCGCTGACGCTTTCGGAAGTGAAGAGGTATGGCATGAACGCTGTTTGGTTTTCGAGGGCGCAAAGGAACACGTTTGCGCAGAATGGGAACGACTACCTGCGGGTGAGTTCCTTGAACACCTCTTCCAGCCGGCGTTCGCTCTTCTGCAAGCCGAGCACTTTCGCCCCGTTGTCCACGGCGAACTGGAACACGGCGGGCCGTACGTCGTTGGCGGCATCGTGGGCCAGCAGCCAGGTGTTGCCGTCCTTGTGCCGGGCATGGAGCACGCCGCTTATCCCCAGCAGGTCGTTGGCGTTCATCACCCGATCGAATTCAACCTCCACCACCTCGCGCTGCTGCTGGCGGCTGCGCAGGGCGCTGGCCTTGTCGTCGGCCACAACGGTACCATGGTCTATGATGACGACGCGGTCGCAGATGGCTTCGACCTCCTGCATGATGTGCGTGCTCAGCATCACGGTTTTCTCCCGGCCCAGGCTCTTGATCAGGGCGCGTATGTCCACGAGCTGGTTGGGGTCCAGGCCGCTGGTCGGTTCGTCCAGGATGAGCACCTGCGGTTCGTGGATCATGGCCTGTGCGAGCCCTACGCGCTGCCGGTAGCCCTTGCTCAACTGGCCGATGCGTTTGTGTTGTTCAGGTCCCAGACCTACACGCTCCACCATGGTGTCCACGCGCTTGGTGCGGTCCTTCAGCCCATGCACACCCGCTATGAAGTCCAGGTACTCCCGCACGTACAGGTCCAGGTAGAGCGGGTTGTGCTCCGGTAGGTAGCCCACGTTGCGCCGCACCTCCATGCTCCGCGCGCGGGTGTCGAACCCACATACCAGTGCCTCGCCATCCGTGGGTGGCAGGAAGCAGGTGAGGATCTTCATCATGGTGCTCTTCCCTGCGCCGTTGGGCCCTAGGAAGCCGACCACCTCCCCGCTGCCGATCTCGAAGGAGACATCGTTCAGTGCCCGTTGGGCGCCGTAGAGCTTGGTGATGTTGCGTACCGAGATGGACATGGCGGCGAAAGTACTCGGCCCCGGCATGCCGACATTTGTGCGCGGCCCGCGAACGGGCTTCGGTACGAGACGCATGGCGAACGGTATGGTGGTACGGAGCACGGGCAGCCGCTACGTGGTGCGCGGCGAGGACGGCAAGCTGCATGATTGTGTGGCCAAGGGCAGTTTGCGGGTGAAGGGGTGGAACAGCACCAACCCGCTCGCCGTGGGCGACCATGTCGAGTTCCAGCCGCAGGTGAACGAGGAGGAGGTGGGTGCCATCACCGGATTGCACGATCGCCGGAACTACCTGGTACGGCGCAGCGTGAACCTGAGCCACCACAAGCACGTGATCGCCGCCAACGTCGATCAGGCCCTCATCATCGTCACCGTAGCGCGCCCGCGGACCTCTTACGGTTTCATCGACCGGTTCCTGGTGACCGCCGAGGCCTATCAAGTGCCCGCCGCGGTGGTGGTGAACAAGATCGATGACCTGGACAAGGAGGAGGAAGAGCTGCTCTTCGAATTGGTGGATGTTTACCAGCAGGCCGGCTACCGGGTGCTGATGACCTCCGCACTGAAGGGCAAGGGGATCAAAGAGGTGAAGACCCTCTTGAACGGCAAGGTCACCTTGCTTTCCGGCCACAGCGGTGTAGGCAAAAGCACCTTGATCAACGCCGTGGACCCGGACCTGGACCTCTTCACCCTGGAAGTGAGCGAGGCGAGCGGCAAAGGGGTGCACACCACCACCAATGCGGAGATGTACGAGCTGCAAGGCGGCTGGCTCACGGCGCCATCGTTCATCATCGATACGCCGGGCATCAAGGGCTTTGGACTGGTGGACCTGGAGGCGCAACACATCGGGGATCAGTTCCCCGAGATGTTCAAGCTGAAGGGTGATTGCCGGTTCAACAACTGCATGCACAAGGAAGAACCCGGTTGTGCGGTGCGCAAGGCGGTGGAGGAAGGGGAGGTCTCCGCCACCCGTTACAAGAGCTACCTTGACATGGTGAACGGTGTCGACGAGGACAACCCCTACCGCGTGGATTGAGCATGAACAGAACGAAGAGCATGGAACGATCACTGATCATCGGCGTCCTGCTGCTTGCCGGATGTGCGAGCACCCGTAACAGCACCACCGCGACACCGGACCCCGGCGTGCTCCTTTCCCAACAAGGCGCGGATGCCGTGCTGTGGCAACACACATCCGCCGAAGCATACTGGCTCTACCAGCAGAGCTACCGGTACGCGACCCAACACTTGTCGGACATCCTCCGGCACGATGACCGAACAGGAACGCCCTTGGACCAGGGCCGGCGCAAAGCGGTGATCGTGGACATCGATGAGACGGTATTGGACAACAGTCCGTACCAAGTGAACGCTGTGCGCAACAACAGGACCTTCGATCAGGACCAGTGGCGGCAGTGGACCGATAAGGCGAGCGCCAAGGCGTGTCCGGGCGCCTTGGACTTCCTGCGCTTCGCGGAGAGCGAAGGCTGCGAGGTCTTCTACATAACCAACCGTGATGTGCGGGAGAAGGCCAGTACGCTCAAGAACCTCCAGGAGGTGGGCTTCCCCTTCGCTGACGAGGAACACCTACTGCTCATGGACGGTACCAGCGACAAGACCGAGCGCCGCGCACGGGTTGCCGCTACACATCGCGTGGTGCTCCTCGTGGGCGATCAGCTGCGCGATTTCGATGAGCGCTTCAAGGACCGCGCTGTGAACCATGGTCGGGACCAAGTGGATTCGATGAAGGACACGCTGGCGGAGTATTTCATCCTGCTGCCCAACCCCATGTACGGCACCTACCGGGATGCGCTCCAGGGCAAAGGCACCGATGCAGAGAAGTATGCGCGTATGAAGGCCTGGTTCGACGCGAACGGCTACTGAGATGCGTGCGGTGGTCCAGCGTGTGAGCGAAGCCGCCGTGCATATCGGCGGGGCGCAACACGCCGCCATAGGCCGCGGCCTGCTGGTGCTGCTGGGCATCGAAGTGGGCGATACGGAGGCGGATCTGGAGTGGCTTTGTGGCAAGATCCTGCGCATGCGCATCTTCCCCGATGTGGATGGCGTTATGAACGAGGACATCCTACAGGTGCGTGGCGAGATCCTCCTGGTGAGCCAGTTCACCCTGCACGCCAGCACGGCCAAGGGCAACCGACCCAGCTACCTGCGTGCGGCGCGGCCTCCGGAAGCCATTCCGCTCTATTTGCGCGCCAAGCAGCACTTGGGGGAACTGCTCGGCAGGCCGGTACGCACCGGTGAGTTCGGTGCTGATATGCAGGTATCTCTCGTGAACGACGGGCCGGTCACCATCATCATCGATAGCCGGGCGCGCGAGTAGCCCTATTCCGGGCTCACCAGCACTTTCGTGGTGCGTGTGCCTTGGCCGTTCCGTGCGGCCAGGGTGTACAGCCCGGGCGGTGCACCCTCGAAGTCGATGCGGATGACGCCTTCCTGTGTCCACGTCGTACGCACCACAACGCTGCGACCCAGTGCGTCCAGGATCTCCACCGTGGTACCCTCGTCCATGTGGTCGATCCAGGTGGAACCATTGGCGGGGTTCGGGTGGCACACCAGCGCATCGGCGAGCAGGTTCACCAGTACGGTGCGGGATAGCGACGATGAGCCATCCTGGTCCACCGTGCGTAGCCTGTAGTAGGAGAGGTCATCGATGGGTTGGGTATCCAGCAAGTGGTACCAGCGCGGTTGTTGGGAGTGGCCTGCCGCGCTCACGGTGCCCGCTACCGACCACTCCTGCTGATCGGCGGAGCGTTCGACCACGAAGTGATCCGTATTCGATTCGGTGGCCGTTGCCCAGTAGACCTCCACGTCCGACCCTACCACACGCGCCTCCAGATCCATCAATTCCACCGGAAGCGGTGTGCAGCTGACCACGGCCGTGCCACCGAACACCAGCGGCACCACCGTGGTTACCGAGCTCCAATTGCTCACGCAGATGATGTAGCGCTGGCCGCCGAGCACGTTGAGCGGGGTCTCGTAGTTCTCTGGGAATCCGCCGGGGGGCACTGTGCTCACCGCGCCGGTGCCACCGGTTGATGAGTAGTTCCAGTTGCACCGCACTGGCGCGATGGTGTTGGCGAGCACCTGTCCGCATGTGGACGGTGTGTAGGGGAACATGATCCAGTCATAATAACCCGCTTGCGCACCGTTGGCACCAAGGGTGAATTCGAGACTGCCGCCTTGGGCGATGTTCACGATCATCCACGTGGTGTTGATCTCCTGTCCCATCAGGCAGCCGTAGTGGTCGGTGCCCCAAGGGCTCAGCAGGCCATCGCCCCACCAGAACTCCGGATTGCTCGTGGACCCAAGCGCAGGGATCTCCCAGATGGCGCCCCACCCGTTGGGGTCGATGGTGAAGTTCAGGTTGGTGCACACGTTCACTGCCTGCGGACAGTCGCTGGCGGTCACTGTTATCGGCACGGTACAGGCTCCTTGCCCGCCGAGGTTGATGGCCACGGCACCGGAGGCGCCGGACGCCAGCGTGCCGGTCTGTACCACCGCACCGCCACCGTCGTAGAGCGTCCAGGTGGCTCCGTTCCAACCGTTACCGGCGCTGTCGTAGAGCCGCATCACGTAGCAGCCGGTATCCAGGCACATGTCCACGCTGGAGGGTGCCCACCCGGACCCGTACACGGTACCCATGCGGGAGAAGCTCCATGATACTTCTGCCGGTGCGGAACCAGCGGTGACCACCATGCTGTAGTTGGAGCAGGTGCCTGTTGAGCAACCTCCGCCAATGGAGAGTTGGAACGTGCCGAAGCCACCTGAGATGAGCGTGCCGTTCGCCACGGTGGAACCATTGTTCCCGTCCGTCAGTGTGAATTCGGCGCCGTTCCATCCGTTGTTGCCGGCGTCGTAGGCATACAGGCTGTAGCAGCCCGGCGCCAGGCAGTAGCTCTGGATGGAGGTGGCGCCCCCTGAGCCGATGTAGCTGCCCATCGCATCATAGAGGTCCCAACTCACCTCGGTCGGCGCGGTACCGGTGGTCACTTCCAGGTCGAAGTAGTCGCAGGATCCACAACCAGCACCGATGATCACCTGCGCGGTACCGAAGCCTCCACTGGGCAGCGTGCCTTGCGATATGATGTTGCCGAGGTTCAGGTCCGTGATCGTATAGTCACCTCCTTCCCATCCATCTCCCCCCGCATCGTACATGAACAGGGTGTAGCATCCATCCGGCAGGCATACCACCTGGCTTTCGGGGGCACCACCCGCGGCAAGGAGCGTTCCCGACTGATCCGTCAATTCCCAGTAAGCGTCGTTCGGACTGGAGCCGGCGGTCACATCGATCAAGAAGTCCTGGCATCCTCCGGAACCGCAATTCCCGTTCAGGTCCACTTGCATGGTGCCGTACCCGCCGGAGTCGAGCGTGCCCGATAGCACTACGATGCTCGTGTTCTCGTAGTTGATGGACCAGGTGCCGCCCTGCCAGCCGTTGTTCCCATCATCGTACATGATCATGGTGTAGCAGCCATCGTCCAGGCACTCGCCCGTGTTCTCCGGCGCATCGCCAGAAGCCACGATGTTGCCGAAGGCGTCCATCAGTTCCCAGTGGATCTGCCCTTGCGCGGCGCCACCGCCTACGATGATGTCATAGTCCGTGCACTGGGCGCGCAGGGCTGTGGACGTTCCGAGGCACATGGCGACGAACACCCCTATGCGCGACCCGTTCATCATCGGATGGGGCGGGGTTCACCGCACGCCCGAGGATCCAGCAGGTGGAATGGCGTGTTCGTGCGAGGGGTGCGGATGAAACAGCGCAAGTGCAGTCCGTGGATCAGGAACAGCTTCCGCAGTGCCTCTTCGTTCAGGTGGAAGCTTGGGTCCACGTGCAGTAGCACGTTGCGCGATACGGGGTCGATACGGCATAGCAGCACCCCGGGACGCACGGAAAGATGATCGGTGAGGGTGCGGGTGACCTGGCCGGTCACCGGGCCACTCACCACCGCCTGTATCTGGTCCACCTGCGCACGCGCCACGCTGGCCGAGACGAGCAGGAAGAGCAGGATGTAGGACCGTGCGGACATCGGGATGGCCTTGATCTTCAGAGTGAAATCTCCGTCCAAAGTGCGGAAAGGCGTGTGACGATCATCACCCCGCAGCGGGCTATTCGGATGAACCGGGAGCACCTAGCGACGGACCGGGTGATCCCGTGGATGACCGGGCGGCGTATCGCTCGGGTGCACACCTTTGTCCGCCTACGCGACCACGAACGACCATGGAACAGCCCCTGCAGCAACTGAGCGCCGAAGTGGATGCGTGGATCCGCACCACCGGCGTCCGCTATTTCGATCCACTCACCAACATGGCCATGCTCAGCGAAGAGGTCGGGGAGGTGGCCCGCATCATGGCGAGGCGCTATGGCCAACAGAGCGAAAAGGAGAGCGACAAGGCGAAGGACCTGGGTGAGGAGCTGGCCGATGTGCTCTTCGTGGTGGTGTGCCTCGCGAACCAGACCGGTACCGATCTGCAGGATGCCTGGACCCGGCGCATGACCGAGAAGACGGCTCGCGATGCGCAGCGCCACCGTGATAACCCCAAGCTCCAGTAGGTTCCAGCGCAGTCCCGTGGCGTCTGGCACCGTTCTCGCTAAGGCGTCGCCCGCTATTTTCACGCCCCGCAAGCCCTACCGACCATGTTCCCATACCGCCTGTCGCTCGTCGCGCTGCTCACCTGTGCCCTATGCCATACCGCTGCGGCACAACCAGCCGCCGCCGAGAAGGTGAAAGTGAAGGTGCGCATCAGTGCCGACCAGGATGCCGATGCGCGCATCATGCCGTACAGCATCATCCGCAGCAGCCCCACCACCATCATGATGCTGCGCAGTCCGGAGTTCGATGTGCGCGCCTTCACCAAGCTCACGCCGCGCCTGGATCTGTACGATCGCGAGAAGCTGACCTACATCCGCAGCCTGGAACCTGTGATGCAACGCCTGCATCAGGAGAAGCTGCTGCTGGAGGACCTGGTGCTCTTCAATAAGAAGCCCATGCTGGTGGCCCGTGGCGGGGGCGAGGAAGAGGTGGTGCTCTACACGCAATATGTCGATCCGCACCTCACCAAACAGCCGCCCGCCTTCGACCGCCTGTGCAGTTTTCCGGTGCAGGTGAAGGAGCGCCGCGCTGTGATCGTGCAGGCGGGCAGTGCCACACGCGATCCGTGGCACACTGCCTTCTCGCCCGATAGTGCGCACATGCTCATCCACAGTCCCGAACTGAAGGACACGGACGACGGGGGTGCCTTCATCCTGCTCGCCATGGTGAGCAAGGACCTGCAGGTGGAATGGCAGCAGATCCTGCGGCTGAGCGATTCCTACCGCAAGACCGATGTGCTCGACGTGGAGGTGGACAACAAGGGCAACACCTTCCTGCTGGTGAAGAACCGTTTCAAGGGCCGCGAGTTCAAGGATGGCGAGGCCAACTTCGATGTGGTGCTGTACCAGGTGAACGCGGCCGATGTGGCGCAAACGCCTTTCACGTTCGATGCTGGGTACTATCCGACCGGAGGCATCCTGGAAACGCTCACCAACGGTCGTGTGGCGTGTGTGGGCATCTACGCGCAGGTGGAGGGACGCAAGATGCTCGGCAACTTCATCACCCTGCTCGATCCGGAGGCCGGGGCCATGGAAGTGCCCAAGCTCATGCCCTTCAGCGGAGAGGGTGATCTGAACGAAGAGACCGCCGAGGAGGAAGTGATGGACGAGAAGGAGAAGAAGGAATCGGACGACCCCACGAAGGCCGAGGCGAAGGACCAGAAGCGTATGAACGCGGCCACGGATGTGATCGCTTTGCTACCGCGTGCCAATGGTGGTTTCTACCTCGTCAACGAGGTGAACTACTCCTCCACCTTCGTGAACACCCAGACGGGCCGACGCTCGCAACGTTTCTACCACGGCCCGGTGCAGGCCCGGTGTTTCGGCAAGGAGGGGCAGGAGGAGTGGACCAGCTTGTTCCGCCGATGGACGTCCAGTGAAAGCCCCATCCTGGGTCGGGTGTTCCCAGCGGAATACGGCGATCAGCTCTACCTCTTCCTGTGGGATAGCGAGGAGATGATGGAGCGTCGCAAAGCCGGGCAGCGCATCGCCCCCAAGCACATGGGCAGTCCCTATTCGGCCTATGCCGTGTTCGACAACAATGGCGGCTACCGCACCAAGGCCGTGCTGCGCGCCGACAATGATGAGGACTACATCAGTGGCTGGCGACTGGTGCGCACCGGTCGCGATGAGTACATCGCACTGGGCACGGAGAAGTTGGTGAGCGGCAAGTTCCTGCCCGTTCGCATCGACTTCATCAAGGAGACGAAGAAGTGATCAGCCGATCACGGGTGTGATCGAACGCACGATGCGGTCGGTGGCGCCCACGCGCTCGCGCACGTAGCGCCCAGCTGCTTCGGAAGCGGCCGCCAAGGCCTGTGGATCACTGAGCAAGCGATCCAGCACGATGCGCAATCCACTCGCATCACGGACCTCGAAACCGCCGCCGGCATCGATCAGTCCTTTGGCTTCTGCGAACTTCTGGTGGTTGGGTCCGAAGATCACGGGCTTGCTCCACGCTGCCGCTTCCAGAAGGCTGTGGATACCATCGCCGAAACCACCACCCACATAGGTGATCTGCGCATACGCGTACATACGGGAGAGGTAGCCCGTCACATCGACCACCAGGATCATGTTGGCGCTCGGTGTGTAGTGCTTCACCTCGATGTTGGACCAGCGTACCACCGGCCTATCGAACAGGCGCACGGTGCGCATGATCTCCTCATGCGTGGGACTTTCATGCGGCGCCAGGAGGAGGCCCAGCGAACGACCGCTCTCGGTCATGGCTTGCGCGATCAGGTCGGTATCCTGCGGCCAGGTGCTGCCACCTACCAGGATGGGAGCGGGTTCCACGGCCACCGTCATCTCCATCTTGGTGCGGAACTCCGCGTCGGTCGGGTGCCCTTCCGCGGCCCGCTCCACGATGCTCATCACCCGGTCGAACCGCGTGTCGCCGCTCACGGTCACGTTCGTCACACCGATCGAAGCGAGCAAGGCGCGGGAGGTCTCATCCTGCACGAAGAGCTGTGTGAAGCACTTCAGCATGCGGCGGTGGACGCCGCCGTACCACTTGAAGAAGGGATTTTCGTTGCGGAAGATGGCGGAGACGAGGAAGACCGGTACCGAGCGTTCCTTGAGCGTGTGCAGCCAGTGGTGCCAGAACTCGTACTTCACCCAGAGGACCACGCTGGGCTGGACCAGGTCGAGGAACTGCCGAGCGTTCTTGGCGCTGTCGGCTGGTAGATACTCCACGTGCGTGGCACCCTTGTACTCCTTGCACGCTTCGTATCCGCTCGGGCTGTAGAAGGTGAGCAGCACAGAGCGTTCAGGCCATTGCGCCTTGAGGGCCTCGAGCACGGGCCGACCTTGCTCGAATTCCCCGACGCTTGCGCAGTGCATCCAGATGCAGCCATGCAGGGTGCGGTTGCGCTTCAGTTCCAGTGTGCCGAATACGGTCTTGCGTCCCTCGACCCACGCCTTGGCCTTCGGCTTGAAAGGCGCGGCGATGCGGATACCTGTGTGGTACAGCCCCAGGCCGAGGTCATAGAGAAGCGGCATGCTAGTAGTGGTACCGGTCGTCGAAGCGGCGGTAGATGGGCAGGCTCCAACCTACACGCAGGCCGGTGAGCAGGTCGGTGCGGTGCTTCAGGTTGTACTGCTCCGTGTCGAAGTTGTAGGCCCGCAACGACTCGGTGAAGCCCGCCATGAGTTCGATACCGATGTGGAAGTTCACCATGCGCCGGTTGCCGAAATGCTGGTAGCCGATGTAGGCCAGTGCCGCAGGCCCCGCGGTCAGTCGGTCATACCCTTCCAGGTAGTCGCCTTCCAACTGCGGCACCACGTTCTGCTGGGTCTGCACGCGCACTTTGTGCCGTAAGTAGCCCGCCCCGCCCTTCACCACCAACCCACTATTCGGATTGGGGCCGAGGATGGGGAAGAGCTTGCCGACGAAGCCGAAGACCGACCAGCCGCGCTCATACAGGAACACATCGGCCTGTGCACCGTCCTGGTCCACCACCTGCCCGGCGCTGTTGATCACATTGCGCAGGATGCCGGGCTCCACCACGTTGTTGCCGAAGAGGAAGGAACCTTCCACACCGAAGAGGAAGTTGCTCCGGTACTTGCGGAAGGTGCCGATGCCCACGTTGCTGTTGGCCCCGAAACGGTCGGCAAGGTCGCCGCCCGGCAACTGGTGGGCGTACCCGGCCTGCACACAGAACAGGGCGATGGTACTGTCCCGGATGCTCGTGGGCCGGTCGCTGGGTTGGGCAAGTGCGCACGTGGTGGCCAGGAGGGTGAGCAGGATGGCCGGGAGTGCGCGCATGGGGGCGAAAGTAACCGCTGGTGAACGCTGCGTTCACCTTGGTATTGCCCGCGCGCCGCAAGGGGGCGTCGCTATCTTCGCCGCCGCTTTTCCGCACGCAGTCAACCCTCGTCACCGTGGAGACCAAGACACCCATGAAGCCCATCCAAATGGTCGACCTCGTCGGCCAGTACGAGAAGATCAAGAACGAGGTGGATGCGGCCCAGCGTCGGGTGATCGAGAGCGCGGCCTTCATCAACGGTCCGGAGGTGAAGGAATTCGAGAAGGAGTTGAGCGCCTACTTGGGGGTGAAGCACACCATCGGCTGCGCCAACGGAACGGACGCGCTCCAGATCGCCATGATGGCCTTGGGGCTGAAGGCCGGGGATGAGATCATCACCTGCTCCTTCACCTTCGTGGCCACGGTGGAGGTGGTGGCCTTGCTGGGCATCACCCCGGTGTTCGCCGATGTGCTGCCCGGCACCTTCAACATCGACCCGGCCGACATCAAGCGCAAGATCACGCCGAAGACCAAGGCCATCGTGCCGGTGCACTTGTTCGGGCAAACGGCGGATATGGAGGCGATCATGGCCATCGCCAAGGAGCATGACCTGTTCGTGATCGAGGATGATTGCCAGGCCGTGGGTGGCACCTACACCTTCAGCGATGGCACGCAGAAGAAGTCGGGTACCATCGGCCACATCGGTACCACCAGCTTCTTCCCCAGCAAGAACCTGGGCTGCTACGGCGATGGCGGCGCGCTCTTCACCAATGACGATGAACTGGCGAAGCGCATACGCCGCGTGTGCAACCACGGCAGCGATGTGCGCTACTACCACGAGGTGATCGGTGTGAACAGCCGCTTGGATTCCTTGCAGGCGGCCGTGCTCCGCATCAAGTTGAAGCACTTGGATGAGTACGCTGCCGCCCGCAATGCCGCCGCTGCTTTCTACGACAAGGCCTTCTCCGGCATTCCCGGGTTGGCGACCCCGGAACGGAGCACGCAGAGCGACCATGTCTTCCACCAGTACACGCTGAAGGTGGCCGGAGGGAAGCGGGATGCCCTCAAGAAACACCTAGAGGAGCGCGGGGTCCCGGCAATGATCTACTACCCTGTACCCTGTCACCTGCAGAATGCGTACAAGACCGCCCGCTTCGCCGAAGGATCCCTGCCAGTGACCGAATCCATCACCCACGAGGTGCTCTCCCTGCCCATGAGCACCGAACTCGACAACGACCAACTAACGCATATCACCGCATCGGTGAAGAGCTTCTTCAACCAGTAAACCAGTAAGGGCGGGATCCCGGGTCAAGCCCGGGATGACACCCGTCCCAATCACCAAGCCGAATGAACATCGCAGTAGTAGGAACAGGATACGTAGGCCTCGTCACTGGAACGTGCTTCGCCGAGACCGGCAACCACGTCATCTGCGTCGATATCGACGCCAACAAGGTGCAGATGATGAAGGATGGCAAGGTGCCCATCTACGAGCCGCACTTGGACGTGCTCTTCGAGCGCAACATCCGTCAGGGCCGCCTGCACTTCACCACCGACCTGAAGAGCGCCATCGATGGTGCGCAGATCATCTTCCTTGCGCTGCCCACGCCTCCCGGTGAGGACGGCAGTGCTGATCTGAAGTACGTGCTCGGGGTGGCCGATGACCTGGGCAAGATCATCACCGACTACAAGGTGATCGTGGACAAGAGCACCGTGCCCGTGGGTACGGCCGAGAAGGTGCAGGCCGCCGTCGCCAAACACGCACGGGTGCCCTTCGATGTGGTGAGCAACCCAGAGTTCCTGCGCGAAGGCTTCGCTGTGGATGACTTCCTGAAGCCTGACCGCGTGGTGGTGGGTACCGAGAGCGCACGCGCCCGCAAGGTGATGGAGGACCTGTACAAGCCCTTCGTCCGTCAGGGCAACCCCATCATCTTCATGGACGAGCGGAGTGCGGAGCTGACCAAGTACGCCGCCAACGCCTTCCTGGCCGCCAAGATCACCTTCATGAACGAGATCGCGAACTTCTGCGAGCGCGTTGGTGCGGACGTTGACAAGGTGCGCATCGGCATGGGCAGCGACACACGTATCGGCAAGCGCTTCCTGTTCCCCGGCATCGGGTACGGCGGCAGCTGCTTCCCCAAGGATGTGCAGGCGCTGGCCAAGAGCGGAAGCGATGCGGGCTACGAGTTCGACATCATCCGCAGTGTGATGGAGGTGAACGAGCGCCAGAAGACCACGCTCACGGACAAGATCAAGAAGCACTACGGCGATATCCGCGGCAAGCACTTCGCCATGTGGGGCCTGGCCTTCAAACCCGACACCGACGACATCCGCGAAGCACCGGCCCTGTACATGATCGATGCGCTGGTGGAGGCCGGTGCCACCGTCACGGCCTTCGACCCCGAAGCCATGCCGAACGTGAAGAAGGTGAAGGGGGACAAGGTCTCCTTCGCCACCGATGAGTACGAGGCACTGAACGGTGCCGATGCGCTCATCATCGCCACGGAGTGGGCCCTCTTCCGCACGCCTGATTTCAAGCGCGTGAGCGAAACGCTGAAGGATCGCACCATCTTCGATGGCCGCAACCTGTACGAACTGGACGAGATGCGCGACCTGGGCTTCCACTATGTGAGCGTGGGCCGCAACGCGGTGAACGTGCCAGCGAAAGCCAAAGCCTGATCCCATGCCCCAAGCCAAGGAGCGCGTCCTCATCACCGGTGCCGCCGGTTTCCTCGGTTCGCACCTGTGCGACCGCTTCCTGAAGGAAGGCTACCACGTGATCGGGATGGACAACCTGATCACCGGTCGGTTGAAGAACATCGAGCACCTCTTCAAGCGGGAGGATTTCGAGTTCTACCACCACGACGTGTCCAAGTTCGTGCACGTGCCCGGTCCGCTGAAGTACATCCTGCACTTCGCCAGTCCGGCATCGCCCATCGACTACCTCAAGATCCCCATCCAGACCTTGAAGGTGGGCTCGTTGGGCACGCACAACCTGCTCGGCCTCGCCAAGGCCAAAGGTGCGCGCATCCTGGTGGCCAGCACCAGCGAGGTGTACGGCGATCCGCAAGTGCACCCGCAGACCGAGAGCTATTGGGGCCACGTGAACCCCATCGGCCCGCGTGGCGTGTACGATGAGGCGAAGCGCTTCCAGGAGGCCATCACCATGGCCTACCATACCTACCACGGCGTGGAGACGCGCATCGTGCGCATTTTCAACACCTATGGCCCACGCATGCGCTTGAACGATGGCCGGGTGCTGCCCGCCTTCATCGGCCAGGCCTTGCGCGGGGAGGACCTCACCGTCTTCGGTGATGGTTCGCAAACGCGCAGCTTCTGCTATGTGGACGACCTCGTGGAAGGCATCTACCGCCTGCTCTTGAGCGACCACGCAGGACCTGTGAACGTGGGCAACCCCGGCGAGATCACCATCGCGCAATTCGCGGAAGAGGTGATCAAGCTCACGGGTACCACCCAGAAGGTGATCTACAAACCGCTGCCGCAGGACGATCCCATGCAGCGCCAGCCGGACATCACCTTGGCCAAGAAGCTGCTGGGGTGGGAGCCCAAGGTGGCCCGGGCCGAAGGCCTGCGCATCACCTACGACTACTTCAAGTCGTTGACACCGGAGGAGCTGAACGAGAAGGAGCACTTCTCCTTCGAAGGCTACGTGCGGAAGTGATCCCGGAGCCTGAGCAGCCTACGCAGCTCCGCATCGCCGGGGTGCCCGAGCATTTCAACCTGCCATGGTTGCTGTCGTTGGAACGACGCGCCTTCGTGCGTGCAAACATCGACCTGAAGTGGCACACCGTACCCGAAGGCACGGGACGCATGTGCACCATGCTCCGCGAAGGCGAAGTGGACCTCGCCATCCTGGTCACCGAGGGTGCCGTGCGCGACATCCTCAACGGAGCGCCCAACCGCATCGTGGCCACCTATGTGGATACACCGCTCACCTGGGGTGTGCACGTGGGTGCACACACCGCCATCACCAAGCCGGAGGAATTGAAGAAGCTCCCCTTCGCCATCAGCAGGTTGAACTCGGGCAGTCATCTTGCCGCCGTGGCCTACGCGCAAGCGCATGGCTGGACACCGCAGGAGAGCGACCTCATCGTGGTGAACGACCTGAAGGGTGCGGAAGAACGACTGAAGGCGAAGGAGCCGATCGCCTTCCTCTGGGAGAAGTACACCACCAAGGGCCTCGTGGACAACGGTACGTTGCGCCGGGTGGATGAGCACCGTTCACCCTGGCCTTCGTTCGTGATCGTGGCAACGGAAGCCGTACTGGCCGACCACCCGAAGGAAGTGCAACGCCTGCTCAAGGTGATCCGCGATCAGGCGAGGGGGGTGATGGAGAAGAAGGCCGCCCCGGAGATGATCGCGCAGCGTTATGCCATGAGCGAGACCGATGCGCGGACCTGGTTCAGCGCGGTTCGCTGGAACACGGATGGAAAGGTGGATATGGAGGCGCTGACACGCGTGGCTGAGACGCTCATGGAGGCCGGCATCCTTACCAAGCAACCTGCCGCTGCCTTGGCCGATCGCCTTTGTGCGCGGCTGTGAGCGCTACTGCTTCACCCAGCGAAGCACGCTTGGTGCCGACGCGTTCCCGGTGACCATCACGAAATAGGTGCCGCTGGGCCAGGTGGCTGTGTCGATGGTAGCGGTGGGCAGCTTGCTGGCTGCGTGCATGGTGCGGCCGAGTGCATCGCACACCGAAACGGCAGTGGTGGGTTGTAGTCCGGCGAAGGTGAGTTGGTCGGTGCCGGGGTTGGGGAGGAGGACTGAACAAGTAGTTGTTGCACCAGGCATGCCCGTGGTCACATCGCAGGATGTGCCATCAGGAATGGAGATATCGACGTCGGAATAATGTTCCAATACCTGAAGACTGAACGTTTCGCATTCTGTCCATGCCGAGCAGAGGGTAGGGCAAAAGGTCCTTGGAGTCACCCCGATGCGCTCCGTGATCGTCTTCATGGTCCATGGGATCGGGGTCCCATCTTCTTGAAGTCGGGCGGCCGTCCAAGTCCTAAGTTGAATCCCATCGTTGACCACATGTCCGGTGTCCTGGATTTCTATCATTCCGGCGAAACCCAGGCAATTGGTTTCAGAACCGGGAGCCCACCAGCGATCACCGGGCACACCTAGCCAGAACAGGGTGTCCAATCCGATCGGCGAATTCAATCCGTACAAAAGGGCCTCCCCTTGCATGGTCACGTACTCTAGGAAAGGCCCATTCATGACGGGGCAGTGATAAACGCCGAAGTCATCGATCCAGCAGGTTTCGTAGGTGCAGACTTGAAGCGTCAGGCCGTTCACGATGCTGTCACCTATGTACGTATGGCGTGCGCCATTGGCCAGCCCGTTCGAGTAGACCCAACACGCCCCCGGTGCCCAGAAGCCTTGGGCGTGCGACGCATGGCTGGCCGTGCAAAGCGCGACCGCCAAGAGGAGCTTTCGGACCATGGACATTCCGCTGAAATGTACCCTTCAGACGATGAACTCCATGCTTGGCTGCCAGCGACTTACGATCCCTTTCCCTTGGGTACATTCGCAGCCCTTCCGCCATGCCCTATACCGCTCACCCTACCGCCGTCATCGACGAAGGCTGCACCATCGGTGAGGGTGTGCGCATCTGGCATTTCAGCCACATCATGCCCGGGTGTACCATCGGGGACGGCTGCAACATCGGCCAGAACGTGGTGATCAGCCCCGGCGTGAAGCTGGGTGCCAACGTGAAGGTGCAGAACAACGTGAGCATCTACACCGGTGTGGAATGCGAGGATGATGTCTTCCTCGGCCCCAGCATGGTGTTCACGAACGTTATCAATCCGCGCAGCGCCGTGGCCCGCAGGGACCAATACCTTCGGACACTGGTGAAGAAAGGGGCGAGCATCGGGGCGAACGCCACCATCGTTTGCGGGCACGACATCGGTCGGTACGCCTTCATCGGCGCCGGGGCCGTGGTGACCAAGGAGGTGCCGGACTTCGCGCTGGTGGTGGGCAATCCCGCACGCCAGACCGGTTGGATGAGCGAGTACGGCCATAAACTGAAGTTCAACGAGCAGGGCGAAGCGACGTGTCCGGAGAGCGGGCAGCGCTACCACCTGCACAACGGTCGCGTGGAGCGCATCAGCTGAAATGTCGTCCACCAACAAGATCAAGTTCGCCGTGGTGGGCTGCGGCCACATCGGCAAGCGGCATGCGGAGATGGTCTCTCGCCATGCGCAGACCGAACTCGTGGCCCTGTGCGATGCGCGCCCGGCTGCGGACTGCGGGGCCGATGCGTTCGGGGTGCCCTTCTTCAACGACCTGGACGCCATGCTCCGCGAGGTACCGGGCATCGAAGTGGTGAACGTGTGCACGCCGAACGGGTTGCATGCACCCATGAGCCTGAAGGCCTTGGAAGCACGCAAGCACGTGGTGTGCGAGAAGCCCATGGCCCTTACCAAGGCCGAGTGCGAAGCGGTGCTGTACAAGGCGCTGCAAGTGCATCGCACGGTGTTCGGGGTGATGCAGAACCGCTACAGCCCGCCCAGCCAGTGGATCAAGAGCGTGGTGGACCGAGGGCTGCTCGGCGACATCTACATGGTGCAGGTGAACTGCTACTGGAACCGCGATGCCCGCTACTACAAGCAGGGTTCGTGGAAGGGCAGCGCCGACCTGGATGGCGGCACGCTCTTCACGCAGTTCAGCCACTTCATCGACATCATGTACTGGCTCTTCGGCGACATCACCGACATCCAGGGCAAGTTCGCCGACTTCAACCACCAGGAGCTGACGGCCTTCGAGGACAGCGGCTTCGTCAACTTCCGCTTCCTCAACGGCGGCATGGGTGCCATCAACTACAGCACCAGCGTGTGGGACAAGAACCTGGAGAGCAGCCTCACCGTCATCGGCAGCAAAGGCAGCGTGAAGATCGGTGGGCAGTACATGGACCAGGTGGAGCACTGCCACATCGAAGGCTACACCATGCCGGAGCTGGCGCCCACCAATCCGGCCAACGACTACGGCGCTTACAAGGGTAGCGCCAACAACCACGGCTTCATCATCGACAACGTCGTGGATACCCTGCGAGGAACATCAACGCTCACCACCAATGCCCTGGAAGGCTTGAAGGTGGTGGAGATCATCGAACGCATTTACCAGAAGAGGGATGAGCAACTTGTATGACCGCCTGCTGAAGAAGGAAGCCAAGCTCGCCGTGATCGGCCTGGGCTACGTGGGGCTTCCCATCGCACTGGCATTCGCCCGCAAGATCAAGGTCGTGGGCTTCGACATCAACCAGAAGCGCGTGGACATGATGCGCCGCGGTGAGGACCCCAGCAACGAGCTCGAGGCGAAGGAGTTCGAGGGATGCGACATCCACTTCAGCGCCGACCTGAACGACCTGAAGGACGTGGAGTTCTTCATCGTGGCCGTGCCTACGCCCATCGATAGCCAGAACATCCCCGACCTCGGTCCGCTGTTGGGTGCCACGCGCACGGTAGGACAAGTCTTGAAGAAGAACGATTTCGTGGTGTACGAGAGCACCGTGTATCCCGGCTGCACCGAAGAGGATTGCGTGCCTTTGCTCGAGCGCTTGAGCAACCTGAAGTTCGTGGAGGACTTCAAGGTGGGCTACAGTCCCGAACGCATCAATCCGGGCGACAAGGAGCACACGCTGGAGAGCATCGTGAAGGTGAGCAGCGGGTGCGATGCGGAAAGCGCGGAGATCATCGCCAAGGTGTATGAGCTGGTGGTGAAGGCCGGCGTGCACCGCGCCGCGAGCATCAAGGTGGCCGAAGCCGCCAAGATCATCGAGAACACGCAGCGCGACGTGAACATCGCACTGATCAACGAGCTCTCGATCATCTTCAACCGCATGGGCATCAACACCTACGACGTGCTGGAGGCGGCTGGTACCAAGTGGAACTTCCTCAAGTTCCAGCCGGGTCTGGTGGGCGGCCACTGCATCGGCGTGGATCCCTACTACCTCGTGTACAAGGCGAAGGAACTCGGCTACCACGCGCAGATCATCGATGCGGGTCGTTTCGTGAACGACAGCATGGGCGGTTACACGGCGAAGCAGACCGTGAAGAAGATCATCGCCGCTGGAACGAATCCCGCCGATGCGCGCGTGCTGGTGATGGGTGCCACCTTCAAGGAGAACGTCACCGACATCCGGAACAGCAAGGTGGCCGATGTGGTGAAGGAGTTGCAGAGCTTCAGCTGCACCGTGGATGTGACCGATCCGCACGCGGACGCCGCCGAGGTGGAGCACGAGTACGGCTACAAACTGGCTCCCGAGATGAAGGGTCCCTACGACGCCATCATCGTGGCGGTGAACCACAGCGAATACACCAGCAAGGACGAAGCGTGGTTCAAAGGCATGCTGAAGCCGAAAGGCGTGGTGGTCGACCTGAAGGGTGTTTTCAGGAAGAAGATCAAGGACTTGAACTACTGGAGCCTGTGATTGGGACTG
>WBZX01000681.1_pt1 | contig 29401 bp, 25 predicted proteins | sample 5204211 | NCBI WGS metagenome assembly WBZX01 (sample SAMN12344362, study PRJNA552823) | activated sludge metagenome | biome: Activated sludge suspended growth; feature: Nitrification reactor; material: Wastewater; isolation source: activated sludge from nitrification reactor of wastewater... | reverse complement strand
GCAAATCACGCTCCATCTTGACTTCAGCTAGTTCGCGCTTGGCCCGGGCCAACTCCATTTCCAGTATCTTATAGAAACGTCGGACTCCTCTTTTTACAGCTTACCTCATTACGCTATTTAGATAAAAAAGTGGAATACTAATTTACTTTTCTAGGTGATAGCCTTAATCTTGAGAATAATAAGTGAGATAGATGTAGAAAATTCTGCACAAATCAGAAATGTGGGGCTTGCCGGAATTGATACTAAACCTTAACTGTTGCAGTTGGTTATTAAATACATTCAATCTGTATTTAGTTAGATTAGTTGAGATAAGAAGCAAGTTTTCATGCATCAATCATTATCATTTAAGCAAGCACGTTTAATTTCATCCTTATTGTTTCTCTGCAGTTGCCCTATAGTGCTGGCCAATGGATTTAGTGTTAGTACCGCAACTGATTTTACAACGGGGAATTACGGGGGAGCGACATCGACTGATATCTGGTATGTTCCTTTCACAGCACGCTACGACAAGGATCGGGCGTCTTTCAGAGTGATTGTTCCTTATCTTAATATTACAGGGCCAGGAAATGTGATAGGGCCCGGAATTGGAGGTGTTGATAGCAGGGGAACTATAATAGGTGGTGTCGGAAATCCAACTCAGGGAGGAGGCATTGTTGCTTGTAATGAGGAGGATAATGACGATGACAATTGTTCAGATTTTAGGAGTAGTAATAATTCGGGTTCTGGCAATGAATCCGCTGATGGTCTTGATCAATCAAAGCAGAATATAACAAGTGTGCAGGGCTTAGTAGGTGGCATTCCGTTGGGAGGATCATCTACCTTGCGATCATCCCAGTCCGGTTTGGGCGATATCATTACTGCGTTCAGTTACAATTTAATCGATCATGTTCCTACCGGTATTCTATTCGATATCACAGCCCGTTTAAAAATCCCTACAGCCAATGCCAGCCAGAATTTAGGTACAGGGCAGGTTGATTACGCAATTCAAGGAGATCTGTTTAAAACGATATCCCAGTTCACATTGAGTGCAACATTGGGTTACAGAATACTTGGCAGTCCATCCAGAATTGCTTTTCATGATGTACTGTATGGCGCCGCAAGTGTTGGTTATCGACTATCATCAAATACTACAATAGGTACAAGTTACAATATGAGTCAATCCCCCGTGAGGTTACAGGACAGCAGAGATCTTACGCTATATCTTTCACAGAGAGTGAGCGGTAATTTCAGACTCAATATTTATGGCTTGAAAGGTTTTTCAGAACGAAGTCCTGATTGGGGGGGCGGCATCAATTTACGTTATATCTTCTGATACTGCAAAAAAACAATCATCAACTGCAACTCATATTTTTATCAGTTCCATGTAGGAATTATCTTCTGTAGAAGATTGTATGTAAGATATAATTCTGGGGATTGTTTCAATGATTAAATCGGTCATCAAATCCAGGATCATTACGAATGAATGATACGCTGATATTTTTCTCACAAGAAAAAACCAATTTGTCAGATCAGTACCATGATTTTTTTGGAATACATATTTTTCATGACTACGCTGAATGGAAAAATGAAAAAATTCTTCCATCGGCAATCATAATCACAGGAAAGGATTTAAATTACATTGCTGCTACGCTCGGTCAAATACGCAGAGACGAAAATCTATTTGAATCCTTGTGTTTTATCACTGAATCAGTATCGGTATTTAATAGCAATCTTATCGATGGACAGTTACCGCAACCGCTTCAATTACAAGAACGCGTTCATCATTTCTTAGAACTTGATAGCGTTTACAAAAATAGTGAAACCTATACTTCGGATTTGGGACGGTTAATAAAATATCTATGGTTACGGCCGGATTTTATTATTCATCCTTATCATGAATGGCAGCATCCGCGTTTTTATCGATACCCTCTACTGGAGGCGCTTAGTCAAGATAAACTCGATTCCTTTGAATGGTTAAAAAGTCTTACCAACACTAAGCTGTTGCAGCCTGTCGCACTGACCGATCGACAAAGGGAATGCAAGTACTGTCACTCATCTCACCTCAGCTTCATAGACGTTTGCTCAAACTGCCAATCCATTGATATTGAATTGCAAGCCTCCTTGCATTGTTTTAGCTGCGGACATGTTGATGTGCAGGAGAAATTTCTCCATAGCGGCGCACTCATTTGTCCGAAATGCAGTACACAGCTGCGGCATATTGGAAGCGATTATGATCGCCCAATCGAAAATCATCGCTGTCGATCCTGTGATTATTCATTTGTTGAAAGTAGCGTCATGGTGCGTTGCGCGATGTGTACCAAAGAGATGGCACCGGATAATCTCTTTGAGAGCAAAATCCAAAGCTGGCAATTGAGCGAGCGAGGGCGGATCATTGCGATTCGTGGAGAAGTGTTTGACATTGCATCAAGCTTTGGCCAATTAAATTTCATCTCTAAAGAGTTATTTTCCCATGATCTTGACTGGCTGCTGATTTCTTCCCGACGCTATCCGACTATCACCTTCAGTTTATTTGGTATTTATTTTGCAAATCTAGCCGAATTGTCGGATCTGTTTGGATATACAAAACTATTACAAATACTGGAGTCTTTTGCGCAACGATTGAGAGTCATGCTGCGCACACCTGATTTATCAACCCGTACAGCAGAAAATATGCTGTGGCTATTATTACCACATACCGATGCACACGGTTTAAGCAGCTTTCATAAACGAATTGATAATAATATGCAGATATTGCTGGAGGATAGCGACAAAAAACTGGATTGCCGCTTTATAGGTGCTACTTCATCGCAGATATCAAACAAGGAAAATGCAGAATTATTACTTGCACGCCTACAAGGTGAACTCATTTAATTCATGCAGACTTTGACCCAGACAGGGCAGATTCTTTTTGCTTTTTTTCTGCAAGATCAAGGCATAGTGCCATACTTGCTGGTATTTGTACCGTTTGTGCTATTTTTTGAATTGCCTTTGTACTTTATTAGCTGGTTGGGAGTGTTTCGTCATGTCGTCAAAGAAATTTATGAAACACCGCATGTCCCTCCTTATACCCCTCGAGTTACCTGTGCCATCACTTGTTACGCAGAAGGACAAGCAGTTCAAAATACAGTCATTTCATTGCTAGAACAAGTTTATTCTGGACACATTGAAATCATCGCTCTGGTTGATGGCATACAAAAAAATCAAGCGACTTACGAAGCACTGAAGAATCTTGTACCACGCATTGCTTCCTATCCCAGACGCTCATTTATTATTATTCCGAAGATTCAGCGTGGCGGGCGAGTATCGTCTCTGAATGCGGGGTTGAGTCGTGCCAGTGGCGAGGTGTTCCTGGCTTTGGACGGCGATACTTCGTTTGATAATCAGATGGTATACCGATCTGCTTTACATTTCCGCGCTGCCCATGTCGTTGCTGTCACAGGACCGATGCGTGTGCGTAATGCAAACAAATCATTCCTGACCCGGTTTCAAAGCTTGGAATACATGTTGAGTATGCAAGCCAGTAAGCTGGGGTTAACGAAATTCAATATTATTAACAACGTACCAGGTGCATTTGGTATTTTTAGAAAATCTTTTCTGCAGAAAATCGGTGGGTGGAATACCGGCACTGCAGAAGATCTCGATCTGACGCTACGTATCAAGCAATATCAAGGTCGTCATCCGCAATTGCGCTTCGAATTCGAGCCCGGTGCGGTTTCGCATACGGATGTACCGGAGAAATTCAGTGACTTTTTAAAGCAGCGATTACGATGGGATGGGGATCTCTGGTATATCTATTCAAACAAACATAAGCTGGGGATTTCCGCATCGCTTATGGGCTGGAGTAATTTTATATTTATCCTATGGTATGGCATCCTGTTCCAAATCGTTATGCCTTTTACTATTGTGCTATATATGATCTATATGGCAGTCATGCTATCGCTGCCGTTCTTTTTGGCGAGTATGGTGTTAGTCTATATTTTCTATTTGCTGCTGACATTCATTCAATTTATTTTATACCTTGCAGTCATTTCAGATCGGAAACGAGAAGATTGCGGTACTTTCCTGATATTGCCAATTTATCCACTGTTTCAGTTTGTAGCGCGCTTATGGAGCGCGATCGCTCTTTTAAATCAGATGCTCAACAAAGGTCACCTGGATTCTGCTATGGCGCCCTGGTGGGTACTTAGAAAGGGTAAATAATGAGAATTCATCGATATTTCCTGCAAATCATTTTAATCTTGCTCGCTGTAAACGCGGAAGCTCAAGTTAGAACCCTGGCAGAATTCTATCCACATTTGGATCAGGCAGCTTCTGTTTTAAAGACACAAGCGGATCTCGAAGCGCAACGCTTTCATCTGCAAGCTAATGAGGCACAAAAAGGTTGGGAGGTTTTTGGGGGAGTGGCAGGTGGTTATCAAAAAAGTCCTTTTGCCAGAGAGCCATTTGGACGATTCTTTGATCCAACAGCGCGTATCGGGTTACGCTATCCGCTGCTGGGCAGTGCCGAGAAACAGGAGCGTGCCATCAGCGATGCGCAAGCACAAGTTAAAATAGAAACCATCCGCCACGATTGGAGCAAGAAATTAGCGGCACTCTTTATGGAAGAAAATTATGCGGCTTATTGGAGTGCGCAAAGGATGCTCGCTTTAAATGATGCTTATATTTATCTACGTGATGCAGGGAATGTTGAGAAAATATTACGCAAAAGAAATGAAGCCGGCTTGCTCCTCATGTCAGACTATTTTGAGTTTCTGTCCACTTTTGAGCAAGCAGAGCGCGCACGTTTAGAGTTCATTAATAACAAAGAACAGGCATTGGCCAGGCTCACGCACTTAACCAACACGTTGGTCGCGCCTTTTGAAGCGATCAAACCCGGTTTAAACAATGTAGCGAGTCGTTTATCCTACGATATCAATCAATCTGATCTGGAAATTCTACAAACCCAAATCGATAATTTACGAAAAATTAGGGATACCGAGAATTGGCAAGGCATAGATTCGGATGTCTCAGTCGTCGCATTTGGCGGACCGGCGATCCCACACCCATCGCCTGAAGCTGCCCAATTTGGTTATGGCGGCGCTGTGGGTTTTAATTTCAGAATGCCGCTTGAGATCGTCAGTTACCGGAAAAATGAGCAATCCCGTTTAAACAGTCAGTTGATCAGTTTCCAAACGGAATATACCCGTCGGGATCAGGAACTTGATCTTGAGTTCAGGTCCATGCTGGGTCGTTATCAACAGCTCATACAGCAAATTAAATTTCAGCAGACACGGCTCGATGCCGCCCGGGAAGCCGTACGAGAACGGTATTCACGCATGCACGCATTGGACGGAGATGTGATTGAAAAGTATATTCAAGCCATCAATACGTATTATCGCACCGCGATTGAATATGTAGAAGCAGAAACTGAGCAGTGGAAATTACATATTCGCCTGCGCCAATTCACATCCACACTGAATCATGCGGCGGAAGCGGTTCACCCGGATTCCGATTTAATAAGAATTATTGAACCGTTGCAGAAAGCCGGGCAGTTTTTTGCAAAGCAAGTAGCGACAAATACTAAGCCGCTGAGATTAGTCAGCTCGAATGAGTATGCTGAAAATCTGCTTATCCCGGCCCAGGCGAGTTTCTCAGTTTATGCTTGGAATTATGAAAACATTCAGACGCAACCCGATTTCTGGGAGAAATGTGGATCACTGGGGATACATCGCATCTTACTGTCGCTGAATCAACGACAAATCAGATCCGTTGCCACGCATCCGTCACCATTCAAAAGATTTCTGCAAAATGCCAAGCGCCAAGGCATAAAAGTTGAGCTGCTATTGGGCGATCCAGGCTGGATCCTGCCAAATGAACGTATTAAATTACTGGAAATTATCCAAGTACTAAAGCAGATTGATTTTGACGGTCTGCACCTTGATATTGAACCTGAACAGCTTGCCGGCGAGTTGACTGGAAAGAGAAAACTGGAGGAATTTGCCGAAACCATTCGTCGCGCAGCGGCTGTATCGCCCTGGCCGGTTGCCATCAGTATCCATCCTCGATATCTAACGGATGAAGCGTCTTTTGGTCTATGCATGCTCTGCCAATTTAAGACAGCGGGTGTAAAAGAAATAACGGTGATGTATTACTCCTTAAACTTGCAGAAAATTATCACCGTTATGAAGTCCGCTATGCAGCAGCATCCGGAGATCATGTTTAGTCTTGCTCAAAGTCTTGAGCGTGAATTGGGGCCGGAAAATAGCTATGCACAAAAACCGCCAGCATTTTTCAGACGCGCGATGCAACAGTTGGATAATCAGTTGCAAGCTGTGAATTTTAAGGGAATTACCATTCAATCATGGAAAGATTGGGAAATATATCTTGATGAAAATTCGCTTTAATCAGCCCGAACAAAAAATCCCGGATGATGACCGAGGCATACGTATTCACTACGGAGACGCAAAACGTCCCAGAAAAGTCTGGCGCTGGTATTTGATATTAATCGTTTCCAGCCTTCCTTTGCTATATCTGGTTGGATTGGCGTTAATAGAGATGATCGTTGTCAAAGCGGACGGACGTATTACGATACCGCATATGACAGTGAGAGCACCAACAGATGGATATGTTAAACAGATATTTATTCAACCGTTGCAAACAGTGAATCAAGGTGAAGAGCTGGCGCTATTGGAGAATCTATCGCTTGAAAATAATTACCAACGCTTAGCAACTGAGGTTAATTTCTTGAATGAGGAGAGGAATAAGCTATCACCCCGATCAGGTCACGCAACACCGCATGCGAAGCAACTGCATGTGTTTGTCGAGCAACAGAAAAAGTTCTATCAGAATCGTCTACATCAATATGAAGCATTGTTCAAACAGGGTGCCGCTACCCAAGCTGAGGTTGCGGCAGCGCGTAATCAATATACGAATGCGCTTGAGAACTTAGTGCTGCATGAGCGAACCCACCACCGGGATCAAAATTTGACCGCTGAAATTCGTCAGATGACGAGCCGGATTAATCAGTTATCGCTGGAACTGGAACAAATCGAAGCCCAGAAACAACAACTGCTGCTCATGGCGCCGACAGAAGGATTAGTGACCGAATTGTTTGTGCAACCTGGCGAATATCTGGGTCGGAGTCAATCGTTGTTGGAAATCATTTTTCCCGACAAAGCCTATATCAGTGCCTTTATTCCACCGAAATATCAGGATTATGCAGTAGTTGATCAAATCGTTACGGTTACTCTGCCTAACGGGGAAACAGCCAAGGCACGAATTACCGCCATTCCAGGCGTGACACAAAAATCACCGGCCGATGGCATTAATCCGCTGGAATCGCCACGCTCGACCATACTGGCGCATATGGCATTCGTCGATCCGGTCGACACACCACTCATTAATGGCATGCCGGTTGATATCCGCTTCCATTTCTTTAAGTGATCCGGTAGCTTAAGCGCCTTTGTTGCACCAACTTTCAGGCTCCAGGTAATCGCTTAATTTTACGCTGCGCAAGCAGGCAAATCAGATCGCAGGCGATATGCGCGGCAGCCAGTGCCGTGATCTGACTTTGATCGTAGGCCGGTGCTACTTCAACGATGTCCATGCCGATCAGATTAAGTCCGGTAAAACCACGAATAATCGTCAATGCTTGCGCAGTGGATAATCCACCGCAAACGGGTGTGCCGGTGCCGGGCGCAAAGGCCGGATCCAGACAATCAATATCGAAAGTAAAATAGGCTGGATGTTGTCCGACGATGCGTTCAACTTCTGCAATGACTGCATCGGTGCCATGCCGCTGAACCCAAGTGGCGTCCAGAACGTGAATGCCCATGAAATCATCATTCCAGGTACGAATACCGATCTGCACCGAGCGCTTGGGATCGATTAATCCTTCATTGACCGCCTTGTAAAACATGGTGCCGTGATTCAGCGAATCGGGCTTATCGTCAGCCCAGGTATCGCTATGCGCGTCGAAATGAACCAGTGAAAGTGGTTTGCCAAATTTCTCGACATGCGCTTGCAGCAACGGATAAGTGATGTAATGATCACCACCAAAAGTCAGCATGCGTGCATCCGATTTCAAAATATGACGGGCATGGTCGACAATCGCTTGGTGGATCGTCATGGGATTGTGTACATCAAGATAACAATCGCCAAAATCAATCACCGCCAGATTCTCGAATGGATCAAAACCCCAAGGATAAGGTTTCAGCGAAGCTACTTCCGCCGATGCGAGACGAATTGCTTGCGGTCCCAGACGCGCGCCCGAACGATACGTAACCGCCAGATCCAACGGAATGCCGCTGATGACCACTTCAGCACCCGTAAGATTCTTGCTGTAATTGCGTCGCATGAAGGAAGGCGCGCCCGAAAAAGTGGGTTCTCGCATCATGCCATAGAGGCTTTTGCGTGATATGGCACTATCGATCTCGCTGTGATCATCATTCATCGTATTGCATCCTTGTATAAATTTGAACTGCCAAGTTTCTCTAAATTATGGTCAGTCGAGACAATCTCAAGCAGTGTCCCATGATCATAATATGATGAGCTGGCATAAGTTTAATTTTTTTACGTAAATTCAGATAATCTATCCAATGTCTTAACTAGGTATTGATAAAAGGATATTGTTATAATTTCTTCGCTTATCTACAGAACTTGTGCATTTAAAGATTATTCTATGCAACAATCGGCTTATACCAAACCTATCGCAGTTATGTTGCTGATTGTCAGCCTGCTGAGTGGTTGTTCCATATTTTCCGATAAACCATCGATAGAGAGCGGCCATCGTGTACCCAACCTTAATGCAGCTTACAATAAGCCTTATAAGGTTCGAGGAATCACCTATTATCCGTTAAAGTCGGCTGCCGGATATCACGAAGTCGGCACCGCATCTTGGTATGGTTCAGAGTCGGGCAATCGTACAGCCATGGGCACACGCTTTGTTCCGCATGGCTTAACCGCTGCGCATAAAACGCTGCCTTTGCCTTCCAAAGTCAGGGTGACCAACCTGAATAATGGTCGTTATGTTGATGTCACCGTTAATGACCGGGGTCCTTTCAAGAAAGGTAGAATCATTGATTTATCCCATGGTGCCGCAAAGAAAATCGGCTTGCACGGCGTAGCCAAAGTAAAAATAGAGCATCTCGGTAGCAAGATCAGCTGGAAATAAATGGATGGATTTTAACGCTTGACAATAAGATCTTGATTCAAGGACATGCGGTAGGCGCTGAGCGATGGAATAAGTCCAAGTACGATCGTACTTATGATGACGATACCCAAAATGCCAAGCATCGGGGTGGTGAGAGCAAAGTGACTGATAAACAATCCATAGTTTTCTGCAAGAAATGGTTTAGCAAATAAAATTCCTATCATCAGCGCAAAAATGGCTACGATCATTCCCGTTAGAGAAATGAACAAGGCTTCGACTTGAATGATCATCAACACGAAAATCGGGCTGGCACCGATAGCACGCATCACCGCAATTTCGCGCTGTCTTTCGCGTATTGATGACAGCAACATGGTGCTCAATCCTAGCAACGATGAGAATAAAACCAGAACTGAAATGAGTCTGAGCGTATTTTCCATCGTACGCATCATTTGCCATAACTCGGTGAGCGCAATGCCCGGCAAAATGGCCAGCAGCGGTTCTTTTTGATAGTGATTAATCTGTCGCTGCACATGAAACGTCGCTATTTTTGATTTCAGTCCCACCATAAAAGCGGTGATGTTTTTTGGCGTCAGATCGAATGCTTCCTTGTCATGATCAGAACTATGCTTGCCGGGGACTTTTACGCCATCATGCCAATCCAGGTGGATGGCTTCCATGCCTTCCAGGCTGATGTACAATGCCTGATCCACGGAGGTTCCCGTAGCTTGCAGAATACCTACCACCCGGAAAGGCTTGTCATCATGCATGCTGAAACTGGTTTGTCCAAGGCCATGTGCCAACTGCAGATGGTCATTCAGCCGGTACCCCAGTTTTCTGGCAACATCGAAGCCTAGAACCACATCAAATACCTGCGAAAAAGCTTTTCCTTCCGTGAAGGATAACGCAGTATTTTCGCCAAATCGGAATTTTGTAAAGTAATCCTGCGTAGTGCCCACGACTTGGTATCCGCGATGGGAGTCGCCCAATGCGATGGGAATCGTCCAGGCAATCTTGGGATCTGCCGAGAGCTCGCGATAGCTTTCCCACGAGATACTGTTCGTGGCATTGCCGATGCGAAAGACCGAATAAAGCAACAGATTCAACTGCCCGGTACGCGCGCCGACAATTAGATCCACACCGGAAACAGTTTTGCTGAAGCTTTCTTTCGCTTCGTGACGGATATGCTCTACGCCGAGCAGCACAAAGGTACTGATCGCTACTGAAATTAAAGTCAGCAGCGCAGTATATTTTCGATTGAGCAGGCTGTGCCAGGCGATTTTAAAAAACATGCGGTATGACTCCTGCACGATTGACTTCAGCCAGATGGACGATCTGCTGGAAATATTGAGCTAATGCCGTATCATGACTGACAAAAATCAATGTATTGCCTTGTGTTTTGCTGATGTCCATCAGTATCTTCATAAAAGCATCCCGTGTGTCACCATCCAGCGCTGAAGTGGGTTCATCGGCGATCAGAATCTCCGGGGTATTGATTAGTGCCCGAGCAATCGCAACGCGTTGTTGCTGACCGACGCTCAGCTCACCGGCTTTTTTTGTGATCAACGTTCTATCCAATCCAAGCGCATCAAAAAGCTGTTGTGCTTTCAAGTCGGTACCGGTTAAGCTTTTTTTGCCAAAATGTGCTGCTAAGCGGATGTTATCCAGCACGCTCAAATAATGGATCAGATTGAACTGCTGAAACACGATGCCGATATGACTTGCCCTGAAAGAATCCCGCTTGCGTGCGGGTAATGTGCCCAGATCCTGACCGAGTATCTTTATGGTGCCTTTAGTTGTTGTCAAAATACCCGCCAGCAAATTTAGCAATGTCGATTTTCCGGAACCGGAGGGTCCCTGGATAAAAATCCGGTCACCTTTGTTAATGTGCCAAGTGGGAATATCGAGCACAGCTGTTGATATTTCTCCTGGATATGAAAAATGCAAATTGCTGATTTCTATTGCATTGGATATTGCAGCGTTTTTCGGAGATTTTGTATCCAAGAAAGCCTCCTTGTCTGATTTATTCTAAGACTCATGTGGGATGATATACTGGACTTTATGATATCAACACTATTCTTTATGAGTCTCGATTTTTTAAGCAACAAACGCATTACGTTCATTTGTTTCATGATGGTATTTTTGACCGCATGTTCTCAGCACGGCCCTGATAAGGATTCAGCAGCGCAATCCAGCCATAAGCAATCTATTAAACAACAAGAACTCAATGCTAATGCTTATAAAATAATTGAGTGGATTGATCTGATGCCGCAAGATGATCTGGATGCGCTGTTAAATCCGCCCGCATATCTTGACGAGATCGAGGATGGCTCGGAAGCAGATCAATTAAGCAGTCAGTTTCAACTGAATATCCCGCAAACAGGCGATGATCGTTACCAGCAAGCGCTGACATCAAGACGGATCATGCCGGCGTTTGATAATCAGAAGATCAGAATACCGGGTTTCATCGTACCGCTGGAGTTCGGTAACAACCAAATGGTCACCCGCTTCTTTTTAGTGCCGTATTTCGGCGCATGTATTCATGTTCCGCCACCACCGCCTAATCAGATTATCTATGGAGTCTTTGATAAGGGTGTAAGAGTCAATCACCTGCATGAACCTTTCTGGCTAACAGGTATTTTGAAAACGACACTGACGGAAAATGATGTCGCCACCTCCGCTTATACGCTGACTGTGGCTGAAATATCTCCATACACTGAATAGTCCGGGTTGTTACACGGCATTACCCTGACAATGCTTACAGACTCCATGTAATTCCAATTGCTGGTGAGCCAATGCAAAACCGGTGCTCTGAATGCTGCCTTCCAATTCCGCCATGATGTGCTTTTTGATGCCGATTTCCTTGACACTGCCGCAGCAATCACAAATCAGAAACTGCGGTGTTTCATGCTGATGGTCACAAGTAATATGTGCGCAAGACATGTATTGACTGGCGGTTTCAAGCTTATGCACCAATTTTTCCTGAACCAGAAAATCCAGCATTCGATAGACCGACATGACGGGTAACGATTCATTGAACTGAACTTTATATTTTTCGACAATCTCATAGGCGGAAAGCGGTGTGGAAGAAGCCAGCAGAACGATGAGCACATTCTTGCGTTTGTTGGTTAATTTAACACCCGCTAACGCACAAACTTCCTGCGATTTCTTGATGATTTGGTCGATATCGGCTGACATTATGCAGTTTCCTGCCACCTAAAAATTGGTTGCGCAAAATTCTTATAAGATTATAGATTGCAACTTACATATCTATAACAAGAATGTACTTTAATATGAATATATTCATTACTCAATGAATAAAAGATAGCAGTTAATTAAAATACTTGTTGTTTGTTATGATATAACATATCATTGTATGATCGCTGTATCAAATAAATCTTAATAAATAAAATTTATCAAAGAAATTCGCTGTTTTATTTTTTATCTCCATGAACAAAAAAGCCGTATCGATCATGCAATATTGCTGCAAAAATATCTTACGCAGCAGAAATCTGAGCAAACTGCATGTGCTTATACTGGTTTTTATCATATTGGATATACCGGTAGCGCGTGCAGAGAATACTGCTAAAGCCGCAAAATTACCCGGCGTCACAGTCACAGCATCCCCCTTTAAAGATCGCAACGAACTTGAAATGGCGCTACCTGTGACGGTTTTACAGGGAGATAACTTGCGTCGTAAGCGGGAAGTCAGTCTGGGCGATACGGTAGCCAATGAATTGGGCGTTACTTCAAGTTCATTTGGTCCGGGCGCAGGCCGTCCCATTATTCGCGGTCTGGACGGACCACGTATTCAGGTGATGGAGAATGGTGTTGGTACGATGGATATTTCATCGCTGAGTCCAGATCATGCCGTTACAGTGGAAACACTCAATGCCTCACAAATTGAAATTTTGCGTGGCCCGGCAACTTTACTGTATGGCGGCGGTGCAACGGGTGGGGTTGTTAACGTGGTGACAGACCGAATTCCCAATCGACTGTTTAAAGCGCCGGAAGGCAATGCTGAAATACGTGGCAATACAGCAACTGAAGAGAAAGCCGGCTCTTTTAATGTGAATAAAAGTTTCGGTCAAATGTCATGGAGTTTGGGTGCTTTCAAGCGAAAAACAGAGGATTATGCCATTCCCGGACAAGCGAATATCAGTGGCTTATCGTCCATACATAATGAGCAGGATGCGCAAGGTATTAATGGTGATAAAAATATTGTCAGAAACAGCGCGGTTGACTCTCAAGGTTTGTCCGGCGGCGGTTCATACATTGGTGAAAGAGGGTTTTTCGGTGGTGCCATTTCATTAATGGAAAGCAAATACGGCATACCGACACCTGAACTGGCCAGCGTTGATCAGACACAAGCCCGTTACAATCTATCGGGAGAACTGAATAATCCCTTCACTGGGATTGAGAAACTCAAAGTTCGCACGGGCTACAATGACTATAAACACAAAGAAATTGAAAGTACCGGCGAGGTTGCAACCCGTTTTAGAAATCATGAGCTCGAAACCCGGGCCGAGTTTCTGCATTCACCAATCGCAAATTTTAACGGCTTGTTTGGCGTGCAATTGCAGGACCGTAAATTTTCCGCTTTGGGTGAAGAAGCCATCGTACCGGTTACTAAATCGCGCTCTACCGGGATTTTTATTGTCGAAGAACGGAATTGGGAAAATTTCCGCCTCGAATTCGGTGGACGCTACGAACATGCCACGCGGGATCCGCAACATCATATAGATCGATCGCGCGCATTTAATCTCTTTAGCGGTTCCACAGGTGCTTCCTGGAATTTTTTAAAAGACTATAGCCTGGGATTAATAGCCATGCATGGACAACGCGCGCCGGCTATAGAAGAACTCTATGTACATGGCGGTCATCATGGTACAGCGACATTCCAGATCGGTGACAATACCTTACGTAAGGAAGCGCACAACAATTTTGATTTATCCCTGCGCAAAACTTCCGGATTTATGAAATGGAAGGTGAATGCCTTTGTTAATCGATTTAACCATTATATTTTTTATAGAAACGCAGATATTAATGGGGATCGCATTGCCGACCGTGTCGATCATGAGGGGACATTAGATCTCAATGGCGAATTTCTGGTACAGAATCTGGCACAAACGAATGCCACATTTTACGGCGCAGAAGCGGAAGTCATTTTTGCGCTCAAGCCGGATAATTTAGATTTGCGTTTGTTTACGGACTATGTTCGTGGCAAATTAGACAACAGTAACGGCAACGTACCCCGCACTACGCCGCAGCGCTTCGGATTTGAGTTGAACTACCGATCAGGCCCGTTTACGACTAATCTGACCACGATTCACGTTTTACGCCAAAATAAAGCAGCAGAACTAGAAACCAATACGGCGGGTTATACCTTGCTGAATCTTGAAGCGACCTACCTGATAAAAGAAACCAAATCAAACGGTCTCAGATTCTTTGTGCAAGGCAGAAATTTGCTGGATGAGGAAATGCGCGTGCACACGTCTTACTTAAAGAATTTTGCCCCATTACCGGGAAGAGCGCTTGTGGCTGGCCTAAGAGCGGATTTTTAATCTTTCTCTCTGAGCATGTTCGCATATTAAACAAACGCTATGCCTGTTTGCTGCAATCCGATGAGATCGATGTTCGTTGCATTGGCTTCGGCATTCGCTGCAAGTTCCAGCAACTGCGCTTGGGTATATGATCCATCAGTTAAGAATCCGACATACAAATCATGATCCGCAGTTGCAGGGACTGTGCCAAACACATTCTGGTAAACCGTATCCACAAAAGCTTCGTTGCTGAGACTCAACACACCAACCACGAGTTGGGATACGTCGAGCACACTTTGGCCGGCATCAAACAGATTCAGCCCGATACCCACATAATCCGGATGTTCCTGAATGGTGGATGTATCGAATGCCGCACCGATGACTCGAACGGTGTTACTGGCTGCCTGCCCGATACCAAGATCGAAGGCCAGTCTCTGATCCGCGAACTGGATACGTTCGACGCCGGACAAGGTATCGTTACCATCCGGCCCGGAAATGCTCAAGCCGGAAGCTGTTGCGAGAATTGAATAGCCCGTATGGTCACTACTGTAAATTGCAGTATCGGTACCCGATCCGCCATCCAATGTGTCATTGCCTGCTCCTCCATTGAGCGTATCCTGGCCGCCGGCAGCCAGGATAACGTCATCTCCTGCTGTACCCGGCAAATTGTCAGATCCCTCTGTTCCTGAGATCACATTACTCGATACAGTGCCCGTGTTGCCGGCATAATTTGTAGGGGAATTGATCCCAGTGGAGCCATCGCGATTCAGTGACAATTTTCCATCGACCGGCAATTGCGTATACGTTAGGGTACCTCCAACCATGCCGGGAAAACTTATCGTGCTATTGGTTGCAAACAGAAATCCATTCGGAATAATGTAATCAGGTGCCACAATACCCAGATTTGCAAATCCCTGGGTTGCAACCAGTACTGATTTACCGTTGGTCGCTGCGCTGGGTAGATTAGTGCTGATAGGGTAAGTGTTCGTGCTGGCACCATTGCTCGAGGTAATTGAATGTCCTGCCCATATGTGCTGAGCGTCGGCATCTCCTACGAATTCAATGAATTGAACAGATCCGTCGCTATTTGAATAGACTTCATTAATATGGAAAAAATGGAATGTCATTTCCTTCTCCTTTAATTAGAGGATTGTTTCGCTTCTCCGCTTGTCATATTTCCAAGTATCTGCGGAATACAGAATTCGTTCAAGATAGATAACTGGTTGGATTTATTTTGAGCGATAACGATGAGCGCACTCATGCCATCAATTGTATGTGGTCGAACCAGCAATCGATCGGCAGCCGTTGGTCCAAGTTTATTGGTTATTTTTTGGTCCAATTGCCATTGAGTTGAATCCAGGTTCCAGCAGGAACATTTTTGAATATTTCTTCCGCATACACTTTACCCACCTGATCAATGCTAACTCCTTGGGCAGCGGCTTTTTCCTGATAAATTGTTTTGCGCTTTGCATTAACGGCATCGGCCTCTGCCTGAGCGCCGGGATCTCTTGCCACGACATAGCCATTATAGCTCTCGCCAATCGCACCGGATGCGCGCAGATTTTCCAGGGTACCGGCCCATGCTGATGTTCCGCAGAACAACAGCGCCAGCAGAATGATATTCAGCATTCTCCAAAAGGGTCTTGTCTTCATTGTTGGAATACGTTGCATATTTATTCTCCTTATCTGATGAAGCATTAGAAAATGTCGGGATTGGTTGCGATATCTTTCTTAGCCTCTTCCTCAAGTTTTACCCGGATATCGGCGTCCAGCTTGATATTGAGGTTAATCGTGATGGGTTCTTTCGGTGATTCCACTTTGACGGTTGGTGCGCATGCAGTGATCACCAAGCAGTAAAGAATCCCTATCGCTTTAACAATCGTCGTATTTATGACTCGATCAATGTTGCGCATGATGTACTCCTTTTTTGATTGATTTCCGTGGAAATCCGGTAATGAGCAACGTTACCTCCATCTCTGCAATTTAGCGTGGCGTAGCTTTGTCCAACTTGAATGAGCTGCGCAGAATTTCATGGGACAAGTGATAGCCATGATTAATCGTCTGCAAAATTTTGTCTATATCCGTCTCAAGTTTGATATTCAAACGAAAATCTTGCCCATCTTTAACTTTAGGATTATTCCCTAACAGGGAGAGTTTGGCTATCAAATCATGCGTAACTGGTTTATCCAGATCCAGTGACAGTTCGGTGTAGTGAAAGTCTTGCATGGCTTGCAGCAACAAATTCATCTCTTCACCGGCGGAGGCTAACCATTGCGAGGCTTTTTCAGATTTAAAGTGCAAGATTCCCGGTGCCTTTGCCGCAAGATGGCCGTTTTTTATCGTCACTTGATTATCTGCCAGCGTGAGTGGAATCTGACCGTCGAGATGTCCGCTTCCTGCAAGCCCGTCGACCTTGATCAGGTTAAAAAAGGCGCCCAGATCGATATTGCTGATGTGAATCAACATGTCGGAATGCGCAGCAGCCGGATTGATAACGGTGGGTTTCAATGACACCATGCCGTGCATTATGGAGAATTGCGCTTTTTCAAGTGCGATGCGAGGTGGATCCGTACCTTCAATTTGGAAGGAAATCAATAGATTCTCCAGTGGAACGCCGGGATCGATGCTGCGAATCGTAATGGTTTGCCGGGGCGGACTGCCGGGTGATAATAGATTGTTTAAATTGAGTGTTGCATTCAGATCAGTTATTTTGGTGGCTTCCTGGGTCAAGGAAATATTTTTTAGATCAAACGCGCCGTGACTATTACGTATACCTGCCGTAGACCAGTTGAATTGCGCATTTGCGCTGATCTGACCACTGACATCTTCCAACTGAGCCAGCAGGGGAGAGAGTGCACTGGGTTGCAAGCGACCCGGCGCGAAGTTTAACGGAACAATTTCCGCTTTGAGCGTACCGTTACCGCTCTCAGGTTCATGTTTGCCGGTAATTTGTAAATAGCGCAAACCCGGTACACCACCGGTAACGTTCAGCGCGTACACCGCCGGTTTTTCATCGACGGCGGTATTCCGGATGTTGCCGGAAACCGACAATGGTGCAAACAGAGGTTCGGGCGCTAGATGTTGTAGCCGACCAATGGCAAAATCCGCAGCATTGCCAATTTCAGCATCATTCAGATGCACAGTGGCTGAAATATCCTTCAATTGCAAATGAGATTGTGGTAGGGAAAAAGCCGCCTCGCTGAGGATAAACTGTCCTTGGTATTTCTCGTTGGTATCGAATTTTCCGATTAAGGACATTTTCCCTGGGTGAATCTGTACTTCAACTTCCGCAGATTCTTCGCGTTGCGCGCGCAAGGTAAGGTTGGCAGGAATCACTGCAATATTATGTTTGAATATCAAGCCTTTTGGATTTTTTATTACCTCCAGATCTGCCTGGGAAATTGCAAATCCAGGAGAATTTTGCAAGCGCACGGGGTAGTCAGACTCAATCTTGCCCAAAATAATCTGTCCCGGAGTGCGCATCCCGATGCGCCAGCTATCTTGACCGAAATTCAACTTTATCGGCAGGGAAACTGCCATTTTCTGGATATTCAAAGTTCCCGCAGTTAATTGACCGCCATCGACATCCACATCAAGTTCTCCAACCCAGGAATCCGCTAATCCGCGAATATCTCCTTTCAAGGCGATGTGATCAATGGCTGCATTGCGCAATGTCAATGCTGCGGGGTTTTTATCTGCTTGCTCAGCTACAGGTTTTGCGGATTCCTTTTCCGGCAGTTGGATACCCGATAGCGCTAACTCGGTTTGGATATGTTGCAACTGCAATGCAACCAGCGCAAAAGCGGCTTCAGCTGAGAGGCTTGAAATTTTGACCTCAGGTAAGTTCAGCATGCCGTCTGCGACAGTGATTTTACCTTGTATATTTCCCTGCGTATCCAGGGTTGCAGACAGTGCGCTTTTGCCGTGTCCCAACGAGCCGGAAACGATAGCGTTGAGATGTATCGCTTGGGTGCCCAGTCGATCTTGTGGCGCTATGTCACCAGACAAAGCAACAGTCATATCGCCTGTAGCCGAATGCAGCCGAATCGCCGAATCCTGCAATGAAAGTACAGGTAGCCACGGTATGCTGATATTCCTGCCAGTTGCCGAAGTCATGGGTTGCATGGAATCCAAAGGCGGACGCTCTCCACTCAGATCGAGTGCCACCTGCAAACCACTGATCTCAACCGACACTGGTTTTCCGGCAAGCAATTCACTGAGCTGCCAGGTCACCAGAAATTTATCAACACGCAGTTCTTTGTGATTACCTGCTACCAGATTGTGCAACCGCAGGGCATTGAAAGAGAATTCCTCAACTGTAAGGGATTGCAGCGGGAAATCTTGTTTGCGCAATTGATCGCTGATCAGGGTTTCCAACAGGGAATGGCGGAACGTATAAAGACCAATCCCAGCAAAAATGATGAGACTCAACAGAACCACTAATCCGGTTTTTAACAGTTTAATCATTGGATTAATTGATACGTTTACAATGACTCTTTATTTCTTAATTAGGACGATTAGCTATGACTAGCGCTTATGGCAAGATATCATAATCTAAGTGCTTTCCAGTAATCTTTATGTCTCGTGATAACTTGCAACAATAAATCGCATTCTAATCATTTGCTCTTTTATACTATACGTTCTCTTTGAAAGAGATAATCTTTTCACTTACTCCCCCTTTAAGAATATGGATTTATTAACTCAAGGATTACTCGGTGCGACGATGGCACAGTCGGGTGCCAAGCAACAGGAGACGCGCCTTGCCACCGGCATTGGTTTTTTTGCCGGCATTGCTGCGGATATTGATATTTTGATCCAGTCGGAGAATGACCCACTACTCAATATTGAATTTCACCGGCATTTCACGCATTCGCTGTTTTTTGTGCCGTTGGGTGCTTTGGTTGTGGCGCTGTTGCTATGGCCATTTTTGCGCAAACGTTTACCTTTTTTCCGTCTGTATTTATTTGCCTTGCTGGGCTATTGTTTGAGTGGCGTATTGGATGCGTTCACCAGCTATGGCACGAATCTGCTCTGGCCGCTGAGCGATGCGCGCGTGGCATTTAATATCATTTCCGTCCTGGATCCGGCTTTTACGCTGATCCTGCTGATTGCCGGGGTGATTGCTTTCAGGAAATATACCCATACTGCGGCCCGTATTGGGTTATTGCTGGCGGCGGCTTACCTGTCATTTGGTTGGGTGCAATTGCAGCGCGCTGAAACTGTGGCGGGAACGTTGATTGCCGAAAGAGGGCACCGTGCTGAAGAACACCTGGTGAAACCAACACTCGCTAATCTGGTGCTATGGCGCTCAATCTATCAATTTGAAGGTAAATTATATGTGGACGCCGTCCGGGTTGGTTTGTTTTCCGAGCCGCGTATTTATCCGGGAGAGTCTATTGAGAAATTTGTGCTGGAACGCGATTTGAGTACATTACCGGTTTCATCGGTACTGGCGAACGATATTGCGCGCTTTAGTCATTTTTCGGCAGGGTTGCTCGCGATCCGTCCGGAACAACCCAATGTGCTCGTCGATGTGCGCTATTCCAATTTACCAATGACTTTGGCGCCTTTATGGGGTATCGAGATCAATCCGGAACAACCGGATCAGCATGCGAAATATACGCTTTATCGCGATTCATCCAAAGCAACACGCGAGAAATTTCTGAGTTTGTTGCTGGGCGAGCATGTTTTGGATTGATTCATTGAAACTCAAATAACCGACAGTGTGGCTATTTCAGATTGGCAATCCACTTGATATACAACCGCTCAGCAACGGCATTCAGTTCCGCCACGCGCTCGGGTAGATTTTTCTCCATCTCGACAATGGATTGCACCGACGGTGCATTAAGACTCGCCAATTCTTCCGCGCCGACACTACACCAGTCAATGACCAGACGCTCGGTCATTTCCACATGACATTGCATGCCCAAATGCATATTCAGCGCAAATGCTTGATTTTCACAATAAGGGCTGGAAAGAATACAGGTGGCACCTTGAGGAATGCTGAACGCTTCGCCATGCCAATGAAATGATTGGAAAGTGGATAAATCGCCAAACCAGGAATGAGCAACCGGATTATCCGGCACATTGACTTCGCCCCAGCCCATTTCTTTGACTGGATTTGCACTGACAACACCCCCCAATGCTTTGGCCATGAGCTGTCCACCCAGGCAGTGGCCCAGCACCGGCATGTCTTCTGAAACTGCTTGGCGTATCAACGCCAGTGAGTTTTCAATCCAAGGCAAATCGTCGTTGACGCTCATCGGTCCGCCCATAAATACCAAGCCGCTGAATTCATCAATGTGGGTGGGCGGTTTTTCTCCGGCATCTATTTTAATCAGGCGCCACGGAATATGATTGTTGTCGAGAAATGTGGCAAAATAGCCCGGCCCTTCGATGGGCAAATGTCTAAAAATTGCAACCGGCTTCATGGAATTTTCCTGCCATAATTTTTGAATGATCTGATAGCGAATTTTAGCTTGTTTTGCAGCAAATTTTTTATTGAAATTCTCCTTTGATACCTGTGAAACAAACTTCCGGAATGGTCGTGAAATGCCAGTAAACAAATACACCTTCGCTGATTTGGTGCGTATCGAACAAGTCCGCAGGATAGAGTCTGCCAAAGCGGAGGATTTATCGTATGCCAGTATTCAGGAGTTACCGAGGACTGCCAGCGGTGATTTTAATTATGCGGATTTCATTCAGCGGTTGAACACGCGCGCCAAGCGTCTGGTTCAGGAAAATGCGCTGAACGATGCATTGCAGCCGCCGCACCTGCAATTCATTCGCGCCTGTCGGATTTGTCTGGCGCTTGCGGTGATTCTAGGCGGACTGGCGGCCAGTCAGGCGGTCAGTGAGTCTTCTACGTTGAATATATATTGGTTGCTCGCAGTGCTGTTGGGATTTAATGTGATTTCACTGCTGCTCTGGCTATCGGGCATTATTTTGAATTTGCAGAGTTTGAGCAGCGGCATTGTTGCACAATTAGCCAGTTGGTTGCCCTATCGGCATAAGAAAGATCCGACCATCGCATCACTTGCATCGCAGGCTTGGTGGGAGAGCTGCTTAACCGGCGATGTCGGCAAGTGGCGTATTAGCGTGTTAACGCACAAATTTTGGTTGACCTACTTAACTGCGGGCATGGCATTATTGATACTGCTTATGCTGGCCAAGCAATATAACTTTATCTGGGGTACTACACTGCTGCCGGATAGCAGTCTGCCCAGGCTCACGCAAATTCTCGGTACGCCGCTGGAAGCGATGGGATTGAAAATACCTGACGATCCGCAAACGGTTGCGAGTAGAACGGGGATGAAAAAACAAAACGCGGAAACACGCACGGCTTGGGCCACTTTTTTAATCGGCGTGTTGCTGGTCTACGGCATATTCCCACGCCTTCTAGTACTTGGCTTATCGCTAATCATGCAAAAATGGAGCGAACGCCGATTCAGGCTGGACCTTTATTTACCTTACTATATTGAATTACGCCAGCGACTGATGGCGCGCGACGTGAAAGCCGAAGTCATTGATGCCGATCCGCATGCGCATATTAAACCCGCTGAAGTGACGCTGCCGCCAGCCAATGTTGTTATTCCGTCCAATGCTCAGGCTTTTGGTATTGAACTGGATTCTGCCACATGCTGGCCTGAGTCCGTGACCTGCCGGTTGAATATCATCGATCAGGATTCTCACGACGAAGCGATTGCGCTGATCAAAAATCTCAACAGTCCATTATTGCTGGGTGTCGCAGCGCATCGTTTGCCGGATCGTGGCGTGCAACGCCTGATCAAGGAATTGGTCGATAGCAGTAACGGAAAGCCCTGGTTGATTCTATTAAGCAAACCATCGGCTCCGGTTGCCAGCGCGCGCGAATTTGCTTGGTTTCGCTTGGCGGAAGCTTGTGGCATTCCCGCAGAACATGTGATTACTCAATAAAATGATTGCAACAAATCCCCATCGTTTGCACACGCATTCCTTGCTGAATATTGCCGTAGTCGGTCATACCAATACGGGTAAAACATCACTGATTCGTACCATGCTGCGTAGCACGAAATTCGGTGTCATTGAAGATGCTGCGGGTACCACGCGGCATGTTGAGCAGGCAACCATATCCGCTGACAACCAAGCGGTGTTGAATTTATATGACACACCTGGTCTGGAGGATTCCAGGGCTTTATTTGCACATATTAAAAAACTGCAGGCAAAATCGAAATTACTGTTACCGGCGCAAGTACTGGAGCATTTTGTCACGCATGTTTCCGTCAATGATTCCTTGGAACAGGAAGCGAAAGTGCTCCGGCAGGTATTACGCAGCGATATTCTTCTTTATGTCATTGATGTGCGTGAGCCGTTCCTGGAGAAATACCGTTTGGAACTGGATGTACTCACGCAATCCGCTAAACCGATTATTCCCGTTTTTAACTTCATCGCCGGGCATCAACAGGAACTCGACAAATGGCGGCAACATCTGGCCGGCTATCACATGCATGCAACGCTTGAGTTTGATACCGTGGCGTTTACTTTTGAGGCCGAAAAGCGGCTCTATCAGAAAATACAAACGTTGGTGGAATCCCACTACACGCCGCTGCAGAAACTGATTGATTATCGCGCCCAATTATGGAACCAGCTCTGTTTATCGGGGGCTAAACGGGTGACTGCGTTGATGGTGAGTGTCTCCTGTTATCGCGAGAGTAAGGCGACTCAGAATAATCTGATTGCGGATTCGTTGATCGAAGACCGGTTGCATGATTTTGTCCGGAAAGCCGAGCAGTATTGTTTGCACGATTTATTATCCATTTTCAATTTCTCCGAAAAAGACGTCGCTATCCAGAAAATTCCCGTTAGTAACGGCCAATGGCAGCTGGACATTTTTGCGCCGGGTATACTCAAGACCTATGGATTGGATGTCGGCAGCGCCGCGGCCAAGGGTGCCGCCGCCGGTGCCGGTATTGACTTGATGGTCGGCGGTATGAGTCTGGGTGCGGCCAGTGCATTGGGTGCCCTCGCTGGTGCCGGATGGTCGACCTTTAGACGTTATGGCGACGAGATCAAGGCGACTGTCAAAGGTACCAAATGGCAATGCGCCGATGAAACGACGCTGCAAATATTGTATTTGCGCCAGAAGCACTTGCTCAGAAAATTGATGCATCGCGGTCATGCCGCGCAAGATGCCTTGCAGGTGGATAAAGCCGATAGCGAGAAATTACCGGCCGACTGGAGCAAACTGACCAGTGTCTTACGACAGCATCCCACTTGGCAAGAACCTTCCGTTGCTCGCAACAACAATCCGCAATATCAGGAAATAGAGGCGAAATTGGTAGGGGCGTTATTGGACGAGAATGAGGGGTGATTGAGGTGCTTGCGTTATTTTGAGGTAACTTCGGTTTAGTGCATCCTGACTGATCAACCAGATACTTCGAGTCTTGTTCGACGAACACGAACTCGGATGAGCTACTGCAAGTATTTCCGCATCAGATTCCTTGGCAAGCTCCACGCGTGTGCTCTCTAAGCATTATTTTATCCCTTAAATTCAGAATATAACCGCCGATATTGGTATGACGGCGATGAAAATACGAACGTAGAACTGAAGTTGGCCGGTATGGTGCCGTAAACAATTTTCTGAATTTTACATATCATCGTTTCTTGCAATTCTAAATACAATCTAGGCTAATGACTAATCGTCATTCGATTTTGGAAGAGGCCTAGCTGTTCTGGTAATAATCAGAATTAACGTTATTTTATTTTTGAACTGAGTGAGGCCTCAATGGATCCGTGTGCAATAGTAACCGATGTTCGCTCAATTTTTTCCTTACCGGATGTTGTGATTCGTATTAACGAATTAATAGACTCGGGAGAGGTAACCAATACCGAGTTGGAACGAGTTATTTTAAATGATCCCGCATTAACAGCAAAATTACTGAGATTTGCGAATAGCTCATATTTTGGACTCTCCGGGAAAGTGGAAACTGTTTTAAGGGCAATTGCCATCATCGGGCATAAAGAGCTGCGTAATCTGGTCGTTGCATCATCAGTAACCGCAACATTTAAAGATATTCCGTCCGATTTAGTCAATACGGATACGTTCTGGTATCACAGTGTTACTTGCGGTGTTACTGCGCGTTTATTAGCTTCCAGTGTGGATAGTAGAGAGCGCTTCTTTATCGCGGGATTGTTGCATGGTGTCGGTAGATTGATACTTTTCAGTCAATATCCGAAAGAATCTGCCAAGGTATTGAGTTGTGTGAACCAAGGTGTAGAGGCGGCCATTGATGCGGAGCGTAAGATTTTTGGTTTCACACATGCGCAATTAGGTGCTGAGCTTTTGAGACAATGGCGATTACCTCTCAATATTTGGAAAATGGTCGAACTCCAATTGGATCCGATGAAGGGTGAGGTGCATCAGTACGATGCCGGTACCCTTTGTGCGGCTGTCAATATCGCCAATTTTATTCAGCCATTTACCAATCAAAAGGTGAGTTCCGATAAAGCCATACCTGCCCGCGCATTTGAGGCATGGAATCTACTTGGTTTATCACCTGAATTGATAGAGTCGGTTATTGCAGTGGCCAAACTGCAAATCGTTGAAGTGTTAAATATCGTAAGATGAATATTGCTTGTTCAAATCGCTTTACGATAAAGCTTGATTGTAGGATGGCGGTATGAACTATCCACCACCCGGAATGATGGCTGTGGCGTTTACACGCCACTAATCTCTTTGATTATTACCTCGATCCTGTCCTTTCTTGTCGTGATTTCCTTTATCTTGCTTGCCCCGGTGTTTGTCATCGTCACGTCCTTGGTTATCACGTTCGTCATATCTGCCTTGATTATTTTTATCTTGATGCGCTTCACTGTATCGTTGCGAGCGATTGCGCGAATCATCATCGTGTCGCTGTCCTGAGTCATTGTTTTGACTGTGATAATGCGGTACGTATACGTGGTTGTACCAATTCTCTTGTATAAAATAAACAGGTTGGTTGCAAGCATTATAGCGGTGGCAATGTTTACTCCATTTCTTCGCATGACCGGGTGGTACACGGAGGTAAATCGGCTGCTGTTGAACAGCGATTGAGGGTGGCATAACCAGAACCGGGTTGGGATAAATCAATTGAGGTTGGGGATAATGACTACCTAAGTTGATTTGACCATAAAAACCCGACTGACCGATATGGATTGATATCCCTGAATCATTGGCTGATGCGGGTGCAGAAGCGATTGAAAGCAATGCTGCCAGTAAAAAGTTTCCCATTGAATAGTCCTGTTAGATGAGCAATGAAGCCATGCAAACGGCACAAATGCATAGTTCTTAAAGCCGGTCTTGGGTGACCAACTTGTGTTAAGTTTAGTTTGTAGTGCACCAAAAATGATGTAAATAATATGAGCTGGAAATCAGAAACTTGCATTCCTAGCCATGAGATCAGATAGCGCTGCCGGATTAGCTTGATTGGCGCGGTAACCAGCGATAAGCCTTGCGGCGCCAGTTTTGCTGCCGATAGAAAACCGGCGATGACAAAAAACATTTGTACGGCTATTCTTCCATACTCACGCAGCCATTCCATTAAAGCGGGGATCAATGGATAGGCTATATCCGACATGGGGTCATAAATTGCCAAGTGATGAGTGACTATCAATAAACAACAGATAGCTTTTAACGCATCAATAAAAGGCATTCTTGATAGATGATCAGCTAAAGTGTCATTTAGTTTTTGGTAGTAGGTTTATTTTTTATTGTGAGAAGGAGGTTATAAAATTTCTTATATCAATCATGATCTTATCGATGTGGCAGTGAAAGTGGGAGAACGTCTTGCTCAGGATGGATTAATGTTGGTAACTGCTGAGTCCTGTACAGGAGGTTGGTTAGGTCAGACAGTGACGGCTGTAGCGGGCAGCTCAGCATGGTATGAGCGAGGTTTTATCACCTATGGCAATGTTTCCAAATGCGAAATGTTAGATGTTCGGCAAGCCACATTGGATCAATATGGCGCCGTATCGGCGCAAACTGCCCGGGAGATGGTTATGGGAGCGCTGAATAGGAGCCATGCGCAGATTGGCGTGTCGATCACCGGCATCGCAGGCCCTGATGGCGATACTCCGCTGAAACCCGTAGGCATGGTTTGTTTTGCCTGGGCACTTAAAGATAATCTGGTACGACAGGAGATCCAATACTTTCAGGGGAATCGTGAAACTGTCAGGCGTTTATCAGTGGCTACAGCTTTGCAGGGGATACTGTATTTGTTGGATGATGCGGAGGCTGTAGCTTGAGATTAAGCGGTGATGGGCTATTGGTGTTGGCTGGTTTGCGTAATAATACGATCGCAGTAGGCAATCGCAATGGCAGAAAATAAGAATGCCATATGAATACCCGTTTGTGCGAGAAGCGTTTTTTCGTCATACGCGCCGGCGTTGATAAACGTTTTCAGTAAGTGGATTGATGAAATTCCGATAATCGCTGTGGCCAGCTTGACTTTTAGAACAGAAGCATTGACATGCGATAGCCATTCCGGTTGATCCGGATGCCCTTCCAGGTTCATGCGTGAAACAAAAGTTTCATAACCGCCGATAATCACCATGATCAACAGATTGGAAATCATCACCACATCAATCAAGCCAAGAACGACTAGCATAATGGTCGTTTCAGTCAATTTGGTGGGCCTGTCTGCACCTTCAATCGCAACGACATCGAGAATATGCTGTAGGGAGTTTTGATTACCCATGACCGCGCCGATCAAATCAGATAGTTCAACCCAGAAATGAAATACATAAATACACTGTGCTAATACCAGTCCCAGATATAAAGGTAGCTGTAACCAGCGTGTAAGAAAAAGAAAATAGGCGACAGGAGGAATTCGCTTTAGAGGATTATTTTTTGAAGGATCTTTATTTTCCATAGTATGAATATTGGTTTCAAAATTTGATAATTTTTTACAAAATGGTCTGTAATTTTGTTACAAGCGGAGAATTTTATTCTAAGCGCTGAAAAAAATTAAGGGTATCCAAAGATACCCTGGAATACAAATGCACCAATTATCCAATATCCCCGTAAACATTACTGGGGATATTGGAGGTGTATCCGATTAAATAACTACAAAATCCGCGGATGTTAAGGCAGGTATTCCGGTCAATGATGCAAACACTACCTGAGCGCCGACGCCATTACCATCGGCATCGTAAGACAGATTGCCAGTGACAGTATCGTAGAGCAGAAAATCGTTACCATCCAGGGCAACCGCGCCCGCGCCGGAAACGAAAGTGCCAGCCGGAATTGCCCCCGTTGCTGCGAATTGGGTGAAAACGGCATTTTCCAACCGGATGGTATCATCGATGACATTGAAGTCCGTCACGATATCGACATTGGTGGTTGCATTCAGCGCGGTGCTAAATACAAAGAAATCGGCACCGGCGCCACCGGAAATGGTATCGGAACCTGTCGCCCCATCCAGCGTGTCGCTGCCTGTTCCGCCATTCAACGTGTTATTTCTGGTATTTCCAGTGATAGTGTTATTGAGCGAATTACCGGTTCCTGTTGTTGCCGTACCTGCCAATTGCAACCGCTCAACGTTGGCGCCCAGCGTATGCGCCGCCAGATAACTGATCACCAGATCGTTACCGGCACCCGCAGCTTCGGTATAAGTATCACCGGCATTTTCAACCAGGTAGATATCATTTCCGCCGCCACCTGCCATGCTGTCATTGCCCTCACCGCCGTTGAAAGTGTCATTGCCTGCAGCACCTGTCATGGCGTCAGCAAACTGAGTGCCTTGTAAAATATCGTTCCCGGCAGTACCTGCGATTGCAATCGGTGCAGCGGGTGCTGCCGCTTCATTATCGATGATGGTCGCAGTCGCTGATGCGGTGCCGATGGTGGCATTGACGGCGCCGCTTAAGTTGAGGGTAAAGTTCTCAAGTGAGGCTTCCACGCTGGTATCATCTATCAAAGTAACCCGGATTGTTTTGGATACTTCACCGGGGATGAAAGCCAACGTTCCAGTGGTGTGGATATAATCCGAATTAAAGACAGCAGTACCTGCGGCGGTGCTGTAGTTTATGCTGGTGCCGCTGTTGCTGGGTGCTGTCAGTGTCACCAAAAAGTCAATGTATCCTTTATCTTCGGATGTTGCGACATTGGCTACATGCAATACCGGTGAAGCAACGGCAGCGTTATCGTTACCGGCGATGATGGCATGCGCACGCGCATCTCCCAAAGTAGCCCCAACAGGATTGGTTAGTACCACATCAAATAGTTCCGCCTCTTCAACCCGGGTATCGTTGAGTAATCCAAATATTACTGTTTTTACAGTTTCCCCCGGCGCAAATGCAATTTTACCAATTTGCAGATTGCGGAAATCACTGTTATTGCCAGCCGTGACATTTTGTCCGGCAACATCGAACGTAACCCCGGTGGTGTTAGGTTTGTTAAGAATCACTGTGACGGTGGTAGTTTGGTCGGTTTCGTCTACCACGGCATCAGTAATTCTCGCAACGGGTATACCGGATGGTGCATCGTTATCAATGATCGTGGCAAGCGCAGAACCATCCGCAAGCGTGGCGTTAGCGCTGGGTGAAGACAAAACAAGCTGAAAACTCTCGGCAACCTCAGCGGTTGTCCCGCCAAGTAAACTGACCCGCACGGTTTTAACCATCTCGCCGGGTGCGAACATCAGGCTGCCGGTGAGATGCAGGTAATCCGAATTAAATGCGGCGGTGTTGGCAGAAGTGGCGTAATTGACCGTCACCGCAGCGGTATTGGGCGCAT
>WBZX01000680.1_pt1 | contig 29407 bp, 22 predicted proteins | sample 5204211 | NCBI WGS metagenome assembly WBZX01 (sample SAMN12344362, study PRJNA552823) | activated sludge metagenome | biome: Activated sludge suspended growth; feature: Nitrification reactor; material: Wastewater; isolation source: activated sludge from nitrification reactor of wastewater... | reverse complement strand
TCATATTCGCCAGCCCTCACAGTAGCCAGGTTTTTTCGCTCCGGACGCGTAGCTGCGGATTCATACATATAGACTGGAATACCCAGCTCTGTCCCCACCCGCCGGGCGAGTTGGTGCGCATAGGCTGCCGTCTCTTCCATGGTAATCCCGCTGACCGGAATCAGTGGGCATACATCTGTAGCTCCCATCCTGGGGTGCTCACCTGTATGAGCGCGCATATCTATGAGCGAAGCCGCCATCGAAATGGCCTGAAAAGCGGCTTCTATGACCCGCTCAGGGGCGCCTGCCATAGTCATGACGGTTCGGTTAGTGGCTTTGCCCGGATCAACGTCCAGGAGCTTTACACCTTCTACCTGGCGTATAGCCTGGGCAATGGCCTCTATAACTTCCGGCCTGCGGCCTTCACTGAAATTGGGTACACACTCGATGATCGGTAGCTGGGTCATATAGATATCGTGTTTATTGAAGGGTAAAAATACAGGATACCCTTCATCTCTCATGAATCACCTCAAAAAGACAGTCAAATGACGTCCTTGCGCTTGGCATTTACTCAAATTGGGCCTACCTTTCCATTATCATAAACTGTCCAAACACTATCCAAAACATGATTGCCATACGGAGGATCCGTTTTTCTATGATTATCGCCATGGTCATTTGCCGGTCCATCTCGGGCATGTGGGCCCAGGAGATCGCCATATCTGAAGAACTCCCCCTCCGAAATGACTATTCCTACACCATCCTGGGCTGGGTAGAAAATGACTTGCTCCTGTTCAGGGACAAAGGTCATGCATTTTATATCCAGGCCTTTGACAAGGACCTTCACCTCAAGTGGGAAAGAGAAATATATCTTGGGGAGAGCCGGGCGGACATCGTGGGGGTCGTGGCCCACGATGACTTGTTTCACATCCTTTATGGCATGCGCGACAAAGGCAATTATTCCCTCCATCATAAATCCTTTGACCATGATGTCAACCTTGTAGATACCTCCACGATCGCAACCTTTGAAAGTGTGTTTATCGTACCCAGGGTTTCGATGAGAGAATCTGATGATGCTTCAAAAGTCCTGCTCTATAAGGAGGATAGTGACGGAGTGCAACTCTACAGTTATGACCTGAATACCCTACAACTCAACTACGCAAAGTTTATCAGCCTGGAAGGCAACCAACTTGAGGAAGATTTCAGGCCTCTGCTGATCAACAATTACGGCGACTTTTTTCTACCTCTCAAGTCGGATAGGCCCCAGCAAAAAATTCAATACCTCCATATCTTTTGCTCCCTGCACAATGGTGACAAAATAATCCATGATACCATCAGGTTGGGCGATATCGAAATTTTTGATATTTACCCGGTGTATGATCACATACAGCATTGCCTGGTGATCTCGGGCTTGTGCGGCGACCGCAATACCAGCAGAGCTAAAGGTTTTTACTTTATCCGATATTTTGAGGATGGCCACCACGAATTAAGTTACCTGCCGTTTGATGATTCGCTGTTGACAGAGGTCAATGGTCGCGGGGTGTCTGTCTCCAGGGGGTTGAGTGATTTTACAGTACAACGGGTAGCCCTGAGACAGGATGGAGGTGCTGTAATTATCGCTGAACTGATCAAAGAGTTTTCAAGAAGGTCAAGCCTGCCGATGCAGCGCGACAACGGGATGTATGCCAGGGATGGGTGGGTGGATTATTATTTTGAAGATCTCATCTTGTTTGCGGTCAATCCGGATGGAAAAGAACATTGGAAGGAAGTCCTCCGGAAGCGTCAGTACTCACAGGATGATGGAGCTATGTATTCTTCCTTCCTGCTGTTTAAGACACCTGAACGCCTTCGCTTCCTCTTCAATGATGAAATCAAGCAGGAAAATACAGTGGGTGGATATGAAGTGACGGGCAAAGGCTATGTGGAAAGAAAGACCGTTTTCAATACCGACTATCAACGTCTGAAATTAAGGTTTAAGGATGGTCTGCAGGTTTCCAATAATGAATGTATCGTACCCAGCGAGCGAAATAATAAACTGAGCCTGGTCAGGATCCAGTTTTCCGGAGAAGAGCAATAACAATCAAACCTAAATCAGCATTTATTGCTTTGGCTTTGGAGGTAATTGCCCCATCAATTCACCATTGGTGGCAAATAGATACCCGGCATCATCAGTATTGAGTTCCCAGGTCACATTACCAAATCCATCTGTAATCCGGTAGACCGAAATGATCTCCTTGCCAACCAGTTTTTGGGCAATATAATCTGCTGTGGTTTTGGGCACTGAAAGCGTATCCGTTTTAACTTTTGTACGTTCGACTCCACCATCCTCCAGGAAAAGAACGATCACAGATGTCTTGTTTTGGAGGAAAGAAACTTCGTATCCACCTTCTAATACTTCCCAGGATGCTTCCTGGGCACTTGGATAGATCGCTTTGAATCTCCTTGAGATCAGGTCGGGGATATCTCCCTTTTGTTGGGCGGAGGAGCACCCCAGATAAAGGGGTATGGTCGAAACCAGGACCATGAAAAGTAAAGCGATATTAATCGTGCTTCTTCTCCTTGCTGTCATCAGACTTTTCTTCAGTAAGTAATTTGCCTGTGGAATCAAATACATACTCCATGTTTTTCAACTCCACTTCATACCTGACTACACCATATACATCTGTCCTTTTTGTAGCTTCCTGGATGGCATTGCCGGGATTGTTCTGCATGATATAGATCGCAGCCTCCTTGGGCAATGCAGAAACCTCAATTTCAGTTTCTGTCTGCACCAGGATACCCTGGCTGGAGACCATCACTGAAGTTTCCGCCTCACCTGTCATGAAACTGGCTTCATACATGCCATCTTCCATCTCCCATTTGATCTTAGAGGCATCAGGATACAAGGTGCTAACTCTGGAAGTCACAGCAGAAGGTACATCGCGCTCCTTGACTGACTGAGCCTCAAGTTGCATTGTCAGGCATAATATGGCACTCAGAAGAATAAGTCTGTTCATTTGTGGTTTGTTTAAATGGAGATGAAAAGTACGACTAATGCTGGAATTTGTACTTATTTATCGACGGGAAGCCATGACGATTTCGTTCATGAGCAACAATTGTCCCTGTGCATCAAAGGTGAAATCCACCAATTCCACGACTGCTTGAAAAGTGATGATCCCTGCCTGGTCCTCCATGATAGAGGCTAATTCAATCTTCTTGTCCATGTATTTTTCTGCGAGGAAGTGTAATGCCGGTTCGGGCAAAGCACAAGTCCTGATCTGGGTCTCCGTTTCTACGAGCTCACCATCTGCAGAGAGTATGGCCCTGGTGGCCATCTTGTTGTTCTTAAAATCTGCACGGTATTTCTCCTGGCCCGGTATCACCTGCCATGAAATGTTTTTGGCATCCGGATAGCGTAACACAAATTCATCCAGGACTGCTGGCGGTACGGAGGCTACTTCAATGTCTTGCGCATTCAAGTAGGAAATCAAAAATAGAAAGCACAGCAGGGTACTGACTTGTTTCATTAGTTCTGTGCCCGGGGTGAGGTGATCGGACTCCCGAAAATACAAAAATCCATAAAAACTTCATATAAGAAGTTTTTCTATTTGTCCGCAGCCAGCAAGGCCTTGATGGTCATGCCCACAGACCATGCCTGCTGCATGCATCCTTTTCCCCGGCCTGGTGAGCCGCCATCAAAATTTTCCGAAATCGCATAGAGCCCGTCGGCTTCATAAAAGTGCTGCTCCAACTTACCGGCATGCTCTTTTACCCATTGCCTGGATGCGACTGAATACCTGTTGACATAGAGATAAGCCATGGCAAATTCACCCCAAAGAAATCCCCATACGGTACCCTGGTGATAGGCATTATCCCTGTGCCATTGGTCACCGGTATAGATGGGCTTAAAATCAGGATGCCAGGGCGACAAAGAGCGTAGGCCGAAATCTGTATACAAATGCTCCTGAACCACCCCGAGGACCTGCTTAGCTTCAGTCAGAGTGAGTGGCGAAAAAGGGAGACTGATTGCATATATCTGGTTGGGGCGGATAGTATCATCACAAGTGCTCCCGGGGATCACTACATCATAGAGATACCCCTTGTCATTAATAAACTGCCTGCGGAATTCACCCTTGAGCTCTTTGACCTTACGGGCATAGCCGGATACGGGATATCCAAGAAGGTTACCAAACGCCACATAGACCGAAAGGGCATTAAACCAAAGGGCATTGATTTCTACCGGGCATCCAATACGTGGCGTGACTACATAGTCATTGACTTTAGCATCCATCCAGGTCAACTGAGTATCTGCCTGGCCTCCATACAAGAGGCCTTCCGGAGTGACATGAATATGATATCGGGTACCTGTATAATGGGCTTCAATGATCTGTGTCAGTCTATCAAAAACCTGCCGGATAAAATGAAGGTCATTGAACTCCTCATAATATTCATAGAGGGCTACAAACAGCCAGAGGGTAGCATCGAGGGTATTGTATTCCGGCTTTTCGCCCTGATCCGGAAACCGGTTTGGAATCATGCCTCCATCAAGGTGGTGCAGAAACGTACTGAGAATGGACCTGGCTGCTTCTTTCTTGCGCAATGAAATGATCAGGCCCCGCATAGCAATCATAGTATCCCTGCCCCAGTCTGTAAACCAGTGATACCCTGCAATGAGTGTATAGTTGTCCGAAGTATGACGCCTGACCAGAAACTGATCACCACTGATCGCCAGGTCCCTGATAAACTTATCTTTCTTCCTGGGGGCAAGTGCTGTGATCCTCTTCTCTTCCTCCTCACGCCACGCTTCAGGATCTCCTGCAGTATCTTCCAGGGAAGTACTAAAAATCATGGATGCACTTTCTCCGGGAGCCAGCATACAACTGATCTTTCCAACACTTCGGGCATCCTCGGAATAATCCAATCCTCTTTCCTTTTCATGGGCATATTCAAAATTGCTGTACCAATGGGATTCAGGATAAAAGATACCGGCAGTAAACCGGAAGAAGACAGCCGGACTGTTTTTTTCGGGGATGATCTCGAGTAGCCTTTCTTCAAGTTGCCTGGTTTCGTATGTCCATTGCTTACCCTCGTGAAACAAGTGATGATAATCCCGGCAGACAAACAAGGGGGTCAATTCCAGGAGCAGGGCCTCCTCCCCTTCGTTGGTATACTCTACCACAGTAGTGTTCTTACCATATCGCATGTATACGGTCTTGGTAAGCGTGTGTTTTCCATTTGAAAAAACAACCGTAGGAAGGGGCATCCTGGTGAAAGAGGTCAGATATTGATATCCCTCAGGATGTATTTTTCCGGGATATGCATTAGAACAGGCATAGAACTCTTCCCTTGCAGAAATGACTTTCTCCTCGAGTTTCGATACCAGTACTCTCCGGTCAGTTGGCGGATTGAGCGAAGCCACTAACAACCCGTGATATCTCCGGGTATTGGCGCCACAGATGGAGGAAGATGCATATCCGCCAATGCCATTGGTGACCAGCCATTCCATTTCGGACACGGCCTGATAGTCGGGATGATTAAAGGTCATAAGTTATTTTCCTCACTTCACATTTTACTCCGCAAAGCTACTTTTTGCCACTTTATACAGCCAGAAACAAACTCCTCAAAACGCAAGGAATCACATCTTGACCAGTAACCGATGCTGAAGGTCAAAAATAGCTTATTCCCTTAATGCGTTTGTATTTCTGCGAAATCCAGCATAATGCTAAGCCAAGCGCGAAAGATACCTCACTCATCCTTCGCCATAGCCACAGCCCTCACCTTGGCCTTTTCACTAGCTTTGCATCCTATGCACGACCTCATCATCATCGGCGCCGGCCCGATTGGACTCACCTGCGCTATCGAAGCTAAGCGAGCCGGTCTCGATGCCCTCATCATCGACAAAGGCATGTTGGTCAATACACTGTTTCATTTCCCGACCAACATGACCTACTTCTCAACCTCGCTCCTCCTTGAGATCGGTGACGTGCCATTTGTCAGCCACGATGAAAAGCCCACCCGACGTGAATCCCTGGAATACTACCGCAGGGTCTATGATAGCTGGAAACTCAATGCACATTTCTATGAAACCGTAGTGGACGTTCAAAAAAATCCTGGGCACTTTGAGGTCCTCACTGATAAATCATCTTATACTTCCAGGGCGGTTGTTGTCGCCACCGGCTTTTATGACCTCCCTGTGTTGATGAATGTACCTGGCGAAGATTTAGCAAAGGTCCTTCATTACTATGACGAGCCCCATCCCTATGTGGACCAGCAGGTCGCAGTGATCGGCGCAGCCAATTCTGCGTGCGATGTGGCACTCGAACTATGGCACAAAGGCGCTGAGGTCACCATGATCATTCGCGAAAGTGCGATCAGTGACCGTGTCAAATACTGGATCAAACCGAATATCGAAAACCGAATCAAGGAAGGATCCATCAAAGCTTACTTCAATAGCAAAGTCTCTTCTATCGCTCCGAATACAATTGAAATCACTACTCCTGAAGGTCCGGTATCGCTACCCAATGACTTTGTCATGGCCATGACCGGGTATCAGCCCGATTTCAAATGGTTGGAGAAAATAGGCATTCAACTCACTAACCAACCTGATACGGAACTCATCTACAATCCCGAAACGCATGAGACAAATGTGCCGGGCCTATACGTCGCCGGCGTAGTGTGCGGCGGCATGTGCACCAATAAATTCTTTATTGAAAATGCACGTGATCACGCCGATAAAATTATTCGCAAGTTAAAACTTGCTTAAGCACAAGCGTCCGTACGGACGCTTAACATTTATTTGTTATAAAAATATAAGCAAGCTTATATTTTTATAACACATTTAAGTTACGAATAGTAATCATCACAGGCTCAAGCGGCCTTAACGTCACCAACGGCTTTTCATTGATCTCCTTACTGATGAGTTTGATATCCCAATGCCGGATGATCTCAGTCAGGATCAATTGCATCTCCATCCATGCAAAATGCTCGCCTATGCACAATCGAGGGCCTGCACCAAAAGGCATATACGCTTCCTTGTTGAGATCGGGATCATTCCATCGGTCAGGTATAAATTGATCTGGGTCTTTCCAATAGTCGGGGTTACGGTGCATACCCCGGATATAAATGATCCATACTGTACCTACAGGCAAAAGATAGTCAAGGACCTGGTCATCCTCAAGCGAAATCCGGTCTACTACCCAGGCGGGCGGATAAAGCCTTATCGTTTCATAGATAATATTACGGATGAGGGTTTCTTGTTGTATCGTATCCGCATGTTGTATTCGGCTCAATTGTTCAGGATACTTACCCAGGAGATAGATCATCCAGGACAAAGCGTTGGCAGAGGTTTCATGACCCGCAACAAAAAGGATGAGGCATTCATCAATAAGCTGATCATCATCCATACCCAGTCCGGTATCTTCATAGGTTGATGCGAGCAGCATGCTTAACAAATCATCCGGCTTGTCTTTTGCCTTTCTGCGGTCTATGATAACCTGGCGAATGATTTCCCTGGCCCCCTCAGCCAGGCGGATATGGCTTTTGATGGCTCCGCTGAGATGAAACCACCATCTTTTGTAAGGCTCTCTTACCTCCTTGACAATAAACGACTGCAGGGTACTAATCAGATGGCTGAGCTCATCCAAACCATTTGCCTCGAGTGATGTACTAAATAAGGTTCTGGCTACAATTCTAAAAGTCAGATGATTCATTTCGGCATAGGCATCAAATGACGTCCCTGATACTGCCAAATGCACCCAGCTCTTCATGCACCTGTCTACCTCTGTTTGCATCAGGATCTGCAAGGATTCAATACGTCGCTTATGAAACCCGGGTTGAATGAGCCTGCGTTGCCTGAGCCAGTAATCACCAGTAGAAGTGAGCAACCCATGCCCTGTATACTTTGCTAACAGATCAGTGACAATAGCAGACTTCTCATATCCCCTGTGATTTTTCTGTAGCACATGCTTTGCAGCGACAGGGTCGATCGTGAGTACAGCCTTCTGAATTCCACCCATAAAGAATGTATAGGTTGTACCCAATCTACCCAGTGCACCATCAATGACAGGGAAAGGGTTCTTAATAAACTGCCTGGCCTTGACCAGGTATTTGACCCAGCTTGCTAATGGTGGAAATCTGTACTCTTTCATATCAAACCCTGTTGAGTGGCCATCATGGCATCAGATCATCTCAAATGCCTGAGCTATGTGAATAGCTTCCCGGTCCGCAAAATCAGCAATCTGATGGCGACAACTGAATCCATTGGCCACCAGCAATGCATCAGGGTGATTTTCAATGGTTGGTATCAGTATACGATCAGCCATTTTTTTCGAAACCTCAAAATGATTGGCTTCATAACCAAAAGACCCTGCCATACCGCAACAGCCGCTATCAATCTCTGTATACGCTACTTCAGGCCACATGGCAAATATTGCCTTCACCGCATCCATGCCATAAATGGATTTTTGATGACAATGCCCATGCACCAATATTTCTTTAGCCTTTGGCCGAATGGGTAAAGGAGTATCTTTTCTATGCCTTAGCACATCCCAAAGGATTTGTTCATAGGGCCTGATTTTTTTCAGCAAATCAGCCGCCTTTCCATCAGCTATCAGGTCAGGAATATCGTCTGTCCAGGCAGATGCGCATCCAGGTTCGAGCACTGCCATAGGAATACCCTTCTCCAGCCAGGGAAGGATCTTTTGAATGCCCGGTTTTACTTTCGCAGCAGCCTCCCTGAGAAATCCATGGGAGATACGTGGGCGCTGGCAACAACCTGCATCGAGAAGCATCACTTTTTGTCCAAGTTTTTCTAACACTTCTACAGCAGCGATTCCGGACTGAGGATGGTGGCATTGTGTATACGTATCGACAAGCAGGATAATATCAGGATTACCACTTCTTACATTCAACCTTGAGAAGGATTTTGTCCAGGTCTTTGTCGCATAGGATGGGAGGTCTCTGCGCATATCCATGCCCATCATTTTCATCATGGCTTGCTTGACGACTGGAAAGGACTGGATCGCATTGACCAATGCTGCCTTATTTCCTGCAATGCGCCTGGCCAGATCAGGACTGCGTCCGATCATCTTATCTTTCCACGAAGCTCCGTACCGGTCATACTGATGTTGCATGACTTCACCCTTGAGGCGTGCCATATCAACACTGCTGGGACATTCTGCCTTGCATGCCTTACAGGAGACACACAGATCAAGCACTTCAGGCAGATGCTTATTGGCCAGCCCATCCTCCAGTTGGCCAGACATCGCCAATCTCAAGGCATTTGCCCGTCCTCGTGTAGAATCCACTTCGTCACGGGTGACCATAAAACTCGGGCACATAGTGCCTCCGGCAATTTTCCTGCATGCGCCCAGGCCTGAGCATTGGTGTATAGCTGTATAGAAATCCCTCTGCTCTCTGTAATGATATGTTGCATCAAACGGAAGATCGGTATAAGATGGTCCGTACCGAAGGTGACTATCGATAGGCGGAGGATCTACAATCTTTCCTGGGTTGAGAAGAAAGCCCGGATCAAAGAGTTCTTTTGTCTTCACAAAGCCTTCATAGATTTTCTCGCCATAAAATGCACTGAGATATCCACTACGCACGATCCCATCTCCGTGCTCACTGCTCCACGAACCACCATAATATTTGACACGCTGGAAGACTTCATCTGCGATGACCTTAAAGTGGTCGATATCTCCCTGCAACCTGAGGTCAAGGATGGGTTTGATATGAATCACCCCTACGCTGGCATGCGCATAATAATCAACACCTACTCCTCTACGTTGACAAATCTCTACTACATCCGCAATGAAAGCATCAAGGTGCGGCAGAGGTATTGCTGCATCTTCGATGACGGGCACGCCCTTCTTGTCAGTAGGTTCACCCAGTAGCAGCCCCAGCCCGCGTTCGCGTATACCCCACACATCATGGTAGGTGGGTCCTTCAGGATAATAATCATGCGCATAACCATAGCCTTGTTGCTTCAGATCGGCATGCATCGCCTCAGCGCGGTTTTGTAGTTCGACAGGATCATGCCCATAGAATTCAATGATCTGTATGGAGTCAGGTTCTCCTTTTAGAAAACCACACATTCCTGCTGTCTCAATATTCTTGCGGCTATACCCTATCAGGAGCCTGCTGAGGATTTCAACCGCAGAGGGATTATAATTTACCATCGTGGTCGTGGCACGAATGGCATCACGTGCCTGATCAAATTGGACCACACTCAGTCCCTTGCATTTCGGAAGATCGACGAGTTTGAGGGTGGCTTCGAGGATGATACCCAGTGTCCCTTCACTGCCGATGATGATCCGGTTGAGATCACCACAGCCTGAAGTGAGATAATCATCAAATGCATAGCCTCCTACCCGGCGCATCGTCTTTGGATAATGCTCCTCTACTTCCTGTTGCAGCGGAAGGGTGATGTCCATCATTCCCTTGTACAGGTTCACATCATCATCCTGGCTATTGAGCTTCAACTGGAGTTCTTCGGCAGATAATGCTTTGGTCCTGATAATGCGACCATCGGCCAACAACACTTTTAGTTCAATGACATGATCACTCGTCTTCCCATAGAGGATACTCTTGGTACCGGATGAATTGTTAGCCACCATTCCTCCGACAGTAGCCCTGCTGCTGGTAGCAGGGTCGGGCGCAAACTCGAGCCCTTTCGGTTTTAGAAAGTGATTTAGCTGATGCCTTATGACACCAGGTTGCACGACAACTGTTTTGTCATCCAGCAACACGATTGAGTTCATGTACTTTGAAAAATCTATGACAATAGCCTCAGCAACGGTCTGGCCAGCAAGGCTTGTGCCCCCGCCTCTCGCCAATATGGGCACTCCATAGGCAGATGCAATCTTCATGCATTGCACTACATCTGCTTCATCCCGAGGGCATACCACTGCCACAGGCATGATCTGGTAGATACTGGCATCTGTAGCATACATGCCAAGCACCAGCGGATCATGGTATACATCTCCGCTGATGTCTTTCTTCAATGCCTCAATGTAACCTGAAGAATGTAAGGTCATGGCTTTACCCGGACTGCTTTAATCTCTTCAAAGAATATATCATCATTTGGAACGTCAAATAATAAACCCATCGGCTCACCATTATTGTCCTGCTGAACCTGCACTGTCCCGAATTCAAACCATGCCTGTTCCTCCATCCAGTCTAGCCGGTAAGTATCATAGTGCCAGTGGGTAAGCTTCGCCTTAAGCTTAGGGGAATTGACAAAGTCTATAGTCAAGGCCCCATTCTCTTCAAGGACACGTATATCACCAAACAAAGGGCAGCGATACAAACCCGATATCTTGGCGTGATCCATAGAGGGTTGAGTTCCGCTGACATGGGCGTCAGTGCGTTCCTTGATCCTGGCGCTGCGATCTTCCCAATGTGCCTTGTCCTGGCTAATGCCCCTGGCCTTCCAGTCCTTTTGGGGAAGGCCCAACAATCTATCTATGATCTCATAGCTCAACATAGTGCCTATGCCATCCATTGAATTCGTAAGGACTACTACACCTATTTTTTCAGTAGGAAGCATTGTCACTGCAGAGTACATGCCATCATATCCTCCGGTATGGGAGACCATTTGTTTTCCATTGTATTCAGATACGCCCCAGCCTAATCCATATCCATTGAAATTACGACCACCATACAGGTCTCTCGCACGGTCACTCACGGGGTAGTTGACATGGGGAGTCCACATGGTCATTTGCTGAGCCTTTGTAAATAACGTATCCGTGCCGATGATCCCATTGTTGAGTTGAAAACGCATCCATTTGGTCATATCTTCTGCTGAAGAAATGATGCCTCCCGCTGCTCCCATATTATCCCAGTTGACCCAATCTATCGGATTATTGACATCTCCTTCCGGCTTATGTGGACTTGCCACATCAGACGTTGATATAAGGGCATTGGTGGAGGTGACAGTCCTGTGCATATCCAATGGATCAAGGAATTTTTCCTGTACATATACAGCCCATGATTTTCCAGTGACTTTGCGTATCACTTCACCCGCGGCGAGAAACATGACATTGCTGTATCCGAATCCGCTCCGAAATTCGAAGGCCTGGGGGAGTGCTGCAACATGTCTCACCACTTCTTCTGCGGTATAGTTGCTCCTGTACCAGACTACATCTCCACTAAATGTACCTAGCCCAGAGCGATGGCAGAGCAGGTCACGAACGGTCATCATTTCAGAGACGCAGGGATCGTAGAGTTCAAAGTATGGGAGGTACTTCTGTACTTTATCATCCCAGTTGATCTTTCCTTCCTTGACCAGCGTGGCGATAGAGGCTGAAATAAAGGCCTTTGTATTGGAGGCAATGGAATAGAGCGTGTTCTTATCCGCCTTTTGTGGCTTGCCTTCTTCGAGTACACCAAATCCATCCACAAAGATCACCTCACCATTTTGGACAATACCAACCGACAGGCCCGGAGTATTGTAGGCAACTCGCCATGATTCGATCAGAGATTTCCAATCGGTTTGCTGCGCATACACAAAACTGAGTTGCGCAAAAAACAAGATGATGCCAACCAGATATTTTAGGCTTCTTTTCATTTGATTTATTACTTTGGAATCACTATTCAAATAATTGGTTGATGGGTGAATTGAATGTTCTTTGTTTAATTTATAATCTCCATCTACTCACAATTCATCCTCCTTGCCCCTTGCGCCTTGCTCCCTGCCCCATCATTCAAGTCCTAGAATTTTTCGATTGGTTTTTAATCCATAGACCCCACCCGCAAAATCATCAAAGGCACGCTGCGTGACTTGTATCATGTGGCTTCGGATAAAAGGTGCCCCTTCTGCAGCTCCCTGCTCACTATCCTTGATACAGCACTCCCATTCCAATACCGCCCAACCGTCAAACCCATGCTGGGCAAATTTGCTGAAGATAGCTGTGAAGTCAATATCACCATCTCCGGGGCTGCGAAATCTTCCGGCCCGGTCTACCCAGTCCTGATAGCCTCCGTAGACTCCATTGGTTCCGTCCGGATTGAACTCTGCGTCCTTCACATGGAATGCCCTGATGCGGTCTTCGTACAAGTCAATAAACTGGAGGTAGTCCATCTGTTGCAATACGAAGTGGCTAGGATCATAATTAATGCATAGTCTGGGATGTTCGTCACACAAATCCAGGAAGCGATCAAAACTAGCTCCATCATGGAGATCTTCACCCGGGTGCAGCTCAAAGCAGAGATCAACACCCTGTTGATCAAAATAATTAAGGATAGGCATCCACCGTCTCGTGAGTTCAGCAAATGCTTCTTCTATCAATCCGGGCGGACGCTGTGGCCAGGGATATACATAAGGCCATGCCAATGATCCGGAAAAAGTCACCTGGGCATCAAGCCCGAGATGGGCACTGGCTTTGGCAGCCATTTTCATCTGATCTGTAGCCCACTGTGTTCTTGCCTTTGAATTACCTCTGACCGTCGAAGGGGCAAACAAATCATAGACCACATCGTAGGCAGGATGCACAGCGACAAGTTGTCCCTGTATATGTGTGGAAAGTTCTGAAATGGCAAGGCCATGATCACCAATCTTCCCTTTGAGCTCATCACAATACGTTTTGCTTTCGGCGGCAAGGGGCAGATCAATGAGCCTTGGATCAAGTGTGGGTATCTGGATACCAACATATCCATGCCCAGATGCCCATGTACATAATCCATCCAGGGTATTGAAGGGAGCTTCATCTCCGATAAACTGTGCCAAAAAAATAGCCGGACCTTTCATGACTGTATCTTTTGATTTTGCAAGCAACAAGATAATTCATTTGAGGCAAAAGGGTAAATTGGAGGAAAGGGTTAGGAGGTTAGGAGATGTAAAATCATAAACGTTGTTGTAATTTCATATTGAAAAACAATTTTTGGTAGGGGTTCAAGATTTTAAACCCCTACCAAAAATTGTTTTTCAATCATAGCACATAGCATGACCAAAAATCATTACATCGAAGATGTCTATGAAGTGGTCCGTTCCATACCCCGGGGGCGGGTATCTACATATGGCGCCATTGCAGATTTTTTATCATTAGGTTCTGCCCGGATGGTAGGATGGGCATTGAGACATTCCAGCTTGATGGATGGGCCCATTCCCGCACATCGGGTAGTCAACAGAGAGGGTTACCTGAGCGGCAGGTTGCATTTTGAGGATCCAAAATATATGCAGCGTGCGCTTGAGCGAGAGGGGGTAAAGGTCAAAGGGGATACGGTTGTAGATTTTAAGACACACTTCTGGCATCCTGCAGAAAACATGCTTTGATCTTTCAGTAGACCGGCCATTGCTGACCGGCCTACTGAAATGATCTATACAACTTTATTTATTGCACCAATTGTTTGTGCACATATACATTGCCATCATTGAACTGTATAGTGACATAGTAAATCCCAGGCGTCCAACCGGCAACCACAACAGGATTCCTTCCATTGGTTATTTCTCCTTTCAATACACTTGCTCCCGTGCTATTGTATACCGTATATGTTGCTTTTGCATCACGGTCAACATCTATGAAAAAACGATCGATGGCAGGATTGGGGGCTACTGAAATATACTCAGGTAAGAATGTATTGACATGTGATCCTTCGAACAGGGAATAATAATAGAAATCCTCACTTTCGAAGCGCAAACCAAGGGATAGGGAATCAATTGTAAAATACCTGGATTCTTCAATAGCAGGCTCATCAGCTTCAAAGGAATTGTCCACCATTTCCCCTCCCAACAAAGACAGAAAATCTAATTGGGATGGAACAGCTACCTGGCTCCACTTCAGTGCTGGGTTCAGTAAATTGACCGTAGAGTCTGTGACATACCATGTTGCTGCAGTAGCATCCCAGAAATAGGAGGATGAAGGATAAAGATCGGTTACATTTTCAATCGGGTATTTGTTCCAGACGTTATCATCCCAGATCTGGGTTGTTGTATTATAGATCTGTCTGATCTCATCAGATAATGTACCATTGGGATGATAGGTAGAGTTTAACCGTTGTAAGGGCTCCCAACCCAAGTCTGACCAGAAATAATCAGTTTCCGTTTCTTTCAATCCCTGTGCATTATATGAAAATATCGTCCTGTCGCTTGGTACGATCTCACCCGTTTCAAAATCAAGGCTGGAAGTCAACTGGTCCGTCAGGCGGCCTTCTTCATCATACTGCATATCCGTTATCGATGCAGGAATCCATCCTCCTAAGAGGGCAATATAGAGCCACTGCCTCGTCTGTATGAGGGCATCACCGCTATACACCTGCTTGATCCCGAGAAATGGCCCGAAGCCTCCTCCAAATAAAGGGTCCTCAATAGAAATGACTGCACTGTCCAGACGGTTAGTGCCATCATATACAAGATCCATTTCCAACTGTGTCTCCAATTGGTTGGTCTCCGGATTGATCCCCTCTGAATTAATATGGGAAGGATACCCGGGTGTTTGATAATCAAAGGTGGTGATTCCTTCGAGGCGAAGCAGGAAGGTAAAGGAATCAAGGCCATACTGGTTGATTTTAGTGGTATTGCCCAGGGTATTGTATTCCATTTCCAATTTTTGGGTCGTGGCAAATACATTGTTTTTTGTAACCACGCTGTCGAGTTTGTGCGTCAACACCAACCCGGATCTATTGGTCAATTGTTGCCAGTTTGATGGATGTGACCAAAACCTGTTATAGCTTTCGATCAGTTTATAGGCAGATTGGTAATCGGTTTGCCCACTGAGTTGCAAGGCAAGTAAGAGCGCTAAAGAGGAGAAAAGTGATTTCATATGGATTTCTGTTTGGTTAATGCAAAAATAAGCTTCAAACCAAATTTTGTAGACTGAATTCTACAAAACCATGTTGATAACCGACCCGTGAATTTTTTTTACGCTACTGGGATGGCGGACATCGCTAAAAATCAGGCTTAAAATTCGTCATAATTATGACGAATTTTTGTACTTTTGCAGTGTACCCAGTCCTATCAGCCTATGCTTGCTCACAATCTTCAATTTCTACGGCGCAAAACAGGTCACAGCCAGCAGGAACTCGCTGACCTCCTTGAAATCCCACGTACCACCTGGAGCGGTTACGAGCTCGGCAAAGTGGAGCCAAACATCAGCATGCTTCAGAAAATCTCCTTTTTCTTCAAGCAACCCATTGACAGATTGCTGAGTCAACGGATCGATTTTGATGAGCTGGAAATCGCAAGGGCCGACACCCTCCGAGTACTGGCTATCACCATGGACCAGGAGCAACGGCAAAACATCGAACTGGTCTATTCTAAGGCTGAAGCCGGCTATCTGGATGGATTCCAGGATCCGGAATTTATCAGCGAGCTTCCCAAGATGTATATTCCTAACCTCCCTACCGGAAGTTACCGCGCATTCGAGATTCACGGAGATTCGATGTTACCAATGCCTTCGGGTTCCCTGGTGATTTCTAAGTATGTGGAGACCCTGAAGGAGCTCAAGGATGACAAGACCTATATCATTGTGACCGAAAAGGATGGTATTGTCTACAAGCGGATCAAAAACCACCCTGCTGAACATCATGTCACCGCGATTTCAGACAATGAGGTGTATTCCCCCTATACCATATCCTATGGTGATATCCGGGAGATCTGGCGGTATCACGCGCATATCGTATTTTCTGATGCCCGTCAGCAAAAAGCAGACTGGCTCCAGGAGACTGTCCTGGATATGCAGCGTAAGCTATCACAGATGGAAAAGAAACTCTAGAAAAAGGCTCCTGATGGGGCCTTTTTTATGTGCTGGAAGTCAACTCTATGACCTGTACCGTTGTTGATATGGGCTACCTTAATTCTGAGTAGTTTTGCCCTCCCGTATTTACACTAACACCATGAAAGACTATAGTCATATATCCAATGCCCATCCCCAGTATATTGATTCGCTCTACAAGTCCTATCAGCAGGATCCGGACAGTGTAGACCAGGGATGGCGCCTCTTCTTTGAAGGATTCGAATTTGGGAAGCCTGTAAATGGTCAAACCGCTGAGACAGCTCAACCATCAACACCAGTTTCTGACGCCATAAAGGAGTTTGGTGTAATGTCGCTCATCCATGGCTTCCGCAACAGAGGACACTTGTTGTCCACCACCAATCCAATTCGTCCCCGCAGGGACCGGCGTCCGCACCTCGACCTGGCAGATTATCACTTGTCGGCCGCAGACCTAGGAAAAGTGTTCCAGGCAGGGATGGAAATCGGCATGCCGGAATCAACACTGGATGAAATACTTCAACGACTCAAGCTCATCTATTGCGGGGACATCGGATTTGAATATGCGCACATTGAAAATATGGAAAAGCGCAGGTGGCTGAAAGAGAGAATCGAACATCGTGCGGGACTAGGGGTCAGTGACGATTATGGCCTGGATCTTCCGACCAAAAAGCGGATCCTGGAAAAACTCAATGGTGCTGTAGTGTTTGAGCGCTTCCTGCATACCAAATATGTCGGACAAAAAAGATTTTCACTGGAAGGAGGCGAGACGACTATTCCAGCGCTTGATGCCATCATTCAACTGGGTGCATCCATGGGCGTGGAGGAATTCATATTTGGAATGGCGCATAGGGGTCGCCTCAATGTGTTGGCCAATATCCTCGGAAAGACATACGAGCAAATCTTCAATGAGTTTGAAGGCAATATGAATCCGGAACAAACCTTCGGGGATGGTGATGTAAAATATCACCTTGGATTTTCTTCCCAGATTGACGGCCCCGATGGCAGGAAGCTCCATTTGAAACTCGTGCCTAATCCTTCACATCTTGAGTCTGTAGATCCTGTTGTAGAAGGATTTTCGAGGGCTAAAGCAGACCTGCTCTATGGCTCGGACTATGACCGCATCATGCCTATCCTTATCCATGGCGATGCTGCGGCTGCCGGACAGGGTGTGGTGTATGAGACCATACAGATGTCTCAACTTGAAGGCTATTATACAGGTGGAACATTACACTTCGTCATCAACAACCAGATTGGCTTTACGACTGACTTTGATGATGCACGATCCTCCACGTATTCCACTGCTTCTGCAAGCCTGGTGCAGGCCCCAGTATTCCATGTCAACGGGGATAATCCGGAAGCCGTCATCTTTGCTACAAGGCTGGCTACTGAATACCGGCAGAAGTTCAACAATGATGTATTCATTGATATGGTCTGTTATCGCAGGCATGGGCACAATGAAGGGGATGATCCCCAGTTTACGCAACCTGAGATGTATGACATGATCAGTGTACATCCTAATCCCCGTGAATTGTATATCGCTAAGCTTACAGGGCGTCAGGATGTAGAAGCGAAACTCGCCGAAGAACTTGAAAAAACATATTGGGACAAACTGCAGCAAAGACTTGAATTGGTCAAGGAAAACATGCTGCCCTATCAATACCAGGAGCCAGAAGTAGCATGGAGGCAACTTAAAAAACATGCCACCCTGGAGGATATGCTGACGATACCTAAAACAGGTATAGAAAACAAACGGATAAAAGATTTACTCGAAGGCCTGCATAAGCTTCCTGATGGCTTTACACCTTTGAGCAAGATCACCAGGATCAACAAGGCCAAGCAGAAATTGATAGAAGAGGGTAATATTGACTGGGCCCTTGGTGAGTTGCTGGCTTATGGAAGCTTGCTGACAGAAGGGAGAAATGTACGTATGAGTGGCCAGGATGTCAAGCGTGGGACCTTTTCACATCGCCATGCGGTCATCTATGATACAGAAAACTATACCGCCTATAATCGCCTGAGTGCCCTTGCTCCTAACCAGGGGAAATTTATGATCTATAATTCCCTGCTATCAGAGTTTGCTGTGCTGGGGTTTGAATATGGCTATTCCCTTTCCAGCCCGGATCACCTGGTCCTGTGGGAAGCCCAGTTTGGAGATTTTTTCAATGGTGCTCAGACCATCGTCGATCAATACGTCAGTGCTGCCGAAAGCAAGTGGCACAGGATGAGCGGCCTCGTGATGCTGTTACCTCATGGGTACGAAGGGCAAGGGCCTGAGCACTCGAGCGCACGCCTGGAGCGTTTCCTGCAAGCCTGCGGTGATGGCAATATGGTCGTATGTAATGTGACTTCACCGTCAAACTTTTTCCATTTGTTGCGTCGGCAGATGGCCTGGAATTTCAGAAAGCCACTGATCGTGATGTCCCCTAAATCCTTACTCCGTCATCCCGCATGTATCTCACCATTGACGGAACTCGAAACCGGAACACAGTTCAAGCCAGTCATCAGTGAAGAGCATACTGCTGCCCAGGCTAAAAAAATAAAACGACTGGTTTTCTGTAGTGGTAAGATCTACTATGACCTGGTAGACTACAGGGCAAAAAATAACATTGAGGGTATTTCTATTATTCGCCTCGAACAACTCTATCCATTACACAAACCTCAACTGGATGAAATCATTTCAAAATATCCAGGCGCTGAAAAATACTGGGTACAGGAAGAACCTGGAAATATGGGAGCATGGGTATACATCAATACCAAGCTGCCAGACTACGGATTTAAAGTCATAGCCCGTCGCATCAGTGCATCACCGGCTACCGGGTTTAAGAAACTGCATGATGAAAACCAGGAAAGGATTGTCAGGGAAGCTATGACATTGGCATAGGGCATAGGGCATAGGGCATAGGGCGAAATAGAAAAGCGCCTTTTAAGTTTACACTTAAAAGGCGCTTTTTATTTGCCGCTTCTAGAACGGTATAGTTTTTTGGCTTACTTACTTGCCGTGTCCAACGACTACTTGTTGATGGTCTATCGGGTCAGTACCATTGAGGGCACGAACGAGGTATACACCAGCATCGATCTTGGCAGGACCAAAATCAATATACTCCTGATTGGTTTTGTCTGAAACCTTTTGGCTTAGCACGAGCTTACCAGTGACATCGTAAAGTTCAAGAGAGGTTGGTTGCAGTTCGTTTTGTGCATCCCAGGTCACGTGAATACCATCAGTTGCAGGGTTTGGATATACTGCAATAGTCATTGCAGATGTCTTGGCTGCATCATTTCCAAAAGTAACAGTCTCAATAGGAGAGAACTTGGATCTGCCATCAAGATCAAACATCTGAAGGCGGTAATATACTTTCAGACGTGAATCAACGCCATTGTAAACATTTACATCAGTCAAATCATAGTTTGCAATGATCTGGCTGTTGCCTGCTGCATTAACTTTTCCTGCGGTATTCCATGTCTTCTTGTCCAGGGAACGTTGAACGAGGAAATGGCTGCTATTGATTTCGCTTGCTGTAGACCAGGTAAGGTGACTGCTGCGGTCATTGGCCTTTTCAGCCTTGAAGAAAATCAATTCAATAGGAAGTGTCTGAAGGCGTGTGCCTGCAGCCACGATCGGAAATTCATTGAAATTGATATCTGAATAAGCCCAGGCTGGATTAGTGTCTGAAGCGCCCAGGTAGGCAGAGTCACTTGCTATTGGAGCCCCACCAACAGTATTGTCCAGAGTCAGGGATATGATAGGAATCTTAGCATTGGTCACATCTGTACCAACCCCGTTACCATCAACCATGGCTCCTGTAAACAGGCGGTCATATCCTGAGGGCACACCTGCAGGAGGTGAAGCAACAATTACAACAGAACCTGTCATATCCGGAGCCCAACCAAGATCTACAGCGGGTGTGTTGTTTACACAAAGTGCAAGCTGTGCAGGCGTCATGTTATTGGAAGTAAACCCTGGTGCTTGTCCCTGGATTGTTGCTTCACTTGACTTGTAGTAAAAGCCATAGTTGAAGCCGGAAAAGTTTTCAGATCCTCCGCCCACTTTCTGTACAAAAACCGTCAACTTGGACTGGTTATTTGCGGGGTCAGGGTTAGATACTGAATATGAAAACCTGAGATTCTGCCCGATGGCAAAAGTCCCGATTGACATGGCAATAAGTAGAAGGTATATTTTTCTCATGATCATAGTATGATTAAAAGGTCTGCAGTGTGATTAAAGGTCAGCTGTTTTAGGAACTGCCGAGATAGATTTGGTCAGGTTAAGGTCAGTACTATTAGCAGCACCGTTCAGGTTAACATCTGCCCGCAGATATCCGGTTGGTGTTGTAGCGGTTTGCGATTTGACAAAGTTAAGGTCAGTACTATTCACAATAAAGGTCGCACCGGAAGCATCACAAGGCCACATCACAAACTTACCGCTAACGGTATTCAATGGCGCATTGTCTGTAGTATTGTCATACAGTTTTGAGTTTGCAACTGTAAAATCTTCTGAAACAGGATTCACACAATCCAGTCCCACATTGGTCCTGAAAGGCAGGTGATTTCTATGCGTTACAGATACAATTGAACTTGGATTTCCGTTTTTGACAACTGGAAGTGATGTACCATCCAGGCCTACGATAGAACCGTTGTTCTTGATGAATACACTGGCTTTGCCAAGCACTGTAGCCGGGTTGGTGGCATCTCTGAGTTCAAGCTTTACCCAATCGGTAACGTTTGCTGGAATAGAGGCAACTGTTGCTGATGCATCCGTATAAGGACTTGTCAGTGGAATCAGGCCTGCGGTATTCAATGAAGTATTCATAGCACCTGCGCTAAAAGGACCTTGCAGGAAGGCTATGATGTTAACTTTTCCGAAGAAGTTTGTTCCTGTAAAATCAGCAACCAGGTCATTTGTTGAACCGGTCACAATATTTGCACCTGAGGCAGCAGCTGCGTAGGACCATTCAGGAGTTAAGTCGTAAACAGCGCCCTTGACCTGGTCTGCTGTACCACCGCCACCGAGAGTGAGGTCTGCAGGGATATAGGTTCCGGTAAGTGTATTGGAATACCCGGTGATACCAGAAGCGTCAACATCCCAGTACCTGCTTATAAACTCTGTAGCATCGGCAGGCTTGTTTGGATGAGTCAGGTCATTGGCCTTGGTGCGGATTTTGGCGGCCGTATAGCCTGATCCGGTATATGTGCTGGTCAGTGGACTATAGTTTGTACCATCGCCTATTGGATAGGTAAAAGCACCATTGGCGGTAACCGCCTTTTCCATCATCCCTGTACCTGTAGTAGCTACATATTCATCTGCATCATAACCGGTAACGGTTGCAGTGGAGCCCATCTTGAGGTCAAAGTTGTTGGTGATGATCTTGCTGCTACCAGTGGAATTGAAATCAAGGTTGGTATTGACTGTCATGCTTCCCAGTAGGTTCACATTGAAAGTGGCATCCTTCTGGATGATCACTGACTGGAATACTGCGGATCCCGGAGTAACATCTGAATTGACATTACCGCTGAATTTCAGGGTATTGGGCTGGCTAGGCTCCCAGGTGCCGGCATTGAGGAAATTGCCTTTGACCTCGATGGTTCCATCGTTGTCAATGGTACCGGTGGCGGTATTCTGGATGCCTCCCTCCACATAAAGTGTCGCGCCGGCCTGCACCTTGACGATGGCTCCGTCATTGTACAATAGGGTCTGTCCTATACAAAATGCGGGTACCGCACAAAGGGCAGATAATAGTAGTCTTTTCATAGTCATCCGCTGTTAATCTTAGTTTTAAAAATTGGTATTCCTGTATAACCTGTTCAAAAATAGCACTTTCAGCTATTCCTGCATACTTTTTTTATCAAAATGGGCCTGATAATTAGTTATTGGTCATTTTGATTGAGTAAACCGTTGGAAAATAGCTTCTTCCGGAGGAGGGGAAGAATCAAACGGCTTGGAACAACTGAACGGCCAAACTCACAAATCAGCTCATTAATTCAATATGGGGGCGGAGGGAGAGGTTTAAATAAAGCAAAAACCTTGCCCTTTTTCCTTTGGGGGATATGCAAATCCAGAGTGCCAATATAGCACAAAAAGTCAATAAAACAAGGGGGTGGAGCAATTTTGTGAGTTGATACCTTTATTGCATCTGTTAATGCCTAAAAATCAACCTCTTCAGAAAAACTTAGTTGACCCACAAGGACTCGAACCTTGAATGACGGTACCAAAAACCGGAGTGTTACCATTACACCATGGGTCAATAAGTGCGGCAAAGATAGTTTTTTCGCCAAAAAATCAAAATTTTTAACTCCGAATTAAGGGGTTCAAGAGGCCCAAACGAGAATCTCCTTATAAGGTTAACTAATTTTAATCGGCCCATGGCCGTTGGATGGAGTTCTCTCCGCCAACCACCAAAATATCAAGTGGGAATCCCGATTATGAATTCTTAATAGGAATCCAACTGCTGGCGGAGATGCTTCGACTGCCTATGACACATCCATGTTCGCCCGCTCAGCAACCAGTTCCATCCAGCGGCGTTTTTGTTTCCTGCGGAAATGCAAATACAGGACAATTCCTATTTGTCTATAACCTGGAGCTTTATTGGGTATTGAGAATATTACTTGACGACAAGGATCTTGGTCACCAGGGCATCTGGCTTATTAAAACCATCACTTCCGGCAGTTGAAAATACCAGGTAGACCCCCGTTTCCGCTTGCTGACCTTTGAGATCCTTACCATCCCAAATAGCCTGACCCCCCAAAGCTTGCGTTTCAAATAGAATTTGTCCGGTCACATCTGTGATTTTTACTACTGCATCCCTGGCAAGGCCCCGGATAGCAATAGGTCCGTCATAATCAGGCCTTACAGGATTAGGCCATGCGTATACTTCTTCACTATGCAATTTGCCTCCGTCAATGGCATCTGTGCGCACACTCATGATCCCCCCATTTGTCGCGATATATACCAGTCCATTGTTACCATCAATAGCGATATCAATGACCCGGTTGTCCAGCAAAGGGCTATTATCTGTTGTGTAGGAAGCTACCTCTTCATTGCCTGCAGGAGACTGCACAAACACCCCGCTGCCGGTACCAAACCACTTGCGGTTGGCACCATCGACGGCAATAGAATAGATGGTTTCTTCACCAAACAGATAATTGAGCACACCATCCTGCTCTACTTTGATCCGGCTACCCTGATGGCCATTGAAGATATCGCCACCACCATCAAATACAACCGGCCCTTCTGCTGTCCCCACCCAGATATCACCTTCGACATCGACTGCCAGGCAATTGACACTATTTGACGGAATAGCTGTATTGGAAGCACTCAGGAGGACACACCTGTCATCCGAGATATCATCGATGGTGCCGCCATCATCATAGACTACCACACCTGCTGATTTGCTGTATAACATGATCCACTTGTAACCCCTTTGGTCAATGACAATCTGGGAAGTATTGGTGATGTTGGTGCAAGGGAGAGCAAATGATTGCCATGTGCCATCAGCCTTGAATACACTAAGTGGTTTCTCAGCCAGGTAATTGGTGATCCACAGATTATTGTTCCTGTCATATGCAAGCCCGGCAATCCTTTCCCGGAGGCTATCTCCCACTGCTCCCTGCAAAGAGCTATTGGTATCATTGTATACTTTGTAGTGCTCACCATCAAACTCCAACAAGCCTCCCCAATAGGAACCGATATAGATTTTATCTTCTGCAGGATGGGGTAAAATGCGGAAAAAATTTACAAGCTCAGTGTTTTCGATTTCCGTTGTATTGAATTGGTTGTAGGTAGTCCAGTGGACCCTGTCAAAAGTAAAAAAACCATCCCTGTTACCCTGGTAACCATAGCTTTCAGATACACCTCCGGTCGCGACATACAGGACTCCATCCTTGATGGACAGCTCACTCACATTTCCTGAGTACGGCGTGTCATATTTCAGGCGATCACAAGGGGTAAAGTGGTTTTGTGCGACCCTGAACTCAGGATATCTGTCCGCATACCAGATCCTGCCTTTTTGATCTTCTATCGCATAGGTAGGCCGGGCGGCGCAATAAATGCCGCTTTCGTGCCAGAGTCCGGAATCCCGGAAGTAAAAAACCTTACCGACACAATCCAGGTCACATGCAAAGCCCACGATTAGATTCTGGCTTTCGGAAGAGATAAAATCCAATGTAAATCCTGCCTGGGTATGCCAAAGTAAAAATTCCCCCTGGTCGAGTTTGTAGAGATCCCCATCAAGTCCCGCATACAATGCACCCTGGAATACATCTACAGCCTGGCAGGAATATTGTCCGGGCAGCGAAGGGACTACGATCTTCGTCCAGCTGCTGAAGTCTTCAATTATATTTCCGGATAAGGGATCATAGCTGTACAGGCCGTTTTCGGCCGCGAGATAGTAACGGCCTTCAAACTTCGTGAATCCCCTTACCGGACTGTTGGTAAAAACGGTAGATTTAAATTGCCTGGTGACGAGGTCCATGATCACAAGGCCAAAGGGTGTTGAAAAATAGACGAGAGAACTGCCATCAATGTATATGTTGGTTATTCGCTTGTCCCCTTGAATGGAGGTGTTCCGAAGGATGTCATTGACATTGGTCACCCCATCCGTATCCATGAGGTCGATATTGCCATTGCCATAACCGATGATCAGGGTTTTGAAAGTGTCGTGATATTTTATCCAGGAAGGTGCGACATCACTGAGTCCATCCACTTTTGAAAAAAACTCCACCTGGGAGGAATCTACTTTGGAAATAGCAATGAGTGCAAACTCAGTCCCATAGTACACTCTGGTAGGGCTTTGGGTTACAGTGGATCCAATGTTGTATGGAAGATGTTCGGACCATTGTCCTATCCTTAGATCACCCTGCCCGAATGTAAAGGATGAAAATTGAAGAACGAAAAATGAAAAGAGGATCACCCTTTGCATCAGGTTAAAATGTCCCGGGCGGAAGCAGCGGGTAATGAGCCAATTGTGTGCTGCCGGTAAAACAATGACGTGTATATTGTTATATTTCATAAATCGGGTCAAAGATAAACTTAGAAGGCAGGTTGACAGGTAATCGCATACCCCAGCCAGGTAACCCCATATAAATGCCTGAGCTCAGGTAATTATTGTCTGTAAAGGCGGGAACCCTCCAGAAACTGGAAAACAGGTTCAGGCACCATGTATCTGATGGAAAGGCCAGAGGCAATGCTCTGGCGGATATAGGTTGAGGAAATATCCATCATCGGCACATCATAGAAACGGATATCGGCAGGGATATCCAACGGCTGGCCTACACTTGTTTCTTCCCGCTTATAGATGTGGATCGTATATCGCTGGAGGAGTAATTCAAAGTTCTTCCACTTCTGGATACCCGACAAGTTGTCTGATCCCATGATCAGGGAAAACTGATGTTGCGGATATTTTTCATGCAGATATACCATCGTGTCAATGGTATAGGAAGGTTTGGGAAGGGAAAACTCAATATTTGAGGCCCTGAGCCTGGGATTGTCATCGATTGCCAGCTGAACCATGTGGAGGCGATCATAATCATTGGCCAGCGTTGCGCGAAGCTTTAATGGGTTGTGCGGAGAGACGACAAACCACACTTGCTCCAGCTCGGTACGGGAAGCCATGTATTCCGCGATGATGAGATGTCCTATGTGGACAGGATTGAAGGAACCGAAGAATAAGCCTATACGCTTTGGCTGGAGCATTGCACTTTGTTTTCACAAAGATAGCGGTTCAGTCAACAGTTGGCAATCAACAGTTGGCAGTCAGCAACTGGCAAAGTGATGGAAACTTTCAGTGATCTCCGTGTTAGTCTCAGTGATCTCCATGCGAAAAATGGAGAAAATTCTATTACTCCTCTCCCAGGGAGTCTTTGATCCCGTCGAGAGCCTTTTCGACGAGCTCATGCCAGTCTGTGTGGTAATAGAATGGGACCTCAACCCATTTTTGAAGGTATACTGGCTGACCGTATGGCTTATAGTACTGCCATCCAAGAGTGGCTGAGTCAGGTAAGGTCTGTCCGTCGAGCTTCAGGACTATCCTGTCATCATATATCATGGCAAAGGCCCGGCCTTTGTACTCCATGGAGGGTGCAGATAGCAGGGTGGATTTGCGGAGATGGGGATGGATGCTTTCCATTCGGGCGCATAGATTCATGAAAAAAGCCAGTGCTGTCATGTGTCCGGAACGTATGGTTAGCGAAATATAAACACTTTATAAATAATTATAATGTGTTTTGGGAAAATTTTACTCAAAATTTCCATTGGGCCTCCTTCGCTTTAAGCATCCCGGTTACTGAGGTTAACCGACAAAAACAATGATCACCCCCCCGACCCCCTTCAAAGGGTGAGCCATGATCCTTCATTTTTCACTTTTCATTTTACCCTTTAAAACCGTTGGTCTTGTGGCTGGAATCACAAAACGGCCAGTTGGCTGAACTACCGCACCTGCAGAATGAAATGCCGTTTGGCTTTTCGACTATTGTGCCATCGGGCATCGTGATTTCAACATGGCCCAATACCCGGATAGGCCCGTTTTCAAATAGTTTCACTTTATTTTTTTCCTGGACCTGAGCATCGGCAGATGTGGCGGGTATTGGGGCAGCTTTGATAGATAATGCTCCTGAAGGACACGCATTGACGGCTTCTATCAAGGCGGTATCTTCAGCGGCTTCTGGCCTCACCCATGGCCTGTCCCGTGGTTTAAACACAGCAGGAAGGCTATGAAAACACACCCCGGAATGGATGCAGAGATCGGGTTGCCAGACAATGGTCAGGTCTCCTTTTTTATATTCTTTTTTAAGCATTTTCTGTGGTTGATAAGATTGACAGGTTGATGGATTTAGTAGGTGATTACTTGAGCAATAAGCCTACGGGACAGTGATCACTGCCCATCTCATCCGGCATGATAAAGCTATCAGCAACAGAGGTCATCAGGGGATTAGACACCAGGAAGTAATCTATACGCCATCCGATATTTTTCTGGCGCGCACCGAATCGTGCACTCCACCAACTATATCCAGGTTCTTCCGGCCTCAGGTGACGATAGGTATCGGTAAATCCAGCTTTCAACAAGGCAGTCATTCCGTCTATTTCCTTTTGGGTATACCCTGAGGTCTTGTTATAATTTTCCTTTGGTCGTGCCAGGTCAATGGGCTGGTGAGCCACATTGAAATCCCCGCAGGCTATTACCGGTTTCTTCTTTTGCAGTTTAGCCAGGTAGCTAGTGAAATCAATGTCCCATTGCTGCCGGTAATCGAGTCGGGCCAGTTCACTTCCGGAATTAGGTATATACGCCGTCAGCACATAAAACTGATCATATTCTGCCGTGACAACCCTGCCCTCCTGGTCATGCTCTTCGATCCCGATGCCATAGCTCACATTTAAAGGCTTGTGACGCGTGAGTATGCCGGTGCCCGAATATCCCTTCCGCACAGCAGAGGAAGAAAAAATTTCATACCCCTTCAGGTCAGCAAGGGCTTGCCTGACTTCATTGTCCTGGGCTTTGGTTTCCTGCAGGCAGATAAAATCAGCATTCCACGCCTTGACCTGTTCCGCAAATCCCTTCTTTGCTACTGCACGCACGCCGTTGACGTTCCAGCTTATTAATTTCATGGTGGTGGTGATTGTTGTGGGAAAGATAGGAAAGTTGCCCATAAATTATCTGTGATCGGTGATTTGGTGATCAGTGATCGGTAAGCGGTGGTCAGTGATCAGTGATCGGTGATCGGATTCAACTCACTAAACATTTAACAATTAACATTTAACGCTTACCCAACTAACTTACCAATCCACTAATCTCCTCAACCCATCAACTTATCAACCTGTAAGCTTATAAGCCTATTACACAACAAACCACTACTTTTGCGCCAACAACAGGAATATGAGTAAAATTAAAATAGGACTGGTCCAGATGAGTTGTGTTGCTGACAAACCAGCTAACATGGCGCGGGCTATTGAAGGCATAAGGGAAGCTCACCGCGGAGGTGCGCAGATCATTTGCCTGCAGGAGTTATTTACCTCCATGTATTTCTGTGACGAAGAAAACTATGATCATTTTGGCCTTGCCGAAGCAATCCCGGGGCCATCCACTGATACATTGTCCAAAATTGCCGGTGAACTCGGAGTAGTCATCATCGCATCGCTTTTTGAAAAGCGGGCGCAGGGACTTTACCACAATACCACAGCCGTGCTGGATGCAGATGGCAGCTATCTGGGCAAATACAGGAAGATGCACATCCCGGATGACCCCAATTATTATGAAAAATTTTATTTCACTCCCGGCGATCTGGGATACAAGATGTTTAAGACAAAATATGCCAACATCGGCGTATTGATCTGTTGGGATCAATGGTACCCGGAAGCGGCCAGGATCACATCATTGATGGGTGCAGAGATTTTGTTTTATCCAACTGCTATAGGCTGGGCTACGGCTCAAGATGAAGCCACCAATACTGAGCAATACAATGCATGGCAGACTATCCAACGGAGTCACGCCGTGGCAAATGGAGTGCATGTCGTCAGTGTCAACCGCGTTGGGTTTGAACAGGATGGGCGGATGAAATTCTGGGGCGGATCATTTGTCTCCAACCCATTTGGAACCGTCCTGCACAAGGCATCACACGACAAAGAAGAAACCGTTGTCGTGGAAATCGATACAGACAAAACAGATCAATACCGCACGCACTGGCCATTTCTCAGGGACCGACGGATTGATTCCTACCAACCCATCACCAGAAGATATATCGATGAGTGAGATGACCCC
>WBZX01000679.1_pt1 | contig 29415 bp, 21 predicted proteins | sample 5204211 | NCBI WGS metagenome assembly WBZX01 (sample SAMN12344362, study PRJNA552823) | activated sludge metagenome | biome: Activated sludge suspended growth; feature: Nitrification reactor; material: Wastewater; isolation source: activated sludge from nitrification reactor of wastewater... | reverse complement strand
TGGTCGGCGGACAGGCGCAGCCGTCCGGCAGCCCGGTCGACGATCGTGGCCGCCTCGTCGAGGAGCTCATCGTCCAGGCGGCCGCGGGACGCGGCGACGGCGGCCTCCAGGCCGGCCACGCGGGCACCGATCTCGGTGCCCCGAGTGACGAGCCGCTTGGCTCCCTCGAGCAAGGACGTCATGGTCTCCCTCGGAACTGAACTCCCACAGTCTGGGGTTTCAGCCTAGGGGGTCAACCCCCTCGAGCTCGTCATCGCCATGCACGGCGAACCGAACGTCGTCGACCCGCCGCGCCGCCTCGCGCAGCTGCTCGGAGGCGGAGGGGTCGATCTTGAGGCTGTCGAGGAGGTTGACATAGCGCGCCCGCTCGACGCGCATCAGGTCGGCGACGCGGGCGTCGAGGTCCTTGCGTGCGCGCTCGGCGAGCGATCGGACGGCCTGGTCGCCGAAGATGGCCTCGAGGAGCTTCTGGCCGAGCACGGCGGAGCCGCCGGCGATGCCGACCTCGGCACCGCTCATTCCCAGGGTGTGCGAGAAGACGACGACCATGAGCGCCACCGACAGCCCGTTGACGCCATAGGCCATGAACCGGGCGCTCGTGCGCTTGTCGGCACCTTCGGTGCGCACCATCTCGAGCACACCCTGCTGCCAGTCACGCACCGTGCGCTCGGCGCGACGGCGGAAGTCGCGCGAGGCGCGGCCGAGGTCCTCGCCTGCGTCCTTGAGGAGCTGCTGTCCCGAGGCCAGCGACTGCCAGGACGCCTCCGTGCGCTCGGCCGCCGTCTCGGCGTTCTCCAGCAGCAGCGTCTCGAGCCCGGACTCGACGGCTACGGTGACCCGCTCGGCCTGGGCCGGCCGGCCCTTCACGGTGTTGACGATGCGGTCGCGCAGCGCGCCGATGCGGGTCTCGAGCGAGCGCAGCAGCTCACCGGTCCCGACGAACTCCTGCCACCGGGCGAGCACCTCGCCGCGCAGCAGCGTGCCGTCGGCGGAGGCCTCGGTGATGGCCCGGGCGGCCTGGTCATAGGCCTTGTCGACGTCGACACGCAGCCGCGCCGCGGCGTCTGCCTGCTCGGCCGCCGCGTCGGCGATGTCGTGGGTGCGGAGCGAGAGGGTGCGGATGGCGCCGTCGAGGGTCTGGCGTACGACGGCCGCGCGGGCGGCGCTGTTGGACGCCAGCGACTCGAGCCAGCGGCGGATCTCGGCGACCGTCTCGGGCGGGAGCAGGCCCTCGTCGCTGACCTTGCCCTCGCGGACGATGAACAGCGGGGAGTCCTTGAGGCCACGGCTGGCGAGCATGCGCGCGAGGTGGGTGGCCACGGTGTCGACGGCCTCGTCGGGCGTCCGGTCGAGCACGATCGCCACGGCGGCCGACCGCTCGGCAGCCTTGTGGAGGAAGTCCCAAGGGACGGCGTCGGCATAGCGCGCCGCGGAGGTGACGAAGAGCCAGAGGTCGGCGGCGGCCAGCAGCTGGGCGGCGAGGGTCCGGTTGGCCTCCTCGACCGAGTCGATGTCGGGCGCGTCGAGGATCGCGAGCCCGGCCGGGACGTTGCTGGACGAGACCAGCTGGAGGGCACCCGGGTCGTTGGTGGGCCGGCCCACGCGCTCGAGGTCGGGGAGCAGCCGGTCCTGACCGAACCACCGGGCATCGTCGGGGTGGTGGACCAGGACGGGCGACCGGGTGGTCGGCCGGAGCACGCCGGGCTGGGTCACCTTGTGGCCGACGAGGCTGTTGACCAGCGTCGACTTGCCGGCCCCGGTGGACCCACCCACGACCGTGAGCATCGGCGCGTCGAGGGTCATCAGCCGCGGGATGACATAGTCCTCGAGCTGGTCGACCATCTCGGCCTGCGACCGGCGGCGCTCCTCGACCCCCGGCACGGCCAGGGGAAGGCGCACGAGCTGGAGCGCGCCGCGCAGCCGCACGAGCGCGGTCAGCATGCGCGTGTGGTCCATCGCGTGCTCGGGAGCTGCGTGGGTCATCGGAGGGGTACCACCTGTCCGGGGAACGAGATGTGGGGCCGGGCGGCGGCGATCCGGGCGACGTAGGCCTGGCCGCGGGCCGCGAAGTCGGGGGGCGGGGTCCCCCGAAGATACCGGTGATGGAGGAACCCGAGCTCGATGGCCGCCTGCTGGTAGTCGCGCATCGCCCGCTCCGCCTGCGCGCCGCCGTACTGCTTGGCCCAGGCCCGCGCCCGGCGCCGGGCGCCGAGGTCGACCACCCAGCCGATGTCGGTGGCGGCGAGCAGGCCGCGCGCCGCGGCGTCGCCGAGCGCCTCGGTCAGCATCCGGCGCTCGGAGCGGCGGGCCCAGACGGCGAACCCGACGAGGGAGATGAACGCCGGGGCCATGACGACGGCATAGACGCCGATGAAGCCATCGGGTCCAAAGATCGTCGAGCCGTTCCAGGTGCCGTGGGCGACCACGGCCAGGAGGTACCCGCCCACGGGCGCCAGCCATCGCACGGCACGGCTGCGTGACGCGACCGCGATCCCGACGCCGATGCCGGTGAAGGAGGTGAACAAGGGGTGGGCGAACGGGCTGGCCAGGCAGCGCACCACGAACGTCGTTGTCAGCGCCGAGGTGCCACCGGGGCCCATGCCGTCGGTGCCGTTGTAGGCAGCGGCGAGATAGAGGATGTTCTCGATGAAGGCGAACCCGATGAAGCCGAGCTTCGCCACGCATTCTCGGATGCGGCAGTCGATGCCCTGCTGAAGGCTCGCATTGATGTGCAGCGGGTGGGGCTGCGGACACGCTGGCACAGCGATTCGCGTCGGATCTCGCGATCGGTACGGCTGAGTCGACCTAGCGCAACTGTGCTAAGCGAGCAGAGACGGCAGACCATCACACCGAACGTGCTTGCCATCCAGAGCCGTCATGACGGCGTCTTGATGGGTCGAATCGACCGACGGATGGCTCCGACTCGCTACTACCCGCACCGGGTGTTCGCGCACAAGGGGCAGCTCTATCAGGTGCTGGATGCGGTGACGGCGAATGCCACGTCCATTCAAGTAAGCCCGGCACCGGCCAATGGTCGGCCCACGCTACCTCTGCTCGAACTGCGGGTCGAGTCGACCGGCTATCAGGGCACCATCGAGCGGCATCACTTCGGTAGTCTGACTTTTGCAAGAGCGGTGGCCGGTGTCACGGTGGAGGAAGCGGTGACCGGCGTGCTGCTGCGTGGTGCTGCCGAGCCATCGGTTCGTTACCCTGCGGTCGAGGCTCGCTATGAAAGCCTGGCGGTGGTGATCTTGTTCGAGAAGGTGCCGAGTCGAGCAACGCTGTTCCACCTGGCACGATTGGTGGACACGCTCATGCAAGCGCATCTTGTAGTCGAAGATGAAGATGTCGAAGTATTGGCGCTGGTCGATGGGCTGGGTGAAGTAACCCGCCCCTCTCTGGTGATGGTCGACCGACACTTAGGTGGTCTCGGGCTGGCTGGAGCGGTGGATGCAGCAATGGCACACAACCTGCTCCGTTGGGCGTGGGGCGTCCTTTATAGCTGCCCCTGCATGAATGGATGTGAGCAGTGTACGCCGTCGGTTGTTCTCAAGCGCGGTGCCGACAAACAAGGCGTGCTCAAGCTACTCGGTGGATAAGATGCTGACGACAGGGACGGAGATCGGCAACTACATCGTCGAGGCAGAGATTGCTCGCGGTGGCATGGCGAGTCTGTTTCGTGTCCGCCATCGGGTGCTCGGGACGGTGCATGCGCTCAAAGTACTCGATTCAGACTTGCGAGCCAGCGAAGAGCTGCGCAGCCGATTCCTCGGTGAGGCACTGATTGGTGCGAAGCTTCGTCATCCTCATATTGTGCGAGTGACCGACACCATCTCGACTCCAGAGGTGGCCGGACTGGTGATGGATCTGATTCGGGGTCCAACGCTAGAGGCGTTCATCCAACGCCAAACGACGCCTCTGTCTGCGGACTCCATTCGCGATCTGTTTCTCCCGATTCTCGAAGCAATCGCGGAAGCACATCGTGCGGGAGTGGTCCATCGCGACATCAAGCCGTCCAACATTCTTCTCGAAGAACAAGCGGACGGAGTGCTGTTTCCCAAAGTGACGGACTTCGGAATCGCCAAGATTGCTGCCGATGCCAAAGAGCTGGCCATCGGTAAAGCAGCGACACAAGTAGCGGCACGGATGGGAACTCCGGCCTACATGAGTCCAGAACAGATTCGGGGCGCTCAGGAGGTCACTGTACGCTCGGACATCTTCTCCCTGGGCGCAACTCTGTACGAGATGTCGACCGGACGCATGGCATTCGATGGCGACACCGACTTTGCGATCATGGAAAAGATCGTCCACGCCCGCTATCTGGCTCCTGAAGATCTGGGAACTGGCGATCCGACGATCTCGGCAGCCATTCACAAGGCGCTCGACCCCGATCCAGAGCGGCGCTTTGCCTCCTGTGAAGAGTTTGCTGCGGCACTGACCGGACCGGCTACTCTTCGCCGTGCGAAATTCTCATCACGAAGTCAGCAGAGGCCGAGCGCTCGACGCGGTTGGCTGACTCCTTTTCTCCTTTCCCTATTCGGATTGGTTCTGCTTCTAGGTAGTGGCGTCCTTGTCTTCCTTCAACTCGGCTATGAGCCCAAGCTGGCGTGGCCGCTGCGCAAGAAGAGTCGGCTCAACACGAGCAGTGAGTCGGTGAAAAGCGGTTGGACTGCACTGCCTCCGTTTAGCGACTGCGTAGCGTATCCGCAGCCCGAGCGAATCATCCTGACCCGCGCCACCAACCGAAGGGGATTCCGCGATGCAGATGAGCTACGCTACTGGTTTCGCAATCTCCCACCGCAGAGCATAGATGTGTACTTGGAGGACGGAGGGAGCCTTGGACGAAGCGTGGTGTTTGAACTGGTACTCGAGCGCTGGGAGCGCGCCATCGGGGTGATTGGAAACTCAGCGGGGGAGGAGTCCTGCTATCGGCTGGGGTTGGCGCTCCTCAACGAGGATGCTGGGCGTCCGATGTCCGATCGTATCAGCAGCCGTCGCAACTCTCTTGAGTACGAGATGCTCGGACAGAGGCGTCCGGGGAATCCACGCGCAGAGCGAATGGGAACGCTTGAAGAAGCACTCCGTCCAGCCTCTGTTTCCAGCATGCAGAGCTGGATTCACAAACGGTAGCGGCTCTGCGCGCCCAGTCGATGGCTGCCCAGCCAACGCTTGACACCGCACCTTCTTTCGTGGTTGACACAGCTTGTTGGCTGTATTCGCGAGGAGAGATGCGATGCGTATCGGTGTTGCCCTGCTGTCTTTCGGACTTCTGAGTGGATGTGACATCGGTGTGGCGACATCCCAAGCTGGAACGACTCCTACGGGCTTGATTCAGGCTCTCTGGTGCAGAGTCGGTACTTGCAGAGTCGTTTCGAGTCTCGACTTTACACTTCCCTCTGTCATCTACTCCTCGGTCGACGAGGTTCCGGTCACTCCCGCGATTACCAACCCGAACGGTGAACGACTGGTTGATGTGCCAGTCCAGTTCCAGGTCGAGCCAGCATCGGTTGCTGTGGTAACCCAAAAGCAGGGGATTCGCTGTGTCAACACTGGTACGGCTGTTCTCTCAGGAACCGCAGAATCAGCGAGACACGCTGTGCCATTTAGTTGTCGCTTGGTTGATCGAATTTCGGTGACTGATCATTTTCGTCTGCTGCTTGGGGATGGCCCCGTGAGCCCGGTGGTGGAGGTCTATGACACCGCAGGTCAACTCATTGCTGGTGGGCCGACCTCCATTACGATTGCCGATAGACAGTTTCTTCGTGAGTCTGAAGGGAAGCTCATCCCTGAACAGATAGGTATCAGTAGAGTGACGTTCAGGGCTGGGGATAAACGTGCGCATAGCCTCGTTACGGTTGTGCAGCGGATAAAGCATGAGCCACTGCTTCTCAACGATGGAGCGCGTGTCAGTTATGCGCTGACGAAGGGCAACTACGAGGTTGCCATCAGTGTCAAGTCTGGCGCTTCAACATACGGTGTCACGCTAGATTGGATTGGTGGCGACGGTTGTGAGGATCACTCCGAGTCGCAGGAGTTCACATCACGCTGCCGCATCACATCAGCAGGTTCGCTGGTCATTGAGAATCCAACCACCTTCGGTCTTGGTCCTGCGGCGAATGGCTACATTACGATTTCGGAAGTCCCCTAAACGAAACGTGCTCGGACTGAAACGTAGCCCCTATCTCGCCGGCCGATGGTCTCCTCTCCCGCTTTTGCCGATTCCTGGATGAGTACGATGCAGTCCGCAAGCGATTCTCCCTGAAATGATTCACCGTCTCGGCTAGCGTCTATCGAATCCACCCAGCATTCCTAACTACAGAGCTGACCCATTAACGCTTGGCAGAGTGGCACTCAGTGTCTTTGCGGATCGAGTCCGAGCCGCACTTAGGACACCTTCGTGCGCCGTTACTACCAGGGCAACTATGACAGAACAGCGTCTTGCAGCTGGTGCAGCTGTAGATCCACATCCAGCACGATGTGAATCCATGGGGATCGTGGTTGCAGCGGGGGCAACGATGGTACTTGCTCATTGGAGATCCTTTCTACCGGAGTATCGGCATAGGTGTTCAGTATCAGTTGCTGAAGAGCAGCAGCACGATCACAATAAGAAGGAGGGCGACGGAGACGATGCAACCGATCTTAATCTGCGCAACAAGGCGCTCCTTGCGCGCCTGCGAAAGCTGCGTTGCCAGCGCTTGGTCTTCAGGACAAAGCGTAGTCAGGCGCTGCAAATAGCCGATTCGCTCGGATCGGTTTGCGGCAGCGCTCCGTAGCTCGTCTAGGACTTGGCATGTCTTTCTGCGGACCCTCTCAGCCGGAGTGCTCGTGAGCTTGTCTAGAAGCCACTCGCCCATGGCAGCATGCGTTGCAAGGGGTGAGGGCCCGCTCGGCTGCCAGCACTCGAACCAGGTGGCAAGACTCTCGTGAGTGTGAGGATCGTGCGAAGCCAGCCGCAATAGTTGTTCTATCGTGCTCTGCGCACAATCCTGATCCTGTTGTTCTGTTAGACACGCGATCAGGAGATCTCTGGTCACGAGTCGGAGTTGCTCCTGATACTCTGGGTACGATATCTGCGGGAGGAGCCACTCGCCCAGGGCCACTTTGCTAGGGTCTGCACTCCCAGCTGCAAGCTGCTCGACAAAGAACTGGGTGATCTGCTGCACGATTAGCTGGTCGGTCCCCCCCATGCTGAGCAAGCGCGAGAGCATGGCCTGGGTGGCTCGCAAGTTCTGCGGGTCGAGCTGCTTGACCATTTCGACAGCAGTCATTCGGCGCGCTGCGTCAGCCAGTTGTGCGTGGAGACGGCGAGCCAACACCTCACCGGACTTGAGGACTTGTTCCACCTCGGTAGTCCTGTCGATTTGAATAGCCAGCCATGCCAGCAGCGCTTGTTCCGTCACTGGGTCGCTGGTGTCCGTGAGGACTTCACAGATGGTAGGCCAGGCTGCTGCTGCGGCGGCATCACCGAGCTTGGCGAGGCCATACTGCACGAGGTCCTGCCAGACCAATCTCTTCGCACCTACATCATGGAACTGTGTCAGCCAGCGCCGGCCACGCTGCAGTGTGTTCAGATAGCTTGGATGATCAAGAAGCGTAGGGGCGGCCCGCGAAAAGAGCTGCGCCAGCGTCTTGTCGGGCATGTCCGGTAGTGCCTCAAGCAGGTTCAGGATGTCCAGTGCTGCTGCAATTTCTCCAGCTTGTAGGTGTGGTTGAAGGTATGCCCAGCCTACGGCCCATGATCGACCAAACTCGGGAAAGCTCCGGGCGAGTGCCGCAAAGGTCTGGCCGCGAGCAGCCAGAGAATACAGATATTTGATGATCTCACAGGCGACGTGCTGGGCGGCGACTGGACGCTCGGTAGCGGCAAGCAGAACTGAGCGATCGATACCTGACAAGGCCGGAAGTTCATCGATGGCACCGAGCACCGCTTCCTCTGCATCTAGCTGCATCATCAGCTGTGGGTCGCCAGCTCCCAGTGCGGCATCGAAGTGCTCCGCCTTAATGGCCTTGGCGATATAGCGTTGGAACGCGGCCTCGCGCGCTGACCAGAACTTCTCGACTGCCTGCGTCCTCCTCTGCTCCAGCTTCGGCAAGGAGTCGTTCTGCAGACGCTTCAGGTTGTGCTCTGCTTGCGCCACCGTCGTTGGCGGCGGCTGCGGGAGTCCAAGCCGGGACGGGTCCCCTCCTGCTTCTACATAGATCTCTCCCAGCGTCGATGTGGCGGAGACATCTCCTCTTAGCAAGGGCACTGTGACGGCAAGCTGCTCAAGGGTCTGCCGCGCGTCGGCTGGGTCCTTTAGGAAGTTGTGGATGAACGCAAGAAATGCACCGCAGTCCTCGATAGCAAAGCCAGCAGCGACAAGCTTCTTGAGCGCTTTGCGAGCACCTTTGACATCGTTGGTGCCTGCATAGATCCGCGCTTTGAGAAAGGACGTAAACTGATTCACCCAATGATCGTAAGGGACGAAGTAGCAGGCTTCGGTGAGCTGCCCGACAAGTTGGGCCCCCTGCTCTGCGGCTTCTACCTTCTTGTCTCCGCCAAAGAAACCGAGCTTGTATGCCACCAAGTCCCCGCCAAAGGTTGCAGTCAGGTACTCGTGGAATTCCCACAGCTCGCGCAGGGCTTTCAGATCTCTTCCAGAGTACTTCTGACAGATCTCCGCAAACTCGAACCACAGCCGGCTGCGCAGTCGAGCGACGAGGAGCAGGTGTTTGGGGTTGGTGGAGTACCTTTCAACAAGCGTCGCACAGCGAACGTGCCGGGCGGTGGCGCTGCGAGCTGGAAGAAAGATGGTGAGCAAGAGCAGCGCGGAGTGGAGCGCTGGAACGGGTAGCTCGTCGAGGAGGGTTTCGATGCGCCGCTGCGATTCCTGATCTTGGCGTTTGACTGCCCAGCACCGGTACAGCCGGTCCACAATCTCCCAGATCTCTAGCTGTAGCTCGGGGTCCAAGAGATCAATCCGAGCACACCAGTACTCTTCGGTGGAGGTCAGCATCTGCTGCAACCACGACATCGGCAGCCGTGACACATCATTCGCCGCGACAAGCAGCTTGTCGATCAAGAGAAAGAACGTGGTCGTGGCCTCCGTCTGCTGTTGAAAGGAGAGTCCCGCCTTGCACGCTGCACGTAGAAGCTCGGCCAGGGTGTGTCCTTGAGAGAAGTCCAGCGGCTCGATCCTGGCGACCTGTTGTTGGGCCTTAATCATGAGGGGCTCGCCCGGATAGGGAAGGGTTTCAGACATTCGGCTCTCCGTTCGGCGCAGGGTTCAGCCTTTCTGCGGCGATCCAGCACAGAGCAACTTGAGTGCCAAGAATGTCCGTTGCGGTCTACACGGTGGTCCTCGATGCTGCGAAGACACCCAGCAAGTTGTCCGGTGGTTGGGAATTTGCTCTCGGGGCATGCCCGCCAGACAACGGGCATGCCCGCGCGAGTGCCCGGTCTGGCCCGTGGCCCGTGCTCCAAGTGGCGACAGAACGTACGATGAACTGCCTATTGCTGGCTGGCACGCAATATGATTAGTGAACGGTTCATCACTTCTATTTCTGGCGCGGACGTTCGTGCTGGCTCCCGAAGATCGCGTAGATCGCTATCAAGTCCTCAAGCTGCTGGGCGAAGGCGGCATGGGGCAGGTGTATCTGGTGCGCGACATCATTCTGCAGTGTGACTGTGTGATCAAAATCCTTGATCCCAAGTACCAAGCCGTAGCGGAGGCGCGAGAGCGCTTTTGGGGCGAGGGACACATTCAAGCGCAGGGAACCCATCCCAACATCATCCGAGTGTTCAGCACCATCTGGAACACGGACGTGACCGGGATCGTGATGGAGTTCGTGGATGGTCCCAATCTCGAAGAGTACGTCCAGCTTCGTCACCGTCATCACCAAGCACCGTCCGTATCAGAGATTCTGGACCTGTTTGTTCCCATCGTATCCGCAGTCCATCATGCCCATCGGCAGAAGGTCATCCACCGCGATATCAAGCCGCCGAACATCCTCATCGCAGAGGGCCCATTTGGACCCGTTCCCAAGGTTGGCGACTTCGGTATCGCGAAAGCGGAACGCGACTGGGAGACAAGAACGGGTCAGACCATGGGTACGCACGGCTATATGAGCCATGAGCAGATCAAGACACCCGATGAGATTGATCATCGCTCAGATATTTTTTCGCTGGGCTGCACGCTCTATGAACTGGCCACCCCGGAAGAAAGCATTCGAGGGACCGACTGTTTATGACGTACAGCAAGCTACCGTAAACGGAAGGTACATTCCCCCTGAGCGGCGCGGTGCCGATCCAAGGATTGCTGCAGTCATTCGTCGGGCCTTGCGCGTGTCCAGAAAGGAGCGCTATCAGAGCTGCGATGAGCTGCTACGGGATCTAGAGGCAGTCCGCGCTTCCCTTGTGGGGTCACGAGGTGGAACCTCTGGGATGGGCAAGGTGTTGCTGGCAGCGGGTGCGGTTCTGATCGGTGGCTTGGGTTTTTTCGCAGGATATGGAGTACACGAGTGGTCTGGTTCGGGAGCCCTCGCAGTTGCAGCAGCGGATCTTGCAGTGCTGCGCCCCATCGATTTGGTGCAGTCGCCTCCGCCAGACTTGGCAACCCCTCGGCGGAGCCGCCGCAGCACGCCGCCAGATCTGGCAGCCGTGTCGGTTCCGGACTTGGCGACAAAGACTCTTCCTCCAGGCTTGTGGCCGTTGCCGCCCCTACCGGCGACCGCTCGTCGTCCTGCGCTGATTGCCGTCGAAGCTGGTAGCTGTGTAATGGGCTCGAGCACCTCTGATGAGAGCCCGCCGCGAGCGATCACCATGTCGCATGGATTCTATGTCGCTGATACCGAGATCACGCGTGCCCAGTATCGGGCGGTGATGGGCACCAGCCAGGTCGCGGATGGCACATGGATCAAGAAGCTCCAGCTGAGCCCAGCGGACAAGCAGCGCCTTCCGATGGCGGATCTGACGTGGTTTGATGCCATTCGCTACTGCAACCGACTGTCCGCGCTTGAGAGGCTTCCACCCTGCTACCAGTTCAACGGCTCCTCGGTGGAGTGGCCAGCGAAGCACGCCTGTCTTGGCTATCGCCTGCCAACCGAAGCAGAGTGGGAATATGTGGCCTTGGCTGGAAGCAGCACTCCCTATCCGGGGTCTGCGGTCCTGGATGATGTCGCGTGGACAGGTTTGAACTCGGGCTTGCATCCGCATCCAGTGAAGCAGAAGCGGCCCAACGGCTGGGGTCTGTTCGACTTGGCCGGCAACATCGCAGAGTGGGTCTGGGATGACTACACACCTTATCTGGCCGATGCGCTGGTGGATCCCATCAACGAGGAACGCCCGCTGGAAAGTAAGCCCTGCCGTGTGCTGCGAGGGGCTGGCTGGGATGAAATCCGGCCCACCCGGTTCCGGGTCAAAAATCGCGTCTGCTTTGCTCCGGATCAGGTGGCATCCGTACACGGCTTTCGCATCGTGAGGACGATTCGAGCGACTCCTTAAAGCCGACTCCTATTGCGTGAGCGGTGTGTCATGGACACCAACGGCGATGAAGGGAGCCCAGTGCCACGGCATGGGGTGGTTCTTCTTGATGGTTCGCATGCTCTTGCGCAGGGCCGAGAGACGAGGTGTGCCTCTCCGCAGCTCTTGATAGTAAAGCCGCATGCTCTCTGCCGTAACCCGATCTGACACACTCCACAGGCTGAGCACCAAGGCATCCACTCCAGCCACAGCAAAAGACTGCCGCAGTCCCCATATGCCTTGGCCGACTTGAAGGGCTCCGACGCCGGTCTGGCAGGCGGAGAGCACGACAAGCTGGGTCCCGCGTAGATCGAGCATCCTCACCTCCAGGGCGGTCAGCACGCCATCTTCATCCATGTTCGCAGCCGATTGGGGTACCTTGCGTCCAGACAAAAGGAGGGCTGCACGGCTCAGGGATGGAAACAGGTCTTCCGTCGGTGAGTGACTCCTATTGGCAAGGCGCGTCGGAGGCTCACTGGATGAGTCGTCAACCAGCGACAGACCAGCCCGTGTGCCTGCCGCAGCGCTGCCTGCTTGTTCATAGTAGAACGCCCCGTGTGCGGCAATGTGCAGCACGCGCGGTGCTCCCCCTTGCTGAAGCCGTCGGCGCAGCTCGGATTCGGTCGCATGTTCTCCTCGAAGCGACTGTGCTCCTACCAAACTCTCTTTGATGTCGCGCGCCTCCTGCTCGACAAACGGGAGCGCTGGAAGATCTAGCACCGCACCGTACAGCCCTGGGCCAGTTGTGGCCTTGGTGCTTGGTAAAAACGGGGCCGCGACAATGAGAGGAGGACCGGCTGCAGCGGTCGAAGGGGGTCGCAGCAGGTCGCGTCCTGAATTCAGGTAGAAGAACTCGTAGCTGTCGATGAGGTAGCCTTTTCCATCATGCAGAACCTCAAAGGGCACTGCATGTAGATAGCCGTCAAGGGACAGATACAGTCGCTGGACTCCGGTGAGGGACAGCGCAAGCGGCTGAAAGACTCGCCGATACGCGCGCTGAGCAGCTGACTCAGCCGCTTGGGCGGTGGCTCCACTGCGCGAAACCACTGCGTGAAGCTGCGCCAAGTCCTGGTCTACGGTGGAGACATCACCAATGTCAAACATAGCAACCTGCTTGTCAGGAAATAGCAGAAGGGCGATGTAGCGGGGCGGACCCCACATCTCGGTGAGAAACACGGGGCCCATGCGTGGACGCTGACCAGCCATAGCCATCATGAGGCCGGATAGAATCTGTTTGAACCCGGCGGCAGCGATTTGCTGGGGATCAGCGTTGGGTTGATGGACGGGTCGGACCTGAACAACCTCTAGCAGCGCACTTCCTGGCGGGAGCTTGGCAGCCACGCGCGGGATGAGCTGATCTGGATGCGGAACCGAGCGCTCCCGATATCGTTCCGCTGAGCAGCCGAGCAGCGTCTCGACTTGGAAGATTCGACCACTCAGTGCGTCAAGGCGTCGCTGGTTGCTTCCGGGCGCGACCGCATCACCGGCTCCGGTCCAGTCCAAAAACAGATACTCCCGACCTAGCTCGCTGAGCTCCTCCAGGCCTCGGCGCAGCTGTGGGCTGAAGGACTTGGCGGTCTGCGCACCTCGGAGCGCACTTACATCGAGACTACGAGACTTCCCGAGCATTGCGAGGCGGAGCAGGAACTGTCTTCCTGCACTCACAAGCTGCGCGTTTTCTTGCGCACTGAGAGAAGGAACGCTGCCATGAAGTCCCATGAGGACCATGCTGGCCGCAAGCTCCTGTACCTCATGTTGTAGCGCGAGCGGCAAGTCGGTGACAGGCCCCCCACAGCCTGTTTCGACCATGCTATCAACGACGCTCAAGACCTTCTCGCCGCAGCGAAAGAACAGAGGGATATCGAGCTTGGTCTTGACCGCACCCAGGGGCAAGCAGGCAGCCATGAGCCCCGATAACTCGGCCATTTGTTCGTTCAGCGCATCGTGGGGGCGATTGGGAGTCTGTGCAGTAGGGACTGTCTGCGCGCTGACGCTGGCTAGGCCTATCGGCGGTTGTTGCAGCAGAGGGCGAGCTTGGTGCTGCGGAGAGTGAGAGGTGATCAGCACCAGCAGCCCGACCACCAGCGCAACCCGCCGTTTGCAAAGCCACCTTATGAGGACGGGACAGCAAGTACGCATCATGGACCTCACGAGTAAAAACCCTCGCACGGCCAGCGACCAAGTTGCAACTGCGGAGCCTGTGCGAGGAGGGATCGTTCAGCTTGGTTGGCTCCTGCTGTCTCCGATCCTGCGTTGCCGAAGACGGTTCGTTACTTGAGTGTGAACTCGTGATTGCAGCCGCAGCCGAGTCCATTGGCGATGAGGTTGGCTGTGAGCGCCGCGCCTGCCTGCTTGACGCTGAGCACGCCGACTTCCGTGAAGGTCTTGCTGCCGCAGGGATTTTCGCCGCAACTCCAAGCGTTGGCACCACCATCCCCTTCTGCGTGGGCAGATAGGATGATAGAGGTTGCTCCCGCAGGAACGGACAGTGAGCACGTCAGCTCGTCACTCCCCGTGACCTTTGCACACACACCAGAGATCCAGGGGCCGGCCGGTCGGAACATTCCGTTTAGCTCCAGGATGTCGGTATTGCCAAACGGGCTCTGATAGCTGATGCGCAGCGTACGCGTTTTCTTGTCGATGCTGTCCGAAGTGTTCTGGGTGTCCCCCGGAGACGGTGTCGCCGTGCCGGTGCTGGGAATTCCGCATCCTCCATTGCCGAAGAAGAAGCAGAGTGCAAAACCCGCAAACCATGACCTGTACATAGGAAATCCTCCTTGATGGATGTTCGCTGGTGCGTATGAACCGCGATGGATTCACGCTCGACAGACCCAGCAAACTGCGCGCCAGGCAAACGTGGCGCACGCTCTCGTCGAAGGGACTTCTCCAAGGGGTGATCTTCTGGGCGCGAGCGGGCCCCCAGCGGGCATGCCCCAAGCCGCTGTGGGCATGCCCGATTCACCACGACCTTCCGCAGAAAGGGAGGCCATCGCGCTGACGGAAACCCTATACTGGTACGACTATCGCATGGGTACGCCCAGACTAGAAAGAGAGGACGAATTCCATGGGCACTCTTCGCCACGTATTGGTACTGCTCGCCGGGCTCTTTACACTGCTTTCCTATCGAGCCGCAGAGGCGGCACCACGTCGCTTGGCACTGCTGGTCGGAATCTCAGAGTACCGCCAGAGCCAGTATCAGGCGCCCCCGTGGAGACGGCTGCGTTCCAATCAAGAAGTCGAGAGGCTAAAACAGATTCTGGTCGGGAGGTACGAGTTTTCACCGTCGGATGTCAGACTGCTTCTGGACCAAGATGCCAGCGCGGCGGGCATTGAAGCAGCGTTTCGTACTCATCCGATCGAGCAAGCTCGTCCAGGGGACAGCGTGCTGTTTCACTTCTCTGGACATGGGCAGCAGATCGCCGATGACAACAAAGATGAAGCCGATGGACTGGATGAGTCGCTGGTGCCAGCGGATGCACGCGACACCTCGGCAGATTCAGGCCGACGATACAACATTCGCGATGATCGCATTGCAGAGTGGCTGCGGAGGCTGACCGACCGCATGCGCAGAAGTGGTCAGGTGGAGGGAAGCATCACAGTCACAATCGATGCCTGCTATTCTGGCGATGCAACGCGGCGAAGCGAGCGGATTCGCGGGCGGGGCTGGGACAGCAGTCGCGATGGCAAGCCCCCCAGTCCCGGTCCGCATTCCCGTCCCGATGGAGCCTCAGGGCTTGTGCCACAAGGACAGGTGCTTGATTACGTGGTTCTCTCCGCAGCGGCAAGCTACCAGGAAGCGTTCGAGCGGCCAGTTGGTGGCGGTTACTTTACGGCGGCACTGAACCGAACGCTCATCGATCTGAGCGGCACCATGCAGCCGACCTATCGTCACCTGTGGGAACGTATCGTGGCCGAGGTGAAGAATGAGATGGATGGGCAAGAGCCTCAGTTGGAGGGAAACGAGAACGCTGTGCTGTTTGGCAGGAGTGGTCCTGCGCCGTCCCAACCGGCTACCCTCGCCGTGCGTGCTACCGGCGGAACGCTTCATTTGGATTCAGGTAGCGTGGAAGGGGTTACCAAAGGCTCGCGGTACGTCCTGTACAAGCCAGGAGTGGCTGTGACAGAGCCGAGTGCTCGCCTTGGCGAGGCCGTCGTGCAGTCGGTGGCTCCGTTTTCTTCGGTGCTCGTTCCAGATGACGATACAGAGCGCGTTCTACATGCAGTGGTCAGGCATGGCGGACGGGCCAGAGAGCACACGCACGCCTTCCAGGAAGATCCGCTGCGCGTGTACTGGTCACAGCCGCAGAGCTGCCCGGCGCTCTATGCGCAGCTTCGTCGGACCCAGGCGACCACGGATCAGGGTGCCACAGACGATGACCACGATCTCAAAGTGAGCTGCGTGAAGCAGTCACGGCAAGTGTTGCTGTTTCGCGCTGGAGCCAAGCTGTCGATGGCGACGATTCAGCACGATCACCAGGCGGCGGACCAGCTTGAGCAGCAGTTGCGCGGTGCTTGGTCTTGGCGACACCTGTATCGGCTCCGTGGTCGCAGTCCTGATGCTCAGGTCAGCTTGCGGCTGCTGGTAGACGCTGCCAGGGATGTGCCAGGAGGATCTGCGCAGGCCGCGTCACCTGGAACATTTCTTCGCGTTCGCAAAGGGGAGCAGGTTCGCTTTGAAGTCACAAAGCTGTCGCGACTCCCCCTGTTTATCACCCTACTGTATGCGGACGAGCGAGGCGAGATTGAGGTTCTGTATCCGGAAACGGTGGCTCAGGAGAATCGCATCGGCGAGAGCTTCAAGCCGTGGTCGCCGGACAAGATTCGCAAGACCACTCCAGGGCGGTATCTGCTCAAGCTGGTGGCGACAACCGAGCCAGTGGATCTTCGCCGCGCACGGCTGGACTCAGCAGCGAGTGCAACGCGTGGGGCTAGCGCTTCACCGCTCCGCGCCTTAGATCGTTTGATCACGAGCTGGCAGTCTGCGCCCAGTACGCGCGGTTCGGGGCCGGCGGCCTGGGGAACTGCCGAAGCGTGGCTAGAGGTGAGCGCTAATTAGCGCTCGGTACCTGATAGTTCAGTACGACCGGAACGACAACAGCCAGGTCATGGACTCCCGACGCTGCTGGAATCATGACGGTCACACAGTTCGGTCCAAGCGAACCCCCCTGTGGGCGTCTATCGGTAACTGGTTCGGGAGGTTTCGGCGGCGGTGGTCTGGGTGGTTCGTCCGCTCCACGGCTCTGAGAAGTCTGCCCCTCTCCGCAGCGCAGACGCAGGAGCGTGCAGAGAGCTGGTCCAAGCGGGGTCGCTGATGCGACCCCAAAGATGCGAAGGTCTGGCGCGGCTTCTTGCATCTTGGACTCTGGATGCACGAACGAGATCCGTTTGATCTCTCCAGGTTGTAGTTGTTCCAGTGCTCCTGTCTGATTAGTACCAGGAAACAGGAGGGTCGATTCTCCGGCTGGAGAGTGAAGGACGACGTAGACATAGCTTGGTGTCGAGACGGAAAACTCTATCGTAACCTGCTCTGAGAGCGGTAGCTTCTGACCCGGCGTATACGGGACGCTTCTGCCATCTCCGCGTAGGACACGCATCGACAGCCCGCTGCCTAGCGTGGGTGGTCGATCCGGTGTGGGCTGGGTTGTGGTGCAGTTCAACAAAAACAAGAAAAGGAACAACGGTGCGATGAGCTTGAAACGGGACATGCAGCCTCCTGATTGGCGAGCTAGCGGATGCTTTTGGCACAGCGAAAGCCGATGTTATAAAAGATCCTATCCCAGGGCTGACCAACGCGCCGCCGGCCTCGCATCGCTAGATAGGTGCGTGTCCATCCGCCGCCACGGACGACGCGGTAGCCAAGAACCACGCCTTCGGTCTTGTCGGCTACCAACGGATCAGTACAGGGTCCTCTGCACTCCGGGTAGCGCGGGCGGAAGGCATCTTGCACCCACTCCTCGACGCTACCCCCAAGATCATAGACGCCGAGCTTGGTCACGTCTCTTGCGCCTGATCCTACGACGGGTAATGGATCAGGAAACTCTCCCAGGCAGCTCCCGAACTCCTCTTCCTTAGACCGATGATGCACGGCATCCCGGCACTTGGGAACGTCCTCGCCCCACGGATAGGTGGCCGACCCCGCAGTGGTGGCCGCATATTCCCACTCTGCTTCGGTAGGCAATCGCTTGTCCACAAACGAGCAATAAGCATCCGCTCCGAACCAGGTCACATCCGTCACCGGACGCTGCTCCATTCCAGGACGTACTTGCGGTCGGCGTGGGTCTCCCACGAACTCGATACCGGCAAAGTGGTGGCCAGAGTACTCACGGTTGCCTCGAAACAAGCCGTAAACTGGCTGTCCATCCTTCAGGACATGCTCGGCATCCTTTTCCTTGAGCTCCGGTTTCCTTTCGAGAGTCAGTCTTTTTCGCTGATTCCACGCTGCGAGCGCTTGGGCAAACTCTGCGTTGGTCACTTCAAACTGATCGATCTCGAACGCCGATAGGGTCACCTCACGCTGTGGCTGCTCGCGCGCAAACGTATCCCCGCGAGGCCCTGCGGATTCCTCGCTTGAGATCGCAAGGTAACCGTCCCCTTTCGGCGCAGACTTTGCTTCAGCGCGCACCTTTGCAAGGTCCTGGTCGCTGCTTCCCATCTCAAATGTTCCTCCTTCAAAACGGATCATGGGCGTCTTTGACTTGGACTGAGGCCAAAGCGCGAGGAGGAGGAGCCAGACAACCACGAGGGTACTGAGCAGCAGCGAAGTCATGCTTAAGACCCGAGCAAGTCTCGTACCGGCCACATGTCGTCCCCACATCTGGTACAGCATCCCCAAGAACCCCTGGTGAGGAGGCTCGCGCAGAAGCCGCAGGGTTTCTGCTGCCACTTCTGCCATTGTGGGCCGCTTGTGTGGTCGCTTGTGGAGCATGCGCAGGATCAACGAACTGACCGCTGATGGCAGGGCTGGCACCCAGCGATTCGGATGTGGCGGTGTGTCTTTCAGATGTTGAAAGAACACCGCACTTGATGAACTGCCCGCAGGAGCAGTGAAGGGCAAGCGACCACAGATCATCTCGTAGAGGATGCACCCCAGGGAGTACACATCTCGTTTCCCATCGACGGCTGCATGGACATCCAGACTCTCGGGAGCCATGTAGTGTGGAGTCCCAAGAACTTCTTGCGTGCGTGTCAGGTTGACGCCTCCTGACCCAAGGATCTTGGCGATACCAAAATCAAGAATTTTGGTTCGCTCCTCCGTCGCACCTGCCGAGCGCACCAACATGATATTTTCGGGCTTGAGGTCACGATGTACAACGCCGCTGGCATGCACAACCTGCAGAGCGGCTGCGAGCTGCTGCGCGATCGACAGAGCCTGCGGAATAGGCAGCTGATGCTCGTTCGCAGACTGAAGAAACTGGCGCAACGTGCGACCTTCCAGATACTCCATCAAGATGAATGGCGAGCCGTCTTCAAGCTGGTCACAGTTGTAGACGCGGACCAGTCCTTCGTGCTGCGTGAGGCAGCAAGCCTTGGCCTCGATGACAAAGCGCTCTCGGTCGCGCTGAGCTTGGTCGGCCGCTGACAGCAGGACCTTTACTGCGGCTCGCTGTCCCAAGGTTTCATGAACGGCTTCATACACAGTTCCCATTCCGCCGCGATCGATCATCCGCAGCACGCGGTACCCCATCACCACAGTTCCGAGCAGTGGATCGGTGGGAGCGGCGCTCTGAGCGGCAGTTGTCGTCACACTGGAACCTTCCCGAAGAGGACTACTGCTTGTCTTGGAACAGCTTGGGATCGAGCTGCCAGTCGCGAAGCTTGCGGGCAAGCTGTCGGCGCGAAACCCCGAGAGCCATGGCTACGTGGGTGAGAATGCCGTGGTGCTCCTTGAGCAGCCGCTGCACCAGCCCTTGATCGTACGGAACCCGATGCCGGGTTGGATGGTGTGTCACAGGCTCGGGTGCCGGAACTGCCGGAGTATTTGGAGCGTCGCCGCTCGCGGGAGCAGGTGGCTTATGAAAGTGTAGACGCTGAGCAACATCGCGAAAGTCGATGGTGTCGCGATTCGGTGAAAATGTCCGAACGTGGACCGTCATGTTGACAAGCTCGCGCACGTTCTCCGGCCATCGATAGATGAGCAGGGCTTCCGCCAAGTTGGCGGTAAGCTTGCGATCTCCTCCCAGATAGTGTGTAAACAGAGGCAGAATGTCTTCTTTCCGATCGCGCAGCGGCGGAAGTCTCAGCTCAATGGCGGCGAGCCGCGCGCGGAGATCAACACGGAACAGACCCGCCGCAATGGCCTGCTCCAAGTCTCTATTGGTGGCGGCGATCACCCGAACATCAACCCGTCGCTCCTGTCCGCCTACCGGGCGCACGATCTTGGTCTGCAGAACGCGAAGGAGCTGCGCTTGAACGTCTGTGGCAAGCTCGCCCAACTCATCGAGAAAGAGTGTTCCGTGCTCAGCTTCCAGAAACAGTCCAGTGCGGCGCTGATGAGCTCCGGTAAATGCGCCTCGCTCATGTCCAAACAGCTCTCCAGCGGCCAGCTCCTTGTTAAGCTGCGGCGTGTTGCAAGCCACGAGACAACCGGTTCTGCCGCTCAGCTCGTGCAGGGCTTGTGCAACCCGCTCCTTTCCTGTTCCAGTTTCACCCAAGATCAGGATGCTCTCCGGTTGCCCTGCCGCCATGACGATCTGGTGGCGAACCGCTGCGATCTCAGGCGAATCCCCCAGAAGCAGCGTGTGTGCTTGCTCAGCAGTGTTGGGTGCATCTGGACAGTGCTCCGACTCGATTCGGAACAGGAAGAGTGAGCCTCCGGCACGGAGGACATCGCGATCTTCAAGCATACGCTCGTGACTTGGCTGCCCGTTTACGAACGTACCGTTCTTGCTCCCGCCATCTTGCAAGATGACCCGACCCCCATCGCGCAAGAGCCGAAAGTGGACGCGGGAGGCGAGATCGTCTGTGGACACGGACAGACCGATTGCCGGATCAACGGCTCGACCGACTGGCAGTTCATGGCCGTGAAACGAACGCTGCTCCAATACAACACCGGACGATGTTGAGAACAGCAGCTTGAGCACTGGCTGTGGCTGCTCAGCTTCTTTGGGGCGCTGAGCGGTCTTGGTGCGGATCTGGTTCTGGTCAGTCGATCCTGACATCTCGGACTCCAAAGTGACCGCAGCGCGGCCCTACCCTTTCTTATCACAGCTGAGGTGGGCTCACCTCACTTTTACAGGGCATGCACAGCAACGGACTCCTGAGAGAGCCGCACGGCCTCATCCTGGTATCCCTTGCTCTCCTGCTTTCACTTCTACAGCGCTGGGGCTTAGTGGCACTGTCTCAACCCTCGTTCTGACCTTCCCTCACTTTCGTGGACACCCTGAGCAGCCTTGCGCTGCGGTATGAGAGATGTTCATGGCAAAGCGAACGCGAAGAGTGTTTACTCCCGAATATAAGGCCGAGGCGGTGCGACTGGCGCAGACCGGCAACGGCAACATCGCAGCGACAGCTCGTGACTTGGGAATCGATGTCACGACGTTGCGTGATTGGCTCCATCGGGCCAGCACGCAGGAGCCAGATTCTGCGTCGCTCAGTCCGTCGGAAAAGCAGGAACTGCTCCAGCTCCGTCGTGACGTCACCGTGCTCCGAATGGAACGCGAGGTATTAAAAAAGGCGGCAGCCTTCTTCGCCAAGGAAAGTCGATGAGGTTTGCCTTCATCGACGCGGAGAGGGCTCATTATCCCGTCGTGCTTCTGTGTCGCGTGATGGAAGTGAGGCGCAGTGGTTTTTATGCATGGCTCGGTCGCGGTCCGAGTCTCCGCGCTTGTCACGACAGCGTCCTGTCTGCGCACATCGGCACCGCTTTCCAGGGCAGCCGCAGGACGTATGGGAGCCCGCGAGTGCGCGCCGAGCTGGCCGGCCTGGGACTCCGCACCAGCAAGCGCCGCGTCGAGCGCTTGATGCGGCAGAGTGGTCTGTACGCGCTACGGAAGCGGCGGTTTACGCGTACCACCGACTCGAAACATGCACTCCCAATCGCGCCCAATCTGCTCCAGCGCGACTTCACCGCGAGCGCTCCGAACGGAGTGTGGGTGACGGACATCACGTATCTGTGGACGACGCAGGGCTGGCTGTATCTGGCAGTGATGCTCGATCTGTTTTCGCGACGCGTGGTCGGCTGGTCGATGAGCGAACACATCGATGAGGAACTAGTCCTCACGACGCTCCAGATGGCGCTAAGAAATCGGCGTCCGCCACCCGGCCTGATTCACCACAGCGACAGAGGCAGCCAGTACTGCGGTGCCAAATACCTGGCGGTCCTGAACACGCACGGAGTGGTCCGCAGCATGAGTCGCAAAGGAAACTGCTGGGACAACGCGCCGAGCGAGAGCTTCTTCGGCACGCTCAAGCAGGAGCTGATTCTGCGCTCTCCGCTGCTGTGCAGAGATGGAACCAGAAGCCTCGTCTTCGAGTACCTGGAGGTCTACTATAACCCCGAGCGCCGCCACTCCACGCTCGGCTTCCTCAGCCCCAATGACTACGAAAACAGGAACCCTGTAGCGATCTCAAGCATGTAGCCAACCTGTCCACTTTTTCGAGGGAAGGTCATTCATAGATGAGTGCCTTCTATCGGGACCAGTTTCAACAGCGCCCACTGTTCTGTCCACTACCACGCCCTCCTCTTAGTCCCGGACGGATAGACGCCGCCGCCATCGCGAGAAGCCACGCACCGCACTGCCATCTGCCCACATTGAGCAGGTACAGTTCTGCATTGAGCACTTACTGCTTGCTGACGTTGACTTGAGGCCTTCCCTTAACCCGTGGTTCTGACGCTCGACTGCCCCACGGGTGTGGTGATTGGCCGTTCAGGATCGGGCATGCCCAAAGACGCCCCGGGCATGCCCGATCCGCGTTCCAATCTCGCTCAGGGCAGTGGGCATGGTGCATAAACGACAGACGGAGGGCTGTCCAAAGACAAGCATGGCTCGCAATTTGCTCTCTGCTCCGAAGCGTGGATCCGATGTGATTCATATTCAGGTATTCAGGAACATCGCCTCAACACAGGAGAAGAACTATGCGCAAATTCATGACAACGTTTGTCCTTGGGATTACGCTTATCTGCGGAACGCAGAGCAGCTACGCACACGTCGCGGCAGCGCCGGATCAAGACAGTCCCCCCACAGCCGAAGAGTGGGATGAGGGAGCCGATGCTTCGCACTCCGCGCCAGTTGGAGAAACCAATTATGGGATCGGACGCTATCCCAAGAACGTCGCCTTTCTGGGAACCATCTACAACCCAGGAGTCGCGGTATTCGTCAATCAGTACTGCGGTCCGATCAACGTCAGCAAGACCATCTCGAGTTCCGTAGCAGCGACATTCAACGCCACCACATCGATCGGCACGGGTGAACTCTCGGCTGGAATTGGTTTCTCTCTGACGAGTACCTACTCAGTGTCAGACACCTTCAGCAAGAATATTCCTGCCGGCGAATGCTGGAAGGTGACTGCCTATCCAACGTTCCAGAAGTACAGCTTCGAGATATGGGATCACAACTACTTGAGTCCGGACATCAAGGTCGGATCGGGCTTGGCATATAAGCCTATCGGTCTCTTCATTTACCCGGTGCGAGTCCGGTAGTTCGGCGGTTCATAACCCCAATCCGTGAGTAGCAGAGCCAACCTCGAAGTGGCCGCAGGTGGCACGGTGGCTGCGGGCAGTCGAGGGCAAGCCCGCTGGGTTCATGGTTCTGCTGATGCTGAGCGACCCTGGACATCTGTTCGCCACCGTGCTGCTTGACCATGAGGACCGCCTGCTGCGCGGCCCGTCCCCTTTTGACCAGCTGCCGCAACTTGATTGCGCCGGACTGAGGCTCAGCCCGAATCTTCGCCTGTGCTGCCTCTGTCCACGCAGTTGGGCGTTGAACCTGCCGATGATTGACCTCCTCGTCCAACTTAAGCTACGCTGTGGGCTCGGAAGTTGGCGGGTCATCTTTCAAGACCGGGACAAAGTGGCAGACCTTCTCATCAAGGAAGTCGACGGCTACGTAATCGGCCAGAAGCTGGGCTCTGGCGCGAGCGGCCAAGTATATCTCGCCCGCTCCATGGTGAACGGCGGTCCTCCGGCGGCGCTCAAAGTCATCGACGGCGTACCAAAGGATGTCGGTGAGCGCTTTTTCCACGAGGTGCAGGTCGCTGCTCAGAACCTGGGACCCGGAGTAGTCAAGTTCAAATCCTGGGGTAGACTTCCAGCACCAGATGGTCGCTGCTATCTGCTGCTCGAGTACGTCGAAGGTACGACGCTCGAAGAGTGGATTAGGTTACCCAATCGACCAATCAACATGTGTTTGAAGATAGCAGCGATGATTGCCCACCAGGTGGCCGACTCACTCCACCGAAAAGGAGTTATTCATCGGGACTTGAAACCCGCCAATCTGATGCTAACACAGACGGAACCATCTGATATCAAAATTATTGACCTCGGTATTGCAAGACTTCTAGATGCGCACTCGCTCGGGCACAACACCAGTCATGATCGCTCGGGCACGCCAGCGTATATGGCCCCAGAGATACACGCACAGTCGAGAGCCGGTGACTACGATTTCCGGGCGGACGTCTTCTCTCTCGGCGTGATCCTATACGAACTGCTCACAGGTGACGTACCCGCTGACGATGCCCGCGATTTTGCCCAGGCACGTGTGATACCCCTGCCATCGAGCAAGCGCTCAGGCGTACCTTCTGTTGTGGATAAATTGGTCGCGGTGGCACTCGATCCAGATCCCAACCAACGCTACTCTAAGAACCCGGCAGAGGCGATGTGGGCGTTTCGCGATCGAATCTACCAGGTTCTGAAAAGACTGGAGGAGACCCCCCTGCCCAAGCCTCGTGAGGTGTTGCCCCAATCAGCGGCTATGCATGCAACGGAATCCCCTGGTGATCCGGCGCTTCCCGCTTCGGGATCTTCATCACCTCCTGACGTCGTCCCGCAGCCGCAGCCGCCGTACCTGTCCACCACATCCTCCAGCCGACACCGGCGTTGGATCCTGATTCCCGCTATCGGGATTCCTGTGACCTTCCTCGTAATCCTTGCCCTCGTCTTCGCACTTTCTGGGCACACCATCGACGATAGGCACTTTGTCGAGGATCTACCTGTCCTTGTAGACGGGGGCTTAACCGTGCGCGACATGAGACCGGACACCGGCGATTTGGTGCCGCCGACCTCCCGCGATCTGGTGCCACCGCTCAGCTGGCAGCGCCTCGTATCGCCGGGCGACATCCCGTCCGGCGTCGAAATTAAGTGTGTATGGGGCCGAGATTCCAAAGACCTCTATCTAGCGGGATGGAACCCCAAGTTCACCGCCAATCGCGCAAGGGTGGGGGTGCCGTCGCCTGCGGCTGGTATTCTTTTGCACTCAAGCGACGGAGGAACAAGCTGGCAGCCCCTACGAAAGGATCTTCAACTCTTTTCTGTCTGGGGTTCGTCGCGGTCTCTTGTGATCGCGGTAGGGAGCGACGGTGCCATCCTTCGGACCGGTGATGCAGGGAGAACGTGGTCTCGCCAAGCCTCCCCGACCACGGCTATCCTCACCTCAGTGTGGGGTAGTGGAGAACAGGACATCTACGCGGTGGGTGACAATGAGCATACGACGACCCACGGAGTGTTTCTCCATAGTGCGGATGGCGGGATGACGTGGACACTCCTGGACCGGTCCGTAACCGGTAATGCTCTCCGTTCGGTGTGGGGCAGCGGTGCCAAGGACGTCTGGGCTGTCGGCGCAGGGGGCACTATCGCGCGTTCGACGGCAGGATTGAGAGGATTCTCTGAGTTGCCTCGTCCTGATTTCATCCGTGACACTACCGCGTTCGATCTCTCGGCCGTATGGGGTTCGAGTGCCACCGATGTATATGTAGTCGGAAAGTCAGGGCTAGTATTGCACACTGTCGACCATGGGAAAACTTGGCGTCGCGTGCCAACGGGAAGAAAAGAACGTTTGCATGCAATTTGGGGCAGCGGAGCGAAGGATGTGTATGTTGCCGGAGAGTTTGGCGCGCTTCTCCATTCCACGAACACACTGGGCAACTGGGAGTTACTGACCCCGGACGGGAGTCCGACCGTGGACAAAATCAACAGCATCTGGGGATTCGGACATGGTACCTATTACGTTGCCGGAAATCCGCCCCTGCTCCTCCATACTCCGCATTGACGGAGGCGACCGTGCGTACGAGAAACTACATTAGCGCTGTGGGGGTTCAATCACTCTCTGGACCACCGCAAGGTAGATTCCCATATGCACGTAGCCGAACAGCGCCTCGGCACCTGCGAGTAACCTCAAGGATGCTATCGGCTTAAAGTCACCATAGCCGAGGGTCGTCCAGGTGACGATGCTGAAGTACAGTGAGCTTGCGAAATCGTGGACCGTAGCGTCCTTCGGATCGAGCAACCCCCAGTGCCAGTAGGCGCATGCGAACGTGAGCACTTGGAGCGCCGTCCATGCTGTGAACACCACGATGATGGTGGCACGCGAGTACGACGCCAGAATGTGGGGAACGGAGAGGATTTCTCCCCAGAGGATTGCCAGCATCGGGACAGCAAGCAGTAGCGGAGGGAAGCCAAACACATTTGTCGCTGCGCCTACGAGCAAACTACTGCCAACGACCCAATACGACCAACTCTTCAAGTGCGACGCAAACTTACCCTTTGTATGCTTATCCATATGTACTCTAATCAACCCGAAGAGGCGTGGATGTTAGTTCGCTTAAACTGCGCCCCCGGGCTGATGACAGCTCCACCAGCACCACTACATGGTGCTCCAACTGCCCGCGGCCTGTCAACACGACGTCAGATGGTTCAGGGTGACGGAAGCGGCCCCACCTTAGGACGTTTTCCAGAATACCAGCGCCCTCTGGAGTAGTGTCTGTCTCCCCAGCCTAAGCAGAGTTGTCCGCTCTCCAGCAGCTCGCACGCTTCCTTTCCGATCCACAGCATGTGCTCGCTGTCCTTGAGCTGATGGCGCACCAGGAATTTCTTGGCTACCTTCACAAACTCCGCGTCTGCAGCCCTCACAGGCGCTAGTTCGGCAATCGTCAGGAGTCTGTCAGCATCAGGAACTTCGTAGAAGGACTCGATGAAGATCGAGCTGTCATTTCGTACAAACCCGTTCTTGGGAGGGCCAATACACATGCCAGTCGACGGGCCAGCAACTCGTGCGCGAACACAGTACCGATCTCCAACCTGGGCGTAGCGCGGAGGATAACTGGAGTACGGGCCAAACAGATGGAGTTGGAAATACGGTAGCGCGTGCCAGCGATGGAGATGTACCTCGTTGATTCGAGAGATGTGCTCCGCTGCCGTTGGATCGGCCGTGTATTCCTCAACGGCATAGATATCTCCCAGGTCGAGTATTGACTGTAGGATGCGGCAGGACTCAGCGGTCGTTGCTGTGAAGTGGAACTCGGCCATTACTTTGCTCCCCCGTTCTTCGGTCCAAGCGGGTGAAACTGGTAGGGAATGCCATACTCGTCGTAGTCGCGGAACTTCTTGCGTTCACGCGGGACGGGGGTACCGGACTGGTTGGTGCGTCCTACCTCATGGATCTTGATCGTTTCCCCTGTTTCTCGGTCCACGATCGCAACATCAGGTCGACGACTAAGACCACGTTCTTTCTCAGGAAGCTCTTTGTTGCTCTGGACTCGGTATCGAGGGTCGTTGAATTCCTGCCTGGTCGATAACTCGATCTCATCGACCTTGACCCGATGGTCAGGAGCCCCATGCGAATCATGAGGATTAGGAACGCGCTTCGCCTTGGCACCGGCTAACACTCCGTCCACGGCCTCGTCTATTCGTTCCGCACTGTGCGCCGTCTTCGCCGCCACTCGCTCGGCATCCCGAACCTTGTCTACAACCTCAGCGGTTCGCTCTGCTGCCTTCCCAAGCTTGTTTGCGAGGCCGAGTCCTTCGGTCAGGACATTGATAGCAGCGTCGGCTGCAATCGAAGTCGCGACTCGGCCTACGTCTTCGCCCTTTTCGTAGGGAGGTTTTGCCCACCACTCCTTAGCACCTTCGATGGTTGCCTGAGCGATGCGATCCACATCATCGAGCGAGGCATTACGGACTGCGTGCGCCACTGCGCGCAGTGGGCTAAGCGCCCGAAGTGGTCGACCCCTTTCGACATCCTCGACAACCTGCCTCCCAGTCGTAAAGAGTCTCTGTGGGAGCGCTTTGGTGTCTTCGTAGATCTTGTGCGATTCTGCGGCGACGCCGTTGGTCACTCCCTTCGCAAACTGATAAGCGGAGTCTCCGAAAGTAGTCTCTACCTGTCTGCCCTGTGGAACAGAAGGCGGTGGCTCCATCGGTACTGATGGGACAGTACCTGTCTGCTCAACATTTCGAGGCGAGACAACTGTTGGAGCAAACTCGCGATCAGTTGCTGCCGAGGGTTGAGTGCGTCGCCGTCCGGCTATGGTGTTCGGTGCCGGCTCCGTGCGGACTGGCACCGATGCTGATTGCTGCCCAATTCTCGCCGTTTCGGTTGATGATCTTGACGAATTCTTGGGTGGATTTGGAGGATCAGAAGTGGCGGCAGTTGGCGACGATGGGAACAGCTCTGCTCCTCTCTCCATAAGCGGTTCGTCCATCGGCACCAGTCGACCACCAACATCGCAGAACTTGCCGCTCGCATCGCGTCTTCCTAAGTGCCGCAGCGGCCTATCGTACCTTCCCTCTTCGTAGAGAAAACACTCCTCTGTCAGCCAGTCTTCACCGCGTTGATGGGCTTCGTTAGCGAGTTCTGCTTCGCTCCATTCCTGTCGTAGCTTGTCGATAAGCCATGGCCAAGGCGATGGGACAGACTCGCGATTGGGAATGGGAGGCCGGGTATAGGAATGCTCTGTACTCTCCCTGCCGATGTGGTAGTCGGGGCCGGAAAGATAGATCGCGCTCGGCGCTACTCCGTCTCCCGATCCGTGAACGTAGCCGCCGCTCAGGGATGTCCCATTGTCCCACGCGAAGTGGAGTGCGAGTCCGAATCCACCTCGCAGACCGATGACATTCCGCGAGCCAAAGAGTCCTTGTAAGACTCCGAATCCTTGGATGGTGGCTCTCTGCATACCTGGGATATGAAGTCGAATGCTGGCAGATAGTTCAGAATCCGTGCGTCCTTGGGTAAGCAGGAGCCCCAAGCTCGCTGTGAAACCGATTCGCCAAAATGGCTTGTCAGCGACAGCACGAAGAACCGTGAGCGGAGAGAGTAAACCGAGATCGTTTCGACCATCGAAGTGAGGAATACGAAGCTGCTGTTGCAGATGAACACCGAAGGTGAACTCTTGGTCAGGAACGGGATTCCTAAGCAGCGGAAAGACGATTCCTTTAATGTTTAGGAACGCAGGGCCATTCTGAAAAAGGAGGCCTTGACCAGGCTGATCCCAGATAGAGAAGGCACCGCCAATTCCCACCTCGACGCGGTGGAATAGAGAGAGCGATGTACCGTAGCCAAGAGTGCCCCCCCAACCTCGGGATTCAGTGGCCGGTAGCAGGATCATATCTGCGAGGTGAAAGTGCGCCGCAAAGTAGTCGATTCGGTTGCAGGGAACCGGGCTGAGTGCGCAGCGAGAACCAAAGGCAGAACGAAGGGGCAGTGCGGGAAGGGACGGCGGCTCGGCCTCGGTCACTCGAGGCGCGCAAAGGCTGCTGATGAACACCAGCAGCAAGAGGAAGAGCCGCACCATTGGCGGACCTTAGGAAACCGAACCCATGATGGCAAGCGTGCGACGGAATATTCGTCGACAGATCTCGGGTAGACAGAGGAAGTCAACAGACCGGTCACGCATCGTGATCTAGGCCGGGCTGACCGGCTCACCCGGCTTTATCTCGTCACTTTCTCGGTCACGCAGCCGCACACCGGCGCCGCCCCCGTTCTCGG
>WBZX01000676.1_pt1 | contig 29437 bp, 26 predicted proteins | sample 5204211 | NCBI WGS metagenome assembly WBZX01 (sample SAMN12344362, study PRJNA552823) | activated sludge metagenome | biome: Activated sludge suspended growth; feature: Nitrification reactor; material: Wastewater; isolation source: activated sludge from nitrification reactor of wastewater... | reverse complement strand
CTCGACCCCGAGCACCTCGACGTCGGTCACGTGCATGCCGTTCTCCGAAAAGCGCATGCCCGGTCGCTGCCCGCCTTCGATGGGCTTGCCGAGGATGGTGTCGCGCACGATGTCGACCGCGTCGGCATAGAACGCCTCGATCGCGAACTTCTTGATGGTGCCCTTCAGCACCGAGCGCACGTGGTCGCACAGGAACTTGACGTAGTTCTCGACCTCGAACCACTTCGTGGGTTCGCCGGTGAAGTTCACCCGCATCGAGTAGCGCAGCTCGACATCGACGTGGTCGCTGGTCTCGACCTCGCAGTAGTCCGAGACCTTGTTGTTGAGCACGCGCAGGTACACCGTGCGCAGCAGCGTGTCGGTGGTCTTGGGCTTGCCGGTCGAGAGCTCGAGGATCTCGAGCGCCTCGTCGTACTCGAGCAGCACCGTCTGCGGGCCCAGCTCGACCCGGCGATTGCCCTTCTTGTCGATCACCAGCATCGCGTAGCCGACCCACAGGTTGAGCGTCGGCACGCCCTCGTACTTGGTGTTGAAGACGATCGTGCGCGGCTGGTTGAAATTGCTGCCGCGCTCGAGCACGTCGCCGACCATCGCCGCGGTATCGCGCGACACGCTCGACTGATCCATCGCGACCGCCTGTGCGGGCGAGGGTGCCGCACCCCGCGGCCGCTTCTGGCTGCGCTCGTAGTCGCCCTCCGAGACCACGCCCGCGCGGGTGGTCGGCGCGGTCGCCATCACCTGTCGCAGGCCGCGGTTGTACAGCAGCGCCTCTTCGTTGCCCGGGTACCACACCGCGCACTCCTTCTCGGACAGCACGCGACGCACGATCACCTCGTCGACCGGGTTGGGCAGCAGCATCGCAGGGCCGCGGGCCATGCGGATCTCACCGGTCTTGCGGTTCATGACGTAGCGGGCCTCGCCGGCCGGCACCGCCACCGCAAAGTGCTTGTCCTTGCCGTCGTAGCGCACCAGCGAGTGCTCCTCGCGCGGGAAGTAGATCGCAGTGTGCTTGCCGGTGATGAAGATCTCGTCGCCCTCCTTGTAGGTGGTGCCGGCCTCGGTGTACGGCGCGATGACCTTGATGTGCAGGCCCTGGATCTCGTTGAGCTCGAGCGCGCGGAACTTGCGGTGGCCGTCGCGCTGGATGAACGACTCGGTCGGCTCGGGGAACACCACCTGCGGGCCCCGCTCGTAGCGCTTCTTGCCGTTCTGCTCGACGAGGATGCAGTACTCGAGTCGCTCGAGCGTGAGCGCATCGCGGACGTACTGGCCCTGCTCGTCGGGCACCACGCCGACACCGGTCGGCGGGATGTAGAACGACACATCGGTACCCTTGATGATGTAGAGCTTCCCGACCGTGAGGTCGGGCGGCGCGACGAAGGTCTGCTCGCCGGCCCCCTCGGCCGCGGGCTTGATCACCGCTGCGCCCCAGCTGCGGCGCGCCTCGTCCTCGTTGTACACGCGCACCAACAGGTACTGGTTCGAGCGCAGGTGGTGGCCCTTCACGAGCTTCACGATCTGCCCCGGCCACAGCGCGAAGTTGCACGGACCGGTGATGTTGATCTTCTTGCCGACGTCGAGGTCGGGGCTGGGGTGCACCCCGCCCGACGACGGATGATCGCCGCGGACCGAGGGATTCTTGAGCACGAGGTAGTAGCCCTCGGGGGCGATCGCGCTGACCTTGACCGCATCCTCGAGACCGCAGGGCTCGAAGCGCTTGGTCTCGGCGTTGAAGTAGACCGGCCGTTCCTGCGCGGTCGGGTTGATCACGGTCGGACCGGTATAGGTCTTCACGACGCCCTTGGTGACGTCTTGCATGTACGCGTACTCGCTGGGGGCGAGCACCAGGTCGCGCTTGTTGCCACGGTCTTCCATCGTCGGTCGCTTCGTCCTGTCGGGGGGTCGATAGCGTAGCGCCTCGCGAGCGCTCGCGATCGCGCGCGGCGACATCGCGCCGCATTGCCACCGACGGCGACGATTCCAGCCGCGCGGACCTCGGGTGCGCGGCGCGTGACAGTCGTGGCATCAGGTCCAGCGCGCACGCAAGCCGAACGCAGCGAACGGCCGTGATACCGTCGCGCGCCCGGAGCCCCGATGTTCGCCGAGACCCTGCGCGCCTACTACGATGCCTTCAACGCCGGTGACCGCGAGCGCATGCTGGCGCAGCTCACCGACGATGTGATCCACGACGTGAACCAAGGCGGTCGACGGCTCGGCAAGCCCGCGTTCACCGAGTTCCTGGCCCACATGGACCACTGCTACCGCGAGCGCGTCGAGGACCTCGTGGTCATGGTCGACCCATCGGGCACCCGCGGCGCTGCCGAGTTCACCATCGTCGGTGAGTACCTGCGCGACGACGACGGCTTGCCCCCGGCGAAGGGCCAGCGCTACCGCCTGCCGGTGGTGGCGGCCTTCGCCGCCGACGGCCATCGCATCGCCCGCGTGAGCAACTACTACAACCTGGCCGACTGGATCCGCCAGGTCGGCGGCTGACGTGACCGAGCTGGTGGTGCGCCGCTTGGTCGGCGACGCCCTGCTGCCGCAGCTGCCCGCGCTCGCGGGCCTGCGGATCGAGGTATTCCGCGCCTACCCGTATCTGTACGAGGGCTCGCTCGCGTACGAGCAGGACTATCTGCGCGGCTACGCCGAGACCGAGGGCAGTGTGATCGTCGGCGCCTTCGATGGCGAGACGTTGGTCGGTGCTGCCACCGGCGTGCCGCTGCGGGCCGAGCCCGACAGCATCACTGCGTGCTTCCGCGAGCACGGCGACGACCCCGAGCGGTGGTTCTACTTCGGCGAGTCGGTGCTGCGCTCGCAGTACCGCGGCCGTGGCATCGGGGTCGCGTTCTTCCGCGAGCGTGAGGCCCACGCGCGCGCGCTCGGCTACGCGGCGACCTGCTTCTGCGGCGTGGTGCGCCCGGGCGATCATCCGCTGCGCCCGGCCGACTGGCGACCACTCGACGCCTTCTGGCGCCACCGCGGCTACGCGCCCTTGCCCGGCCACATCGGCAGCTTCGAGTGGCGCGACGTCGGTGCCTCGATCGCCACCGCCAAGCCAATGCAGTTCTGGGGTCGACAGCTGCCGTGAGTACGGCCACGACGGCCGCCTACTCGCCGTGGCACATCGCGCAGTTGTAGACTCCCGAGCCGATCTCGGCGTCGTTCGTCGGGTCGGCATCGGCATAGGAGGCCGCACGATCGACCACGTCGGCCAGCCGCTCGTCGACGAGGTCCTGGTGCGGCCAGCTGCGCCAGTCGAGCAGCTGCGCGTCCTCGTAGAGGATGCTCGCGACCTCCGCGTCGCCGGTCTTCGCAATCACGTCGCCGGCGTGCAGCAGGAAGCCCTGCCAGTTGTGGACCGCTTTGGGCTGGAGGTTCCAACACACCCGCTTGGGCCCCGCGTCGGTCTGCTGGTCGAGATACGCCGACAGCTCGGGGGCCTGGCGATCGACCGACTCGCCGAAGCAGAGGTCGAGGGTCTGCCACAGCGCATCGACGGCGAGCTGGAACTCGGCCGAGTCGTAGGGCTCGTTCTCGTACTCGAGCATGCGACAGAACAGGCTGAACTCGGGGAAGCTCTCGACCGACGCATCGACGTCGGCGTGGCCCTGGGCGATCATCGCCGCATCGCCGATCACGGTGCCGGTGTTGATCTCGACGATGCCGAGCCAACACGGGATCCTGCCGTCGTCGGGCGCCAGTGCCCGCGCGGTGGTGAAGGCCTCGATCGCGGCCATCGCCGACATCGCCTGCACCGCGCCGCCCTGGCCAGGGTCGCGCTCGAACTCGGCGAGTCGCCAGAGGTTCGCGTGGGCGCGGATGAGCGCGATCTCGGGGTCGTCGGGGTGCGCGAGCGCGGCGGCATCGAGCTGAGCAATCAGCTCGGGCAGCGCGGCGTAGTCCTCGGCGAGGAACGCGACCCAGAACGCCGCCACCGCCGGGTGCTGCTCGACGCCACCGCTGTCGGAGCCACTCGAGGTGCCGCTGTCGCCATGGCTGCCATCGACGCCGTCGTCGTTGGTCGCGGTCACGTCGGTGCTGCCGTGGCCCTCGCTGCTGCCCACCGCCGTGGTCGCGGCGCCGCTGCTGCTGCCGCTGCTGCTGTTGCTGGTGGTCGGGGCCGCGGGGGCGGCCGTACATGCAGCGACGAGGAGTCCGAGCAGCGACACCCGCAGGCGTGACGACGTCATGGCAGCGGCAGCGTAACACCCTGGGGCACCGCCGCCCTCGCGCGCGCCACGGGCGGTGGCGCTACGGCATGACCGAGGGCGACAACAAGAACGCCCGCAGGCCGCTGCGCTCGCCCTCGCGGGCGCGCTGCTGGGCGGCCTCGAGCTCGTCGGGCAGGCGCAACCCGATGCCGTCGACGCCCTTCGGATCGCTGGTGAAGCAGGTGATGTGGGGCGGCGGCGGCCGCCAGTCGGCGCTCGACAGCGACGGTGCGAGCTCGGGCAGTCGTGCGGCGCAGCGCGCGAAGAACTCTGCGATGCCGGGTGCGTCGACCAGCATGACCACGGTCTCGAGCTCGCGCGGCTTGTCGCGCGCGAGCTGGTACCAGCGCGACGTCGTCGCGAACCCGAAGTCGGTCGCGGCGGCGAGCTCGTCGATCGCGGCTCGCACGTCGGCGATGCACGGGGCGATCACGCGACCGATGTCGAAGCCGAACACCGTGATGTGGTGCTCACGCTTGCGCACGAAGGCGCGGGCACCGAGCGTCAGCGTGTCCGGCAACGGCAGGGCCTCGTGGGCGACGGGGACGAGCAAGGTGCCGCGATCGGAGAGGCTCACAGACATGACGGGGACGATCGTGCACGAACGAGGTCGCCGTTGGCGACGCCGAACCTGCGGCCCCCCAGAGTCGAGGGCGGGGGCGGCCGGCGTAGCCCCGGCGTCACGGCTTGGCGCGCGCCCGCGCGAGCCACGGATCGTCGGCGCTGGCCATCGCACGCACCGCGGGCACCCGCTCGAAGAAGCCGCGCGCTGCATCGGCATCACCCCGTGCGCGGGCCGCCTCGCCCGAGAACACCAGGCACGGCGAGATCGCGGCGGCCCAGCTCCAGTCGAAGTTGCGGGGCTCGACGATCGGCCGGCACGCCGCCAGCACACCGTCGTGGTCGCCCGCTTCGTGCAGCATGCGAGCGCGGTGGAAGTGGGCGGCGAAGATGAAGCGGGCGTCGAGCGCCAATGCAGCGACCTCGTGCCAGTGGGCCGCCGCGGCCTTCGGGTTGCCCTTCGCCTCGGCCGCGAAGGCGGCCGCGACCTCGCGCACCGGTGCGAACTCGCTGGTCGGCGTGGCCGCGGCCGCAGGCCCCTCGAGCGCGGCGGTCAGCAGCACAGAGGCGATCTCGAAGCGCACGTCGCGACGCAAGCTGGCCTCGACCGCGTGCTCGCGCAGGCGCTCCAGCTCGAGCAGCCGCGTTCGGTCGCCGCCGATCGACTCGAGCGTGGTCAGGGAGATCCACGACATGCTGCTCGAGTTGGTCAGCGCCCCGCGCAGCAAGCCCGCGCGCGCGCGCTCGAAGCTCGCCCGGCCGCACGCCGCATCGCCGCGTGCGGTGCACAGACCGAGCTCGTGCAGTGGATCGAAGCTGGGATCGCGATCAGTCCGCTGTCGCACGCGCGCGAGCGCAAGCGCGTAGTCGCCCGCGGCCGCGTGCCAGCCCAGCGCCTGAACGAAGGCATAGCCGTCGTCCTCCGCGAACGGCGACAGCAGCTCGAGCGCGCCACGGTAGTCGCGCTCGAGTCCGCGTCGCCGTGCACGCCAGAACGCGAGGAACTGCGGCGCTTGCTCGGCGCCGGCGGCCGCGTCGAGTGCCCAGTCGACGGTGGGCAGGTCCTCGATCGCGGCCGCGCGATCGAGCACGTGGCTGAGCCCACTGCCGAAGCCCGGCGAGAGTGCGTGCAGACGTCGGAACTCCGCCACCGCACCCGCGCCGTCACCACCGTGGTAGAGGCACTCGAAGAGCCCGTAGGCGAGGTAGACCTCGCGGGGAAAGGCCGCCGTGGCCTCGCGCCAGCGGGGCAGCGCGGCCGCGGGACCATCCCGCAGCTGTACGAGGTTGGCGTCGACATAGCGGCGCTTGGGCTCGGAGAGCTCGCCGGCGCCGGCGAGCTCGAGCTCCGCGCGAGCCTCCTCTTCGAGCCCGAGCCAGCCCGCGAGGATGCCGCCGTAGAAGTGGGCGTCGACGGCATCGGGCTGCAGGCGTCGCGCTTCATCGAGGTAGCCCAGCGCCAGCGCGAGATCGTGCCGCTCGAGTGCAGCGACCCCGAGCGCGAGGTTCTGGGCGTAGTCCGTCGGCCGCGGCGCAGCGGCGGGCCCCTCGAGCGGATGGCCGAGCACGTGCACCGCGAGCTCGCGCGCCAGCTCTCGCACCGCCTCGGCGAGACCGTTGGCATCGGTCGACCGATGCTGCTCCGACTCGACCTCGCCGTCGGGGGTGCGCAGGCGCAGCGTGACCTCGTAGCCATCGCCGTGGGCCGCGACGACCCCCGAGACCAACCCGGTGGCACCGAATGCCGCGACGACCTCGGGCAGCTCCGCCGCCGGGCTGCCACCGAGGGCGGTCTTGAGGCGGTGGTAGCGAACGACACGGATGCCCTCGCGGTCGCGCAGCTCCTGCTCGACGAGCTCGGGCAAGCCGTCGACCGCCCACGAGAGCCGCGGGTCGTCGACCACCTCGAAGGGTTGGAACGCGAGCACCGGCGGCCCCTGGACCGGGGCAGCGGCAACCACCGCAGCCACCGGCTCGGCCGGCATGCGACCGACCGCGAGCCCGATGCCCACCGCCGCCGCAATCGCGCCCCCGATCACGGTCGCACGCACGCGGCGACGTCGGCGACCGCGACGCTGCTCGATCGCCTGCAGCAGCGCGTGCATCGACGGCCAGCGTCGCGTGCGATCGGGCGCGAGTCCCCGCGCGATGATCGACGACAGCCACTGCGGCGCGCCGGCACCATCGGCCGGCGCCTCGAAGCTGCCCGCGGCCTTGAGCTCGGCGAGTGCCTGGAGCGGCAGCCGCGGGAACGGGCCGCGGCGGTAGATGCCGCCGAACAGCGCCACGCAGAAGGCGTACTGATCGCTGCTCGCGTCGGCCTCGTCTCCGCGCATCTGCTCCGGTGCCATGAAGTACGGCGTGCCCATCACGATGCCGGCCTGGGTCTCGAGCTCGCCGGCCGACAGTCGCAGCGCATGTGCACTGTCGCTGGCCGACTCGCGCGGCCGACCGTCGCTCACCGGATCGATGCCGCGCGCGAGCCCGAAATCCGCCACGCGAACCCGACCATCCCGGCCGCGCAGCACGTTGGCGGGCTTGAAATCCCGGTGCAGGACGCCGGCCGCGTGCGCCGCCGCGAGGCCGTGCCCCGCGGCCAAGAAGGCGTCGAGCACCTCCTCCCACGACCGCGGCGCCGCGGCCAACCATGCATCGAGGTCCTCGCCCTCGACCAGCTCCATCACCACGAACACGTTGCGTCGCTCGGCGTCGCTGCCCGGTGCCGCGTCCGCGAGATAGTCGCCGACGTCGTAGACCGGCACCACGTTGGGGTGCGAGATGCGAGCGATCGCGCGGGCCTCTCGCAACAGTCGCGCGGCGCCGTGGGAGCCGACGTCGGCGACATTGACCAGCTTGATCGCAACCTTGCGACGCAGCTCGGGGTCCCAGCCCCGGTACACCACGCCCATGCCGCCGCGGCCGAGCGGCTCGCCGAGCTCGTAGCGATCGACGCGCAACGCCGTGGCGCCGCCGCCGAACATGCGCTGTTCGAGCCGCGCGAGTGACTGACGCTCCTCGGGCGCGAGCTCGCCGAGCGGCTCCTCGCGTTGGGTCGGGTCGTCGTCGTCGCGCTGCATCGTCGTTGGTGGCACACACGGACACGCGGGCGACGGCTGCTCCGCGCCGTTGCACCGGGAACGTCGCCACGCCCATGCTATCGCAAGCGAGCGAGCGTCGTCGCGCCGGGCTTTGTGGCATGATCGCGCTCGACCGCGCGCATGGCCGAGATCACCGACTTCGAGCTGCTCGGCCAGTGGCGCGCGGGCGACACCGCGGCGGGCAACCGCCTGCTGCGGCGGCACTTCCAGAGCGTGCATCGCTTCTTCCGCAACAAGGTCGACGGCGACATCGACGACCTCATCCAGCGCACGTTCCTGGGCCTCGTCGAGGCCTTGCCGCGTTTCCGCGAGCACGCGCAGTTCAAGACCTTCCTGCTCGCCGTCGCGCGCAATCATCTGCTGCTGCACTACCGCGAGCGCGCGCAGCTGCAGAAGCGCAGCGCCGAGGACGTCTCGGTACACGACCTCGGCGTCGCTGCGGCGCCCAGCGGGGCCATCGCGCTGCGCGAGGAGCAGCAGCTCCTGCTGACGGCGCTACGCCGGCTGCCACTCGCGCTGCAGCTGACCGTGGAGCTGTTCTACTGGGAGCGGCTCGGCGTCGACGACATCGGGCTGGTGCTGGAGATCCCCGCCGGCACCGTGAAGAGTCGGCTCGCGCGCGCGCGCGACAACCTTCGCGCGACGCTGCAGCAGCTCGCGACCGCGCCCGAGGTCCGCACCAGCTCGATCTCGGACCTCGAGCAGTGGGCGCACTCGCTGCGCGACGTCGTGGCCGCACTCGACGGGGCCGTCAGCGGCGACGCGCCGTAGCTCGGCCCGCGCGCGCGCCCGTCGGCGCCGGGGCCCGCTCGATCATCGCACGCACGAGCGCGTCGAGCTGCCGGCGCTGCTGCTCGACCGTGCTCGCACCCCACCCGGCGCCGTGGCCCGCCTGCATCAAGAGCTGGGTCAGTACCGCCGGCTTGCCGCCGAAGCGATCGAGCGACAGCTCGCCGGCGCGCGCGGCCGCCTTGAGCGTCGAGGTCATCAGCTCGACGAAGATGCGATCGCCGTCCTCGATGATCTCGCGGGCGCGCGCGTCGCTCGACTCGAGCAGCTCGCGGGCGTGGGGCGAGGCATCGACGAGTTCGTACACGGTGGTGAACTTCGCGGACAACATCGCCACCACCCGCTCGATGGGGTCGGGCAGCTGCGCGGCCGCACGCGCGCCGTCGACGATGCGCGCGACCACGGCCTTGCACACGGCGACGAAGATGGCGTCCTTGTCCTCGAAGTGGGCATACAGCGTCGGCTTGGCGACGCCGGCCTCCTGGGCGATGAGCTCGACGGTCGTGCGTCGGTAGCCGTAGCGCTGGAACAGCCGCGTGGCGGCGCGGACGATGGCGTCGTGCTTGGACGTGCCTGGGGTGCCACCCGGAGCCATCGATGCCGCCGCAGGGTACCACCAACGCACGTACGGCCGGGTCGCGTGCGGGGCGGTGAAACCATTTGAACCGTTCTGACGTTTGTGGTTCAGTTCGGAAGCCACCCATGACCACCGCAGACTCCACCCCCGCCGTCCTCATCACTGGCTGTTCCTCTGGCATCGGTCGCGCGACCGCGCTGCGGTTGGCGCAGGCCGGCAGCGGCTGGCGGGTGTGGGCCACTGCGCGGCGGCCGACCGAGCTGGTCGAGCTGGCCGCGGCCGGCTGCCGCACGCTCGCGCTCGACGTCTGCGATCGCGAGTCGATGGCCGCTGCGGTCGCGGCCGTCGAGGCCGAGCATGGCCACGTCGCGGCGTTGATCAACAACGCCGGCTACTCGCAGACGGGCGCGTTCGAGGCGGTGCCGCTCGAGGCGGTGCGCCGTCAGTTCGAGACCAACGTGTTCGGCGTGATCGCGCTGACGCAGCTGGTCCTACCGGGCATGCGCCGCGCCGGCGCCGGCCGCATCATCAACCTGAGCTCGATGGGCGGCAAGCTGGTGTTCCCCGGCGGCGGCTACTACCACGCCACCAAGCACGCGATCGAGGCCCTGAGCGATGCGCTGCGCTTCGAGGTGCGCAGCTTCGGTGTCGAGGTGGTGCTGATCGAGCCTGGCCTCATCAAGAGCGGCTTCAGTGAGGCCGCGGTGTCGAGCATGCAGCACCGTGAGGGCGTCGGTGCGACGTACGACGTGTTCCATGACGCGGTCGCACGCGCGACCAAGGAGATCTACGACAAGGGGCCGCTCGCCGCGTTCGCCGGCGTGCCCGACGACGTCGCGAAGGTCATCGAGCGCGCGCTCGCGGCCAAGCGTCCCCGTGCGCGCTACACCGTGACGATGTCGGCCAAGCTCTTGCTCGCGCAGCGGCGATGGTCGAGCGACCGCGTGTGGGACTGGTTCCTGCGGCAGAACTTCCCCTCGCCCGCACCGCTCGGCGCACTCACGGCGGCGGCGGAGCCCCGCGACGCTTGAACAACGCCTCGAGCCGCACCCAGCCCCAGACGTAGCGCCAGTCGTCGCGGTGGATGACGCGCAACACCGTGCCCAGCGCCGCAAAGGTGCCGAGCAGCAGCGCCGCTTCACCGGCCAGCATCCACGCCGCGGGCCCGCTCATCTGGCGCTTGAAGCCCCACGCGATCGCGGCGCCGACCAACGCGATGCCGACCACCCGCGCGTAGGCGCGCAGCGGCAGGATGTCGCCCATCGGCAGCCCCGAGGCCCGCGCGATGCTCCAGCTGTAGAACACGACGATCGGCACGAACGCGAACGCGGTGCCCATCGCCGGGCCCTCGAAGCCGACCCACCACAGCAGCGGCAGGCTGATCACGAGGTTCGCCACCAGCGACAGCACCGAGGCCTGGAAGACGTAGCCCGGGCGGCCTGCGGCCACGATCACGGTGCCGAAGGCCGCCACGCGTCCGGCCGTGAGGATCGAGTACCAACGCAGCACCGGCGCGGCACCGGCGTACTCGGGCGTGAACAGGATCTCGACCAACTCCTCGGCGGCGACCACGAACACCATCGCGATCGGCACCACCAGCAGCGAGACCTTCTCGATCGACCCGCGCCACAGCGCGATTGCCTCGCGCGGGAGCTTGTCGCGGAACATCGCGACCAGCTGGGGCGCCATCGCGGTGCCGACGATATACGGTACGCGCGTGATGATCGGGATCTGCCACGCGCCGGCCTGATACTCCGCGAAGTACACATCGGCGAACGCGAGCATGATGAGGAAGCGGTCGAGGCTGTTGTTCAGCACCGCGACGACGTCGGTGAGCCCGAGCGGGAGACCGAAGCGAATCATCTCGCGCAGCGAGGTCGGCGACGGTACCCGCTCGGCACCGCGATACAGCGAGCGCAGGCTCGCCAGCACCCACACACCCTGGGCCACGCCGACCAGCACGAGGCACTGCGCGACCGTCCACGCGTCGCCACCGAGCGTGATCGGCACCAACGTCGAGCACGACAGCGCCAGCGAGCGGAACACGCCGTAGGCCGCGGCGCCGCCTGGACGGTGCTCGGCGACCAGCAGGTTGGGCAGCACGCGACCGGGCAGATCACCGAGCGGCATCAAGGCGATGACCACGAGCGGACCGAGATCGACCGCAGCGTCGGAATCGACCGACGACAACATCGCGACCAGGTCGCTGCCCCAACGCCCGATGAACAGCAGCAACAGCCCCGCAGCGGCCCCCAACACCAGCAACGTGCGGCAGATCCGTCGCGCGATCGCGGCACGCTCGGCCAGCGGACGGCCGGGCAGGTGGTACATGACGGCTTGCGGAAATCCGGTCGCGACCACCAGCGCGACCGTGTTGTAGACCAGCAGCAACGCGGTGAGCGTCGCAACATCGGCCTTGCCGAGCAGGCGCACGACCAACAGCGGCACCACGATGTCTGCCAGCGTCGCGAGCACGTTGCCGAGCACGAGCACACCCGCTGCCTGCGAGGCGAGCTTGCCGGCGGATGGCGGCGGCGCGGCGGGAGACTCGGCGGTCATGCTGGGCGCACTCGGGCGATCCGACCGGGGTCGTGAACCCGCGCGCCGTAGGTATAGCGCAGCCCCGCGCGCCGCGGCTGCTCGCCCGTGCGACGTTCGCCACGCGTCGGCGACGCGCCGCCGTTCGTCACGCGGTGCTCGGCAGGTAGCCGGCGAGGTAGCGCTCGAGCATGCGCTTGGTCTCGGTGACGATGGCCGCGGCGAGCGAAGGATCGGTCTCCCGCGCCAGCACCAGCATCATGGTCGCGACCGTGTTGACGACCATCGTCGCGACCACGCGGCGGGTGGCCTCGGGCAAGCTCGGGGCCCACGCGCCGAACAACGCCGCGGTCGCACCGATGAGCTCGCGCATCAGCGCCTGATCGGCCTCGGCATACTCGCCGTACAGCTCGAGGTTGCGCCACACCGCCTGCATCACGGTGCTGCGGCCGTGCAATCCGACGAAGCCGTCGATCACGCGCGCCAGCAGATCCGGCCACGGCGTCGCCAACGCGTCGGCACCCACCAAGGTCGCATAGCCCGTGCTCGCCTCCAGCAGACACCGCTGCGCAATCTCGCGGAAGACGGCGTGCTTGTTGGGGAAGAACTGATAGACCGAGCCGATCGAGGTGCCCGCACGCGCCGCGATGCCCTCCATCGTGGTGTCGGCGAAGCCGAAGCGCGCGAACGACTCGGCCGCCGCCTCGACGATCCCCTCGAGGCGGCGTTGACTCCGCACCTGGGTCGGACGCCGCCGCGCCGGGCCCTCGACCGCCGCCGACGCACGGGCACTTTTCCCCGTGGTCTTGGACGCTTGGCGCTGTTTCGCCGGTGTGCTGCGAGGCGGCAACTTGCCAAAAAATGAGGCTCGCCTCAGATATTGTCAAACATGAGGACGCCCTCACATTCGGTCGAGCTCCCCGACACGCATCAGGGCCTGCCGCCCGGTCCCGGCGGCCTGCCGTGGAGCGGCCTTGCGCTGCTGCGCGACCCGCTCGGCAACCTGACGCAGGCCCACGCGCGCTACGGCGATGCGATGACCTTCCGCGTCGGCCCGCTGCGCTTCGTCGCGGTGGCCGACCCCGCACTCGCGCAGCACGTGCTGGTTCGCAACCATCGCAACTATGTCAAGAGTCGCAGCTACGCGGGACTGCGACTGGTGCTCGGCAACGGCCTGGTCACCAGCGAGGGCGAGGTGTGGCGACGGCAACGCAAGCTCGCGCAGCCGGCATTCCACCGCCAGCGCCTCGCCCGTCTCGCCGAGACCATGGCGGCCTGCGTCGACGAGCGCATGGGCGAGTGGGCCGCCCGCAGCGACACCGCGATCGACATCCACGGCGAGATGATGCAGCTGACGCTGCGCATCGTCGCCCGCACGCTCTTCGGCACCGACCTCGCGGCCGACGGCGGCGACGTGCTGGCGCAGCTCGGCCCCGCCGTCACCGAGGCCCTGCACAAGGCCGAGCAGTATGCGGAGTCGTTGATCCGCTTGCCGCTGTGGCTGCCGACGAGCTCCAACCGCCGCTTCGCCAAGGCCAAGAAGCTCCTCGACGGCATCGTGCACGGCATCATCGAACGCCGCCGCAGCGGCGGCGAGGCGCACGACGACGTGCTCGGCATGCTCATGTCTGCGACCGACGAGCACGACGGCGGCAGCATGGACGACGCACAGCTGCGCGACGAGGTGATGACGTTGTTCATGGCGGGGCACGAGACCATCGCGACCGCGAGCACATGGACGCTGCTGCTGCTGCACCAACACCCGGAGATCGCTGCGCGCGTGCGCGACGAGGCCCGCAGCGTGCTCGCGGGCCGCGCCCCGGGCTTCGACGACCTGCCGCGACTGCCGTACCTCGGCCAGGTCATCGACGAGTCGATGCGCCTCTACCCGCCGGTGTGGATCGTCGAGCGCCAGGCGCTCGCGGAGGATCAGCTGGGCCCCTGGCGCATCCCCAAAGACACCATCGTGGGGGTGTCACCGTGGCTCATGCACCGCCACGGCGGGCTGTGGGACGAGCCGCTGCGCTTCGACCCCGATCGCTTCGCACCCGAGCGCCTGCAGGAGCGCGCCAAGCTGGCCTATCTCCCCTTCGGCGCCGGCCCGCGGATCTGCATCGGCAACCACTTCGCGCTGATGGAGGCCAAGATCATCCTCGCAACGATCGTGCAGCGCTGGTCGATCTCGGTCGACGCACCAGAGGCGGTGCGCTTCGATCCCAGCGTCACGCTGCGCCCGGCCGGCGGCTTGCCGGGTCGGCTGCACGCGCTGACATGAACCCTCGCGCGCCGGCGAGACCGGCGCGCAAGAGGCCGTGAACCGAGCGCGTGCTACTCGAGCAGGCTCCGCAGCATCCACGCGGTCTTCTCGTGCACCTGCATGCGCTGCGTGAGCAGATCGCAGGTGGGCTGGTCGTTGGCGTCGGCCGCGGTCTGGAAGATCTCGCGGGCGGTGCGAGCCACGGTCTCGTGGCCGTCGACCAGGCGACGAATCATGTCCTGCGCCTTGGGCACGCCGTCGTCCTCCTGGATCGCCGACAGCTTGGCGAATTGCGCGTAGGTGCCGGGCGCCGGCAGTCCGAGTGCACGGATGCGCTCCGCCACGAGGTCCACCGCGAGCGCGAGCTCGTTGTAGTGGGTCTCGAACATCAGATGCAGGGTTTGGAACATCGGGCCGGTGACGTTCCAGTGGAAGTTGTGGGTCTTGAGGTAGAGCGTGTACGTGTCCGCCAACACGCGCGCGAGGCCGTTGGCGATGGTCTCGCGCTTGGCCGCGTCGATGCCGATGTCGATGTTCATCGTGATCCTCCGGTGGGGTGTCCGATCTACCGCATTTTCGCGGCGATCTGACGCTCAATAGCTGTGCTCGTCGAGCTTCACCTTGCCGCGGAACACCCAGTAGACGATGACCGTGTAGGTCGCGACCAGTGGCATGCCGACCACCGCGATGACGAGCATGCGCCCGAGCGTGCCTTCGGAGGCGGCGGCGCGGTGGATCTCGAGGCTGTAGGCCGCATCGATGCTCGAGTGCACGAGGTTTGGCGCCAACGCCACCGCGACGAGGCCCGTCAGTGCCGCGATCGTGCAGCACGACGACACGAACGCCGCGCCGGCGCGGCCCCGGTGGATCGCGCGAGGAATGTTGGCGATCGCGAGCACGTGCAGGACCACGAGGATCCACGCGACCGGCCAGCGCGAGAGCCCTGCGGTCGCGTGGGGGATCCCCAGCACCGCGCCGAACGACACCGCCAGCCACGCGGCCAGGAACGCGACGAAGCTGCGCCACATCCAACCCACGGTGCGGCGCTGCAGTGCGCCCTCGGTCTTCAGGTGCAGGTAGATGCTGCCGTGCATCGCCGCGGTCGCGAGCGCGAGCACGCCGACCAACAGCGGGAACGGCCGCACGAGATCGCCGAGTGTACCCACGAACTCTCGATCGGCACCGATCGGGACCCCCTGCACCACGTTGCCGAGCAGCACGCCACCGACGAATGTCACCGTCGCGCTCGATACGAAGAACGACGCGTCCCACCAGCGGCGCCATCCTCTGCGATCGACCTTGCTGCGGAACTCCAGCGAGATTGCACGACCGATCAGCGCGAACAGGATCACCATGACCGGCAGGTAGAAGCCGGAGAACAGCGTCGCGTAGGCCTCGGGGAAGGCCCCGAACAGCGCGCCCCCGAAGGTCACCAGCCACACCTCGTTGCCGTCCCACAGCGGCCCGATGCTGTTGAGCGCGAGCCGGCGCTCCTGCTCGTCGCGCAAGAACACGTGCAGGATGCCGACCCCGAAGTCGAAGCCGTCGAGGATCGCGTAGCCCATCAGCAGTACGCCGACGAGCGCGAACCACACCCACGCGAGATCCATCAGGCACGCCTCCGGCCGGCGTGCGCGGTGCGTGGGCTAGACGCGGTTCCAGATCGCGAATTGATCCTCGACATCGGACAGCGGCATCGCCATGGTCGCGTAGCCGTCACCGAAGTAGATCACGTCGCAGACGAGATTGCAGCCGTTCGACTCGCAGTCCCCAGCCAGGGCGCAGGAGAGCTCGAGCTCCCAGCCCGCGCAGTCGAGCGGGGTCCACGGGGTCTCGCCGTCGGCCGCGGGGGCACGCGCGGCGTTGCTCACGAGTCGCGCCTCGGCGCAGGTCAGGGATAGCGACAGCTCGCCGTTGCCGCGGTGGAGCTCGCCCTCGACCTCGTAGTTGATGCCGTAGGTCTGCACACCACCGACGAACTCGACCTCGCCCAGCGTGCCCTCGAGGTCGTCCCGCAGCAGCATCACGGGGGCGCCCTGCGGCGCATCGGAGTCCCAGCCGCCCGCGAACCGGGTGGCCGTGACCCCTTGATCGCTGCTGTCGGATCCCTGGCAGCTCGGCATCGCAGCCGCAATCGCGAGGAGGAGTGTGGCTCGGCGCATGGTCCTGATCCCGCGCCCGAGAGATCGGCGCGCAGCCCGGGATATCGCGGGGCCGCCATGGCCGGCAAATTCCTGGCGGATCCGAGCGGCCACGCCTCAGGCGACGTACGAGCCGCGCACGTCGCCTGCGGCTCGAACATTCACGGCTGCGATTCGCCCGCGAGCACCTCGGCGAGCTGCCGCTCGGCCTTGCCGTCCGGCATCGACATCACGCCGATCGACACCTCCGGCGGCTCCGGCAGCGGGGACATGGGGTCGACATCGCCACCACCTTCGGAGCACATGCAATCGAACCCACCTGCCCTGGCGAGTAGCGCGGTCTCCGGGCACATCGCATCGACACACGCGAGATCCCCGAGCGGCGGGCCGCCCCACGTGTTGGTGCTCGAGCACCCACAGTCGTCGTCCATGAACTGCCCGAGCGGACACGTCACGGGGGTCTTGCACTCGCTGCCGGTCGGTGCACCGCCGCCGAACTCCCCGCACATCTCGTCGGAGGCCGTCGAGTCGTGGTCGTCGGGCACGGGATGCGACTTGCGCGGATCCTCGCCGGGCTTGCGCTTGAACAACGCATCGAAGAACGCTCCGCGGTCGGCAAACCCATCCTTGGTCAGCACGCCCATGCTGAGGAGCTCCTGACACGCGGGGTTCTTCGGATCGAAGCCCCCGGGCTCGAGGCCGCCCGCCGCGTCACCGCCGTCGGCTGCACCCGTGGCCTCACCTTCGTCACCCTCACCGCCGGTGTCCCCACCACTGGCGCTCGTCGTGGTGCTGCTGCTCGACGTCGTGCTGCTGCTGCTCGTGGTGCTGCTGCTCGACGTCGTGGTGCTGCTGCTCGAGGTCGTACTGCTGCTGCTCGACGTCGTGCTGCTGGTCGTTCCGGTGCTGCCGGGGCAACCGCTGACGCACACGGGGTCGCCCGCCGCGTTGTTCTCACACTTTGCACCCGCGTGATAGCAACCCGCCTCCCGCGCACGATCGATGTAGTCCATCCCGGTCGTCACCAGCTCGACGGCTTCGAGCCACTTCTTCACCGCGTAGACGATCCCCTGTTGTCCAGGGTTCGTGATCCAGCCCGACCCCGGGATCCAACCCGTCGGATTGAGCGCCGGGCCATCGGCGAGCGGATTGCCCTCGTCCGTCGCAAGACATTCCTGCATGGACGTCAGCAAGCCCATGCCATCGGCAATCTCCTGCGCCATGCTCGCGGAGCAGTCGTCTTCGGTGAATCCATCGAGCGGGCTGGTGCTACCCGACATGGCCCCGCCGCTGGCGCGATTGTCACAGTAGTCGCTCAGCCACGAAATCTCGTCTTCGCTGAAGCCATAGCTGCCCTGGAGTTCGTCTTGGAGCGGCGTCGCCCCGCCGGGCATCTTGCCGCCGGTCTCGGCGGCGAGCTGCTCGCACATTTCCTCGATCGTTCCCCACCCGCCGGGCGCACCCGTGGCCGCACAGCTGCCGCCGGCGACGATGGAGGCCGGCGCGAGCACGCCGCTCTTGTAGGTCGGCCCCGCCAGGTCGCACAGCGCGTCATGGACGAGCACGTCGCCCATGATCGTCGCGAGATCGCTGCGTGCGATCACGTCGGCGTCGAAGCCGATCATCTGCTCCACCACCACGCGCGCAGCGGCTCCTCGAATCGCTCGCTCTGCAAGGTCGTTGCGGTACGCGACCCGGACGTGGACGCTGGGCGCAGGCTCTTCGGCGAACCACACGACATCCCGCATGCGGTTGGCGTTGGCCGCCGCCACCGCGACCACGGCGGGATCACGCGACCACGCGGTGCAATCCTGATAGCTGAGGAGCAGACCTTCGAGCCCATCGGCGCCTGCCTCTGCGACGTACTCGAGGAGATCGTCTTGACGCACGGCGCACTCATCGGGTGTCAGGTAGCGCAGCACTGCGAGTTCTGCACGTGTCACACGCGCGTACGCCTTGCCGTCGCGAATCGCGTACGAGTGCTGAATTGCGGAGAACATCTCGCCTCCCGCGTAGCCCGTGCCGCTGACCCACTCGGAATGGCGAGAGCGGAACTCCGCGAGCGCCGAGCTCGCGTTCACCGGATTCTCGGCAGCGTTGGCCTGCGGCACGAAGTACGTGGAATCCGGTAGCTGCCCGACGGCGGCGACCAGCAATGGCGTGGCGATGCATGCGGTGATGAATGTGCGCTTCATGGCAGCGCCCCTTTCATCAAGTTGCATGCCAACCCGCACGCAACGCCGTCGTCGTGGATTCATGTGAGGCGCTCGCACGACGCGTCGTGAGCCGCACAGCGGGACAGGTGCCGCTGTCCCCGGTGTCACCAGGTCTACGCCTCAGGCGACGTACGCCACGATCGACTCGATGGTCCGGCTCGCGCGACTCGCCGGCGTCATGCGCACCAACAGATCCCGGGCCCAGCACGCCAGCGGTGACTCCCACTGCGCGATTGCACCGAGGCGACGGGCGCCGCGCTGGATGTCGTCGACGCGTGCGCGCCGGCGCTGCGCCCATGCATCGAAGGCATCGGCGGCGCGCACGTGGGCGACCAACTCGCGGGCGAGCACGACGGCGTCCTCGATCGCCATCGCGGCGCCTTGCCCGAAGTTCGGCGTCATCGCGTGGGCGGCATCACCGATGAGCCCGACCGCGCCGTCGTGCCAGCGAGGCAGCTCGATCTCTTCGATGTCGTGGTGCAGCAATCGCTGCTGGCCGTCACCCATCGCGGCGGCGACGGCGGTGAACGGCCCCCCGAAGGCCGCGAAGCGCTCGCGTACGCTCGCAACCGTCGCAGCCCCGTGCTCGCCGGCTGTGCCGCGGGGCGCGTTGGCGACCATGAACGCGTAGACCTGTTCGCCGACGAGCGGCACCAAGCCGACGCGCTTGCCCTCGCCCCACATCTCGACGGCGCGCTCGAGCCCGCCCGCGACGGCGCCGGTCCAACGCCAGCAGGTGTAGCCGGCGTAGCGCGGCTCGATCGCACCGAACACCAGCGCACGGACGGCCGAGCGGACACCGTCGGCACCGATCATCGCACGGTGGCGCGCGGTGACGCCGTCGCTGCGCAACACTTCGACCCCGTCGGGGGTCGACGTGAAGCCGCGCACGGTCGTGCCGCAGGTGACGCGCACGCGCGCGCCGTGGAGGTCACCGGCGTGCTCGAGGTCCTGCGCGAGGACCTCGTGGAGGTCGCCGCGGTGGATCGCATACGCGTCGCCGTGTCGCGCCGCGATGCCTGCGAGGTCGGTCATCGACAGCACGCGGCCGCCCGCGTCGGTGATCGCCGCCACCCCCATCGCACGACCGCGCGCGGCCACGGCTGCGGCCACGCCGATACCTGCGAGCGCCCGCATGGCGTTGGCGCCGAGCGTGATGCCGGCTCCGTCTGCACGCAGGCTGGGCGAGCGCTCGAGCAGATCCACGTCGATACCCTGTCGGGCCAGCGCGCGGGCCAGCACCAGGCCGGCGATGCCACCACCGACGATCAGAACGGACTCTCTCATCTGGACTTCACTCCCTCGCGACGAAGCCGCCGGCGCGGCGTCGGCTTGGTTATGATGCGGGCGCCGCCATCGCGGCACTCGCAACTGCGCATGGCCGTCGACCCTCGCAAGTCCCCGAAACAACGGCGTTCCCGGGTCACGATCGACGTGATCCTCGAGGCCACGGCTCGCATCGTCGGCCAGGTCGGGCTCGATCGCGCGACCACCAACCGCATCGCGGAGGTCGCCGGCGTGAGCATCGGCTCGCTGTATCAGTACTTCCCCGGCAAGGAGGCACTGCTGGCCGCGCTGATCGAGCGCGAGGCGAGTGCGGACCTCGAGGCCCTGCGCCTGCACTTCGAGGCCAGCGCTTCGCTGCCGCTGGCGGTCGCCATCGATCGCGCGTGCGAGGAGCTGGTGGCCCGGCACGCGCGCAACCCGGCGCTCTACCGATGGATGCTCACCTACGTGCCCGCGCTGGGACAGCACGCGAAGATCCGCGCGCTCGCGGCGCATGGACGTGCGCTGCTGCGGGACATGCTCGGACGCCGGCGGGGCGAGCTCGGTCGCGAGCTCGAGCCGGCGCTCGCCGCGATGATCCTCGGCAGCGCGATCGAGGCCGCTGTGCACACCGCGATCTTCGAGCGCCCCGAGACCCTCGGCGACGGCACGCTCGCCCGCGAGCTCGGTCGACTCTGTCGCGGCTACCTCGGCGTGTCGTCCGACGATTGACGCCGCGACCGCGGCCGCGGCACGTTGCTCGTGGTGGCGCGAATGCATCTCGTGGTCGGACCGGTACGCCCGCGTGGACGCGCTCGACCTCGTCATCCACGCGCTCGACGCCCCACGGATGACCTGACGCAAAGCCCCGCGACGGTGTGCGGGCTCCCAGGTGACGGCAGCGATTCGGGCTCGGCTTGCTAGACTGTCGAGGACGTGCGTGGATCCGCCGCTGTGTTCGTGCTCGCCGGCGTGGCGATCGTTGCCTGCGCCGACTCGCGCTCGCACGGATCGCAGGATGCCAACGCGATCGCTCCCGACCCTCGCGTGCCCCGGCTGGCGCGCGCGACCCCGCGTCGGGCCTTCCCAACCGACGGCGTCGAGATCGCGATCAGCCGCGATCGCGTATCGCTCGACGGTGTCCAGGTGGCGAGCATCGCCGACGGTCGCGTACGGGCGGACGAGGTCGTGCACCATCACGTCGCCGGCCTCGCGCAGCTGCTCCGCAACACCACGGCGACGTCACCCGTGGTCATCCATGCCGACGAGCTGACGCGATTCGGGGCAGTGGTCGATGTGATGTACACGGCCCACGGCATCGGTCGCGACGAGCTCGCGATCGCGGTCGCCCCGGTCGCGGCCAACGGCTCGGCGGGTGTGATCACCGTCAACGCCGCGCGCACGTGGGATCACGACATCGACGAACGCGTCGAAGAGCATGCGTGCGTCACGATCGCGCAGGTCCGTGACGCGACGGTCGTGCTGACGACCTGCGATGACGTGGCGCAACGCTTCGCGATCGACGACGCCGACGGCATGCAACGCCACGTCGCGAGGGTCGGCGCGAACATCGTGCAGGTGGTCGCCGACGCGGATGTGGGCTGGTCGACGATCGTGCACGTGATCGATGCCCTCGGTGGTCCGCCCTGGGATCACGCGGCGATCGAGGCACGCACGATCCGCGCGCACCACGTGGTGCTCGACCTCGATCCGCCGATTCCATGGCGCGCCGGTCGCTGGGATGGACTCGAGGTGCGACTCGACCACGTCGAGCTGATCGAATACGCCGATCGCGTCCGCGATCGCTCACAGCTCGAAGCGCGCGCCACGGCGCTGATCCCCGCGCTCCAGCGCTGCCTGCGGGGCTCCGACGCGTTGCGGCTGCGTGTGCCCGACGAGCTCTCGATCGTGTTGGCGACTCACCCCGAGCTCGGCGACGTCGCCTTCACGAGCCAAAGGACGGCGCCCGCCTGCGCCGCGGCCCTGGTCGCCCCGATGCCGCCGCGGATCGTCGAGGTGGTCCCCGGCGATGCGGTGCTGCACTTCGCGATCGACGTCCCACCCGAGTGAGCTCGACCCCGAGCGCGGGCGCCCGAGCGCGCCTTCGATCAGAACCAGTAGTCCGCCACGCAACGACCGTCGCGCGGCAGATCGTCGAAGGTGTCGAGCCCATCGAAGTGATCGATGGGGACGCGGGCCACCGCCTCCGGCGCGGCGAGTCGGAGATTGACGGCAAGGCGCCGGCGCCCCTCGCCGTCGAGCTCGCGCGCCCGCCAGAAGGCCACGCATCCGCACGTCCGACAGAAGTGGAACTCGATCGCGCGGCCACGCACGTAGGCCTGGGTTTCGCCCGCCACCGAAACCCCCTCGCCTTCGAAGTCGTAGCCCCACAGCGCGCCGTAGCGCCGACACACCGTGCAGTTGCACGCCGTCGCGCCATCGATCTCCGCCGTGAATCGCCAATGCACCGCACCGCAGTGACAGCTCCCCTCGATCATCGCCAATCCTCGTCCGCGACCGCGCGACGGCGCCCGCGCCGGCACGCTATCGCGCGGTCCTGTGCGAGTGCAAGCGTCGGCGACGCGCCGCGGCTGGCTTGGTCAGAAGCGGATGCGAATGCCGCCCGGGCGAAGCGCGACACGTCGACCCTCTGCGCCGGCGAAGCTCGGTCGTCGCGATCGATGCGCCCCGAGGAACGACCCGGCGACGATCGTCCCGACGCCGGCGCCCGTGGCGACGACCCCCGTGAACCATGCGCCGATGGTCAACCCTTTCACGTTGCGGATGGTCGACGTGCAGGCGCTCGCATCGAAGTTCACGTCGTCGATCGAATCGCTACAGTCGTCGACCTCCTGCCTGACCTGGGCTGCCAACACGACCGTGGTGATCAGCCCAACCCCCCACAACAACCCCATGACCGCGGTGGTCGTGGCGAGGGAAGAGTCTCGGGCCTCCCATTCTTCGCGATACGCTCGTCTCGCATACTCGCTGCGGCGCGGAGGTCGATCGGTCGGATCGAGTCGCGGTGCCGGTGCAACGCTCGCCGACGTCACCCCCGCCTGACGCTGCTGGTAGAGGATCTCCGCTCGGATCGCGCGCATCCGATCCTTCTCCTCCACCGAGAGCGACGCCCACGTCGACTCGTCGAAGAGTTCGACGCCTGGCGGCACCCCTGGGATCGTCGCGCGCGCTTCACCGGGGGGCGTATCGGGCGTCGCTTCCACAGCCAGGTGCGAAGGAGCGGAATCCCTGGATTCGTCCGTCCCCTCCGTCCCCGCCGCGGGTGTCGACGTATCGACGTCGTCCGCCGCGTCGGCGAATGGATCGCCCACCATTCGTCCTGGCTCGACGCCATTCATGGCGAGCGTGAGCACGAGAGCTGTCGTTGTTCCGGGCATGCTAGACCTCCATCCGGTGGACGTGTGGCGGACCGACGAAGAAGCTCGTCGCCGTCGCACGACGTGCGACTCGCTTGGTCCCGTCGTACTGCGTCGTCATCGCGAGCCTGCGATGAACGGCAAGGAGCACGATCGGGCAAGTTCGGCCGCGCGTCGGTGAGCGTACTGACCATCTCAGTGGATCAATCGCAGCGCGACGACAGATCGAGATCTCGTGTCGTGCCCAAGACAGGACAAGCGATCGCTCGTGCGCGCGAGCCCGCGCGATTGCTCGATCACTCGGTGGTCCGTGAGAGCACTGTCCTCCACGGTGGACAGTTCACACCGCCCGACGCCACGCGGCGTCGCTTCCCGCGGTGAGCGGCTGTTCGGACTGGCCCGCCCGTTTGCGGGCCGAAGAACACCCGCGCGCGCGTCGACGCCGCGCGGGGCCGGCACGTGCGATGCTGGGGCTCCGCACCGTGCTCCACCTCGTCGACGTCGCCGATGCCCGATCCGCCGAGCGCCTCGCCGATCGGTTGCTCGTTGCCGGCATCGACGTGACGGTGCGCGAGGGTGCCGAGGGTGGACGCGAGCTGTGGGTGGTCGACGACGAGCGGCTCGAAGCCGCGCAAGCGGTGCTCGCCCGCGACGACGACGACGAGCGCGAGACCCGGCGCAAGGCCAAGGCGCTGCGTGCCGAGCAGGCGGCGAGCCATCGCGATCACGCCAGCCGCTCGGTGGATCTCCGCACGCGCTGGCGCGGTGCCACCGGCACCGAGCTGGCGCCGCTGTCGACGATGCTGGTGGTCGCGAGCGTGATGGTGGCGTGGTCGACCTCGCTGGGAGATCCTTCGACGCCGACGCTTCAGGCGCTCTCCATCGAACCGTGGCTCTCGAGCGAGCGCTTCGGGCAGGTGATGCAGGGTGAGATCTGGCGGTTGGTGACGCCGATGTTCATCCACTTCGGCTTCTTCCACCTGCTGTTCAACATGTCGTGGGTGCTGATGTTCGGCCCGCAGATCGAGCGCAATCACGGCTTTGCGACCATGCTCGCGCTGGTGGTGCTGAGCGAGCTGGCGGGCTCGATCCCGCAGTACTACGCCACGGGACCGAGCTTCGGCGGCATGTCGGGCGTGGTCTATGGCCTGTTCGGGTTCGTGTGGATGCACGCCCGCTTCGGGCCCGGGAGTCGCTATGTGCTCACCGATCGCGAGGCCGTGCTGTCGATCGTGTGGCTCATCGCCTGTGGTAGCGGTTGGTTGGGCCCGATCGCGAACCTCGGCCACGCCGGCGGTCTCGTCGTCGGCCTGCTCATGGGCACGCCCGCGTACGTCCAGCACCTCCGCGCGCGCCGCAGCGGACTCGCGGCGGTCGAGCACAGCTGGGCCAACACTTACGGCACGCCGTGGTTGCGGTTCCGCCACCGCGTCGTCGCGGGCTACGTGCCGCTGTGGCTGCTGTTGATCGCGATCGCGGTCGGCATCACGGATGTGCTGCGTTAGCAGGCCTCTACCGGCCACGCCACGCGGACGACAGCAGGCCGTACACGTAGAAGTCGCGTCGCTGCCCGCGGCACACGCGGAAGCTCCGCAAGCAGCCTTCGCGCTCGAAGCCCAAGCGCTCGAGCAGGCGCTGCGATCGCAGGTTGTCGTCCCGGACGTAGGCCTGCGCGCGATCGATGCGATCGTGGGTGAAGGCCCACCCCAGCACTGCCGTCGCCGCCGCGCTCATCAAACCGCGGCCCCAATGCGGGTGCGCCAGATCGAACGCGATCTCGGCCCAGCGGTGGGCGGCCGAGTACTCGTTGAAGCCACAGGTTCCGACGAGCGCGTCGCCGTCGCGCAGCACCAAGCCCCACTTCGACGGCTCCCCTGCGCTCCAGCGCGCATCGGATTTCGCGATGATCGCCTCCGCCAGCGACAGCGACGGCTCGGGATAGCTGGTCAGCTCGGTCACCGCGGGATCGCGGAGGTAGTCGAACAGCGCGGGCGCGTCCGAGGCCCGCAGCGGGCGGAGGATCGCTGCCCCGAGCTCGAGCGTCGGGGGAATGTCCACTGCATCGACCACGCGAGCGACTCCCTCTCGCCGCCAGCGTAGCTCGACCGCCGTTGGCGTGACAACGATCGAACGGTGGGCCCATGCGCTTCGCTCGTTGCTGCTAGCAGCCCGTGGTGAAACTCCGCGACGCGAGAACACCGCCCTCGGACCCCTTGGCGGCGTTGCTCGGAGCTCGAAATACGCCCGGTATTCCTTCGTCCTCGCGTCTTGCCACGCGGTCCGACGACGGCGTTCTCGCGCCACGGAGTTTCACCACGGACTGCTAAGCTCCCGCCACCATGCGTGCGGCCGTGATCCACCGCTACGGCGGTCCCGAGGTGTTGTCGCTCGAAGATCGACCCGATCCGAGCGTCGGCGACGACGACGTGCTCGTCGCCGTGCACGCCGCCAGCTTGAACCCGATCGACTACAAGTTCCGCGAGCGAAAGGCGTGGCCGCTGCTGCGTCCACGCTTCCCGGTCGGGCTCGGCTGCGACATCGCGGGCACCGTGCTCTCGATCGGCTCGCGGGTCGACGGTCTCGCGGTCGGCGACGAGGTCTTCGCGCGGCTCGAGAAGGAGCGCATGGGCGGTCTCGCCGAGCGCGTGGCGGCGAACGTCGCCGTCGTGGCGCGCAAGCCCACGCGCTGCGACTTCGTGCAGGCGGCCTCGATCCCGCTCGCGGGGCTCACCGCCTTGCAGGCGCTGCGCGAGCACGCCGCGCTACAGCCGGGGCAGCGAATACTGATCCACGCCGGCGCCGGTGGGGTGGGCTCGCTCGCGATCCAGATCGCCAAGCTGCTCGGAGCACATGTGCTCACCACCTGCAGCGAACGCAACCGAGCGTTCGTGACCGAGCTCGGCGCCGACGAGGTCATCGACTACACCCGCGAGGACGTCGCCGCACGCGCGAAGGACGTCGACGTCGTGTTCGACACGCTCGGCGACGCCTCCGAGGTGCGCTCGCTCGGCATGGTGCGGCCGGGGGGCGTGGTGGTGGGCGTGAGCGGCATGCCCGACCCCGAGTTCCCGCCGCTGCCGTGGTTCGCGCGGCCCATCGTTCGTTGGCGCACGCGCGCGCGTCGGGCCGCCGCCACCGCGCACGGCAGCCGATTCGCGTATCTGTTCATGCGTCCCGATGGTCGCCAGCTCACCGAGCTCGCCGCGTGGATCGACGAGGGCCGACTACGCCCGATCATCGACCGCGTGTTCCCGCTCGCCGAGGTGCGCGAGGCGTTCGCAGAGCTCGAGCGCGGGCGCGCGCGCGGGAAGATCGTCGTCACGATCGAGTGACGTGCGCTGGGCCGCACGGCGGTCCGCACCCGACTTCGCCGCGCCGCCAAGATCGCCCAAGTCCCGGGGACGCGCACAGCCTAGACTGGTGGGCCTTGCAAGCCACCGAAGACCGCCGACGCATGCGCTTCTGGCAACCCGACACGCGGGCCGTGATCGGCATGCTGCGGCTCGAGCACGAGGACCGCATCAAGACCTCGTGCGCGGAGCACTTCTCGGTCGTGGTGATCTACGAAGGTGCGTTCGATGGCTGGTACGGCGGCGGCGTGCAGACCCACGTCCCGGGCGCGCTCAAGCTCAAGGAGCCCGGCGAGGTCCACCGCGGCGTGCGGGTGCACGCACCCTTCACGCTGCAGGGCGCCGGGATCGCAGCCGAGCAGATCGCAGCGGCCGCCGATGCGCTCGGCGTGCGCGGAGCCCCTCACTTCCGCGCCCACGCCTTCGGCCCCGACACGCACGCCGCCGGGCTCGCCCGCGCGATGCACGACGCGCTGACCTCGGCTCGCGCGACCGAGCTCGCGCGCAGCACCCTGGTCGCGGAGACCTTGGCGGAGATCGTCGGCCGACGACGCGTGCGCCGATCGGTCCGCGCCGTGCAGCGCGCCCGCGCCTACCTGCGCGAGACCCTGAGCGAGCGTGTCACGCTCGACGCGCTCGCAGAGTACGCCGCGCTCGACAAGTTCCACCTCGCCCGTGCGTTCCGCAGCGAGGTCGGCCTGCCGCCCTACGAGTACCTCACCCACCTGCGCGTCGATCGGGCGCGCGTGCTGCTGCGAACCGGCGTACGCGTCGTCGAGGTTGCCCACGCGGTTGGCTTCTACGACGAGAGCCAGCTGCACCGACACTTCCGTCGCATCATCGGCGTCGCTCCCGGCGAGTACGCGCGCAGCTTCGGGAGCTCCCGAACGACCCGCCAACATCGCCCAAGCGCTGCGCACGTGCCGGGCGAATGATCGGGTCGATGAGCGATCGAGACCATGATGCCCACCCGCCGACGACCATCCGACTCGGCGACCTCGAAGTGCAGCGCATGGGCTACGGCGCGATGCGCCTGCCCGGCAAGGACGTATGGGGCGAGCCCGACGATCCCGCGCGGGCGCGCGCCGTGCTGCAACGCGCCGTCGAGCTCGGCGTCGAGCTCATCGACACCGCATGGTTCTACGGACCGCTGGTCGCCAACCGCCTGATCGCCGCGGCGCTGCGCCCGTATCCGCGCAACCTGGTGATCGCGACCAAGCTCGGCGGCAAGCGCCTGGCCGACAAGGGCTGGGCGCCGGCGCTGCGCCCCGAGGAGCTGCGCAAGGGCGCCGAGGACGACCTGCGATCGCTGGGCGTCGAGCGACTCGACATCGTGCACCTGCGGCACATGCCTGGCGCCGGCGTGCCACTGATGGAATCGCTCGATGTCCTCGTCGCGCTGCAAGCGGAGGGCAAGATCCGCCACCTCGCGCTCAGCAACGTCGGCGCTCGCGAGCTCGAGCAGGCGCTCGCGCGCACGCCCATCGTCGCGGTGCAGAACCTCTACAACGTCGGCGGTGGCGATGGGCCGATGGCGCGCCAGGCCCACGCCGTGGTCGAGGATCCCGAGGGCGTGCTCGAGCTGTGCACGCGCAAGGGCATCGCGTTCCTGCCGTTCTTCCCGCTCGCAGTCGGCAACGTCGCGAGCGAGCGAACCGCCCTCGCGGCCATCGCCGAGCGCAACGGGGCCAGCCCCGCTCAGATCGCGCTCGCGTGGCTGCTGGCGCGCTCGCCCGTCATGCTGCCGATCCCCGGCACATCCTCGCTCGCGCACCTCGAGGAGAACTGGGCCGCGCGCCGCATCGCGCTGACGCCCGACGACATCGCAGCGATCGCGGCGGAGGGTTGAGCAGAGCGCCCGGGCGAGCGCGACCGCCCCGCGTGTCGGCGGCGTGGACGCGACGTCAGCCCCTTCACGGTGGCGAGCTAGCGCCGCACTGCGGAGGCATCGTGCAGTTGCGCGTGGCGAACTTCCGCTCGGCACCGGCGGGCAGCAAGAAGCCCATGGTGTAGCCGATCGGCATCGGCTGCGGATCGCCCGGGCACGGCGAGCGCATGCGTTCGATGAACGTCACCGTCGCGCCATCGTCGACGATGATCGTGCCGGCGCCGGCGGGGGACAGCGTGCGGTCCTCCACCATCAGCTGCAGCTTGTCGAAGTCGATACCCGACGCGGTGCCCCGCGGACACGAGAAGCGCTTCGCAAACGCAGCCTCGCTGGCGATCGTGCTCAGGCCACCCCCGGCGGTCCGACCGGTGCACTCTGTCGGTGCCGCCCACGGCTTCAGCGTGCGCGCGGCCCCCAGTCCGAGCAGCGACGGCGAGCAGGGGTCGATCGCCTTGGGCGTCGCCTTCGCCTCGGCCTTCGCCTCGGCCTTCGCCCCGAGCTCGGCGTCGAGTTCGTCCTTGGGTGGGCCTCGACGCTCGGTCGACTTGCTCGGCTGCGACGAGCACGCGAGAAATGTGGCGAGGACCAGCGCGATCCGTGGCGCGTGGGGGCAACCCATGGCGTGCGAGCATACCCACTCGCCCGCGCGCTGGGGAGCGTCGCGCAGGACTCACGGACAACTCGAGAAGCTCGCCCCGACCTCGTCGGTGTCGATGCGACGCACGCGGACGACGTCGACGCCCCCGGGGTTCCACCAGTCGAGCAACGCGTCGCGGAAGGTCGCGGCGACGCCGAGCCCGGCGCGCGGGACGGTGTCCGTAGTGTCGTCGGTGGTCCAGTTGGCGAACGCATTGCCGTCCTCGAGGCCGACGTGATGGGCGCAGCGCGGGGCGTGGACACTGATGTCGGTCTGGCCGTCCTCGAAGAGCAGCACCATCGTCTCGCGCATCATCTCGGTGTAGTCCTGCAGCGTGGGCGCGGGCCCGCCCTGCCCCATCGTGAGGACGTTGTCCTCGGGGTTGTCGAGGATCCACTTCTGCAACACGTTGTCCTCGAGATCGAGCCGGAGGAAGGTCGGCGTCTCGATGAACGGCACGCCCCCGGCTGCCAGCTGCAGCAGGAGCGAGCTCGAAGTGCAGCGATTCATCGCTTCGTTGTCGGCGGCGGG
>WBZX01000675.1_pt1 | contig 29528 bp, 23 predicted proteins | sample 5204211 | NCBI WGS metagenome assembly WBZX01 (sample SAMN12344362, study PRJNA552823) | activated sludge metagenome | biome: Activated sludge suspended growth; feature: Nitrification reactor; material: Wastewater; isolation source: activated sludge from nitrification reactor of wastewater... | reverse complement strand
CACGGTGGCGATGCAGGCCGCGTGGTGTGCGGCGAAGGTCACGGCATGCGTGGCCTGGGTCAGCACCAGCACGACGGCGCTGCCGCCCAGCAGCGCCATGGCCGTGAAGCGCAGCGCCGCCACGGCCGCGGCCACCAGCAGCCAGGTCTGGGCGTTCCAGCGCGAGAACCAGTGCGCCTGGGTCCAGAAGAACGCGATCTCGGCCGCCACCGATACGGCCCACAGCGCGCCCACGGCCGACTTGCCGTAGCCCAGGTCCACCAGGTAGAGCGACAGGAACGCATACAGCGACGTGTGCGCCAGCACGGTGAGCACCGTGCCGGCGAAGAACCAGGCGATCGCCGGCTGTCGCAGCACCGCCCAGACCCCCGGCGCCGCCGCGGTCGGTGCCGCCGGCACGGCAGGCGGTGCCGGCGGCAGCCGCCAGGACGCCAGCAGCAGTGCCGACAGCAGCACCACGGTCAGCCACGGCAACGCGGCGATGCCTACCCATTGGAGCAGCGCGCCCGACACCACCACCACCACGATGAAGCCCAGCGAACCCCAGGCGCGCACGCGGCCGTAGCGGCCGACGTCGAGGCCGCCCGCAGTGGCCAGCCGCTGCGCCAGCGCGGCCTCGGTCAGGGGCATGACACCCGCGTTGGCCAGGTACACCAGGGTCACGACCACCGCCACCGCGGCATATTCCCGGGTCACCAGCAGTCCCAGCGCAGACAGCAGCGTCAGGCCGGACGCGATGCGCAGCAGCAGGTGTCGACGCTGGCCCTGGTGCCAGTGGTCGCCGAGCCAGCTCCAGCCGTAGGGCGCGACGACACGGGTCCAGGACTGCAGCGACGCGATGGCGCCGATGGCCAGCGTGGAATAGCCGAGCGACTGGAACCACAGCGGCGCATACGGGTTGAACAGCCCGATCGAGGCGAAGTAGGCGAAGCACAGGGCGCCGAACGGCGCCAGCGAGCCCTGGCGCGTCAAGCCACGCTGCCCGGAATGGCGGGCACGGCAAGCTGCACGTCGGCGTTCTGGGCCCGGTGGCGCAGCGCGTGGTCCATCAGCACCAGCGCCAGCATCGCCTCGGCGATGGGCGCGGCGCGGATGCCCACGCAGGGGTCGTGGCGGCCGTGCGTCTCCACGGTGGTGGGCGCGTTGTGGCGGTCGATCGACGCGCGCGGCAGGCGGATCGAGCTGGTGGGCTTGATCGCCAGCGACACGCGCAGGTCCTGCCCGGTGCTGATGCCGCCCAGCGTGCCGCCCGAGTGGTTGGTGCGAAAGCCCTGCGGCGTCAGTTCGTCGCCATGCTCGCTGCCGCGCTGGGCGACCACGCCGAAGCCATCGCCGATCTCCACGCCGCGCACGGCATTGATGCCCATCATGGCGTGGGCGATGTCGGCATCGAGCTTGTCGAACAGCGGCTCGCCCCAGCCGGCCGGAACGCCGCGGGCCACGCACTCGATGCGCGCACCGACCGAGTCGCCCGCCTTGCGCAGCGCGTCCATCGTGGCCTCGAGCTGGGGCACGATGGCCATGCTGGGCGCAAAGAACGGGTTGTCGTGGATGACGCCCGTGTCCTCGAACGGGATCGCCACGTCGCCGAGCTGCGACATCCAGGCCTGGATCGACACGCCGTGATGCGAGGCCAGCCATTTGCGCGCCACCGCGCCGGCGGCCACCATCGGCGCCGTCAGCCGGGCTGACGAGCGGCCACCGCCGCGCGGGTCGCGCAGGCCGTACTTGCGCCAGTAGGCGTAGTCGGCGTGGCCGGGGCGGAACGTGTCCAGCAGGTTCGCGTAGTCCTTGCTGCGCGGATCGACATTGGGGATCAGCAGCGCGATCGGCGTGCCGGTGGTCAGCCCTTCGTAGACGCCGGACAGGATCTGGACCTGGTCGGACTCCTGACGCTGCGTGACGTGGCGGCTGGTGCCGGGACGGCGCCGGTCGAGGTCGGGCTGGATGTCGGCCTCGGCCAGGGGCAGGCCGGGGGGACAGCCGTCGATCACGCAGCCGATGGCCGGGCCGTGGCTCTCGCCGAAATTGGTGACGCGAAAGAGATGGCCGAAGGTGCTTCCCGACATCCGCCCATTCTAGGAGGGCGGCGCCGGGCAGGAGCGCCGCGCCGGCGCGCGCCGGCCGGCTCGCCCTGCAGGCCGCCCGGCTACTGCGCCGGCGGCGATGCCGTGGGCGGTTCGTCGCCCTCGCCCACGGGCCAGTCGCGGATGTAGGCCTTGAGCATGCGGTTCTCGAAGTCCTGGCTGTCGACCACGGCCTTGGCCACGTCGTAGAACGAGATCACGCCCATCAGCGTCTTCTGGTTCAGCACGGGCATGTAGCGCGCGTGGCGCTGCAGCATCATGCGGCGCACCTCGTCCAGTTCGGTTTCCGGCGTGCAGGTGAGCGGGAAGTCGTCCATCACGGAGCGCACGATGGTGCTGCCGACGACGCCGCCGTTGCGCACCACGGCCTGGATCACCTCGCGGAAGGTGAGCATGCCGGTGAGTTCGCCGTGGCTCATGACCACCAGCGAGCCGATGTCCAGCTCGGCCATCGTGCGCAACGCGTTGGCCAGGGGTTCGTCCGGGGTCACGGTGAACAGCGTGCCGCCCTTGACGCGCAGGATGTCGATGACCTTCATGCTCGCCTCCGTCATGTGCCGGGTCGCGTCCAACATAGCACACAATGACACGCACCCCCACCCCCGCGACACCGCCATGCCCCCCGGCCCGTCCGACCCCGGCTTCGACACGCTGGCGCTGCACGCCGGCGCGGCGCCCGACCCCGCCACCGGCGCGCGGGCCCTGCCCATCCACCTGAGCACGTCCTTCGTGTTCGAGTCCAGCGAGCAGGCCGCGTCGCTGTTCAACCTCGAGCGCTCGGGCCATGTCTACAGCCGCATCAGCAACCCGACCACGGCCGTGTTCGAGGAACGCATGGCGGCGCTGGAAGGCGGCGTGGGGTCGGTGGCCACCGCCAGCGGCCAGGCCGCGCTGACCCTGGCCATCACCACGCTGGCCGGCGCCGGCTCGCACGTCGTCGCCAGTTCTGCGCTGTACGGCGGCTCGCACAACCTGCTGGCCTACACGATGGCGCGCTTCGGCATCGCCACCACCTTCGTGCGGCCGGGCGATGTCGACGCGTGGCGCGCCGCGATCCGCCCCGAGACGCGGCTGCTGTTCGGCGAGACGCTGGGCAATCCGGGCCTGGACGTGCTGGACATTCCGACCATCGCTGCCGTCGCGCACGACGCCGGCCTGCCGCTGCTGGTGGACTCGACTTTCACCACGCCCTGGCTGATGCGGCCGTTCGACCACGGCGCCGACCTCGTCTACCACTCGGCCACCAAGTTCCTCTGCGGGCATGGCACGGTGGTCGGCGGCGTGCTGGTGGACGGCGGGCGCTTCGACTGGAGCGTCGCCGCGCGCTTTCCCGAGCTGAACCAGCCCTATGCGGGCTTCCACGGCATGGTGTTCTCCGAGGAGTCCAGCGAAGGCGGATTCCTGCTTCGGGCGCGCCGCGAGGGCCTGCGCGACTTCGGCGCCTGCATGAGCCCGCACACCGCGTGGCTGATCCTGCAGGGCATCGAGACATTGCCGCTGCGCATGGCGCGCCACGTGGACAACACGCGCAAGGTGGTGGCGTTCCTGGCCGGGCACCCGATGGTGGCGCACGTGGGCTACCCGGAACTCGAAGGCCATCCGAGCCATGCGCTGGCGCGGCGGCTGCTGCCGCGCGGCTGCGGCGCGGTGTTCAGCTTCGATCTCAAGGGTTCCCGCCGCCAGGGCGTGGCCTTCATCGAGGCGCTGAAGCTGTTCTCTCACCTGGCCAACGTGGGCGACTGCCGCTCGCTGGTGATCCACCCCGCGTCGACCACGCACTTCCGCATGGACGACGCTGCGCTGGCGTCGGCCGGCATCGGGCCGGGGACGATCCGCCTGTCGATCGGCCTGGAAGACGCCGACGACCTGATCGACGACCTGAAGCGCGCCCTCAAGGCCGCCGAGAAGTCCGCATGAAGCTCGTCGTGCAGGGCCGCGAGGCCTACGCCTACACGGGCGGCAAGCCCTTCGACCCGTCACTGCCGACGCTGGTGCTGGTCCACGGCGCGGTCAACGACCACTCGGTCTTCACGCTGCTGGCGCGCTGGTTCGCGCATCACGGCTGGGGCGTGCTCGCGGTGGACCTGCCGGGCCACATGCGCAGCGAAGGGCCGGCCCTGGCCAGCGTGACGGCGATGGCCGACTGGGTGCTGGCCCTGATGGACGCCGCGGGCGTGCAGCGCGCCGCCGTCGCCGGGCACAGCCTGGGCTCCCTGGTGGCCCTGGAATGCGCCGCCCGGGCGCCGCAGCGGACCACCCACCTCATGATGCTGGGCACCTGTGTGCCGATGCCGGTGCCGCAGGCCCTGCTGGACCTGTCCCGCAGCGACGTGATGGCCGCGATCGACCGCGTGGTGGTGTTCTCGTTCTCGACGCTGGCTGCCAAGCCGTCCTTCCCCGGCCCCGGCTACTGGCTGCGCGGCAACGGCCGGGCGCTGATGCGTCTGGTGATGGCGCATGGCGGCGACCCGATGCTGTTCCACACCGACTTCGCGGCCTGCAACGACTACCGGCACGGACTGGAGTCGGCGGCGCAGGTGGCCTGCCCGGCGCACCTGGTGATCGCCGAGGCCGACCAGATGACCCTGCCGCGCAATGCGCGCGACGTGGCGTCGGCCCTGACGGCGAGCGTGCACACCGTGCCCGGCGGCCACTACCTCATGCAGGAGAGCCCGGACGCCGTGCTGATGGCGATGCGGGCCGCGCTGGGCGCCTGAGCGCGCACGGCTAAATCGACTCGGGGCCGCGCACCGTCACCAGCACGGTCTGGCCGTCGCCGTCGCGCTCGCGCCGCCGCAGCCACCACACCGCCCCCTTCTTCACGCTCCAGGGCTGGACCACGCCGGCCAGCAGGTGGGCCGCCACGAGCCCGAGCGTGGGCTGGTGTCCGATCACGAGCACCGGCTCCCTGGCGTCGGGCCAGCGCGCGGCGTCCAGCAGCTGCGGCACCGACGACTCCGGCCCCAGGCTCGGCACGGTGCGGAACTTTCGGTCCAGGGCGGCGGCCGTCTGCTGAGTGCGACGCGACGGGCTGGCCAGCACGCGGGTGGTGGCCGGCAGGTGCTGGTTGAGCCACGCGGCCATGCGGGCGGCGTGGCGCTCGCCGCGGCCGGTCAGCGGCCGGTCGAGGTCGTCCTGTCCGTCGGCACCGTCGGCCGCCTCGGCATGGCGCCACAGGATCAGGTCCATCCGTAGCGTCTCATCAGGGCCTGCTGCGCGCTCACGCCGTCGGTGGCCACGCGGCGATAGCTGCCGTCCGGGTCCATCGACCAGGCGTCCAGCGTGTCGTGCAGGTAAGGCACGAGGCACTCGTCGATGACACGCTGGCGCAGCGCGGGGTCGCGCACGGGCCAGGCCAGCTCGATGCGGCGGAACATGTTGCGGCCCATCCAGTCGGCCGACGACAGGTACAGGGCCTCGTCGTCGTCGCTCTCGCCCCAGCGGAAGTACATCACCCGCGTGTGCTCGAGGAAGCGGCCCACGACGGACCGCACGCGGATGCGGTCCGTGACACCGGGAACGCCGGGGCGAAGCATGCAGGCGCCGCGCACCACGAGGTCGATGCGGGCGCCAGCCCGTCCGGCCGCCACGAGGGCGTCGATCAGGCCGACATCGGTCAGCGCATTGAACTTGGCGGCAATGCGGGCCGGTTGCCCGGCGCGGGCGGCGTCGGCGACCCGGCCCACCATCTGCACCAGGCTCCTGTGCAGGCCGAGAGGCGCCGTCAGCAGGCGCTGCGGCGCACGCGTGCGCGCCTGGCTGGCGAGCTGCTGGAAGATCGCCTCGGCGTCGGCAGTCAACGCCGGGTCGGCGCTGAGGTAGCCGACGTCCGTGTACAGCCGCGCCGTGCGCGGGTTGTAGTTGCCGGTCGACAGGTGCACGTAGCGCCGCATGCGCCCGCCTTCGCGCCGGGTCACCAGCAGCAGCTTGGCGTGCGTCTTCAGGCCCACGATGCCGTACACCACCTGCGCGCCCACGGCCTCCAGGCGCTCGGCCCAGTTGATGTTGGCCTCCTCGTCGAAGCGGGCCTTGAGCTCCACGACGACGGTGACTTCCTTGCCGCGCCGGGCGGCGTCGAGCAGCAGCTCCATCAGCTCGCTGTCGCTGCCGGTGCGGTAGATGGTCTGCTGGATGGCCAGCACGTCCGGGTCGTGCACCGCCTCGCGCAGGAAAGCGATCACCGGCTCGAAGCTCTCGAACGGATGGTGCAGCAGCAGGTCGCCGTCGTGGCGCAGCCGCTCGAAGATCGACCGGCCGCGCGCCAGGCGCGCCTGAGGCCAGGCCGGCTCGAAGGGGGCGAAGCGAAGCTGCGGTCCACGCGTGTTGTCCGAAGCCTGGTCGATCATCTGCGCCAGACGCACCAGGTTGACGGGGCCGTTGACGCGGTACAGCGCGGCCCCGGGAAGGTCGAACTGGTCCAGCAGGAACTGCTCCAGGTCCTTGGGACAGGTATTCACCACCTCGAGACGGATCGCCTGCCCGAAGTGGCGCGTCGTCAGCCCGGTGCGCAGGGCCTGGCGCAGGTTGACCACCTCGCGCTCGTCGACCGCGAGGTCCGAATCGCGGGTGACCCGGAACTGCGAGAACGCCTCGACGATGCGGCCGGGAAACAGCGACTCCAGGTGGGCGCGGATCACCGACGACAGCAGCACGAAGCCCTGCCGTCCTCGCCGGACGATGGCGTCGGGCAGACGGATCACGCGCGGCAGCACGCGCGGCACCTTGACGATCGCGATCTGGTTCTCGCGCCCGAAGGCGTCGCGCCGGCCCAGCCGCACGATGAAGTTCAGGCTCTTGTTGGCCACCAGCGGGAACGGGTGCGACGGATCCAGGCTCACCGGCAGCAGCAGCGGCCGCACCTGCTCCTCGAAGAACGTCGCCACCCAGCGCCGCTGCGCCGCATTGCGCTGCGCATGGTTCAGGATCACCAGACCGGCGTCGGCCAGGGCGGGCATCACCTTCTCGTTGAACAGCGCGTACTGCTCGTCGATCAGTGCATGCGCGCTGGCGGCCAGCGCTTCCATGTCGCCGCGCGCCTGCGCGGAGTCGCGGTCCCGCACGGCCTCCAGGTAATCGGCGAAGCGAACCTCGAAGAACTCGTCCAGGTTGGACGACACGATGGTCACGTAGCGCAGCCGCTCCAGCAGCGGCACGTCGGCACGCTCCGCCTGCGCCAGCACCCGCCGGTTGAACTCGAGGATCGCCTCCTCGCGCCCCACCAGCGCCGCGTCGGCGAGCACCATCACTCCCTCGCCGTCCGCGCCCGAAGTCGCCCGCTCGTCATGCATCCGTCCAGCCTAGGCCCCAACCAAGACAACTCTGTGACAACCGCGGACCACGAGCCGCGGCGCCGCAGGCGCCCCGCGGCCCCACCCGCAGGCGCCGCGCGTCCGGCTCCGCCGGCGCGCCAGCGCCGCCCCCCTGGGGGGGAGCCGCGAAGCGGCAACGGGGGGGGTCAATGCGCCTCTTCCCAGTTCGCCCCCACCCCCACCTCGGCCAGCAGGGGCACGCTGAACTGCGCCACGCCGGCCATCAGCGCCGGGACGCGCTCGCGCACCCAGCCCACTTCCGCGTCAGGCACCTCGAACACCAGTTCATCGTGCACCTGCATCACGATGCGGGTGCCGCGCCCCTCGGCGTCGATGGCGGCCTGCACCGCGATCATGGCCAGCTTGATCAGGTCGGCCGCCGTGCCCTGCATCGGCGCGTTGATGGCCTGGCGCTCGGCGCCGGCGCGACGCGGTCCGCTGCCGCCCTTGATCTCGGGCAGGTAGATGCGGCGGCCGAACCAGGTCTGCACGTAGCCCAGTTCGCCGGCGCGGGCGCGGGTCTCGTCCATGTAGCGCTTGACGCCGGCAAAGCGCGCGAAGTAGCGGTCGATGTAGTCGCGCGCGGCCTTCTGCTCGATGCCCAGCGACTGCGCCAGCCCGAACGCGCCCATGCCGTAGATGAGGCCGAAGTTGATCGTCTTGGCATAGCGGCGCTGCTCGGCGGACACGGCGTCGACCGGCACGTTGAACACCTCGCCGGCGGTGGCGCGATGCACGTCCAGGCCCTGGGCGAACGCTGCGGTCAGGCCCTCGTCGCCGGAGATGTGGGCCATGATGCGCAGCTCGATCTGCGAGTAGTCGGCGCTGGCGATCGCGTGCCCCGGCGGCGCGACGAAGGCCTCGCGGATGCGGCGCCCTTCCGGCGTGCGGATCGGTATGTTCTGCAGGTTCGGGTCGTTGCTGGAAAGCCGCCCGGTCACCGCCACCGCCTGCGCATAGCTGGTGTGGACCCGGCCCGTGGCCGGGTTGACCATCAGCGGCAGCTTGTCGGTGTAGGTGCCCTTGAGCTTGGCGAAGCTGCGGTGCTCGAGGATCTTCGCCGGCAGCGGGTAGTCCGCCGCCAGTTCGGCCAGCACCTCCTCGTCGGTGGACGGCGCGCCGGTGGCGGTCTTCTTCTTCACCGGCAGGCCGAGCTTGCCGAACAGGATCTCGCCGATCTGCTTGGGGCTGCCCATGTTGAACGGCTGGCCCGCGATGGCATGCGCCTCCTGCTCCAGCGCCACCATGCGCTCGGCCAGCTCTCGGCTTTGCTGCGCCAGCAGCGCGCTGTCGATCAGCACGCCGTGGCGCTCGATGCGCAGCAGCAGCTCGCTCACCGGCATCTCTATGCTCTCGTAGACGAAGCGCTGGCCGAAGGGCGCGGGCGGGTCCGCCTCGAGCTGCGGCCACAGCACCTGGTGCACCGCCAGCGTCATCTCGCTGTCCTCGCCGGAGTACTCGGCCGCGCGAGCGATGTCCACCTGCGAGAACGGGATCTGGTTGACGCCCTTGCCGCACAGGTCCTCGTAGGCGATTCCCTTGCGGCCCAGGTGCCGCTCGGCGAGCTTTTCCAGGCCGTGGTTCAGGTGCGCTTCCAGCACGTAGCTCTGCAGCAGCGTGTCGTGGCGAAAGCCCCGCGCGGCGATGCCGTGGTTGGCCAGCACATGCGCGTCGTACTTGACGTGCTGGCCCACCTTGACCGCGCCCGGGTCCTCGAGCCAGGGCTTGAGCCGCGCCAGCACCTCGTCCAGCGGCAGCTGCTCCGGCGCGCCGGGATAGTCGTGCGCCAGCGGCACGTAGGCAGCTTCGCCGGGCTGCACCGCGAACGACACGCCGACGATGCGCGCGGCCATCGCGTCCAGCGACGTGGTCTCGGTGTCGAAGGCCGCGATCGGGGCGGCGCGCAGGCGCTCCAGCCAGTGCTCCAGGCGGTCCCAGGCGAGTACCGTCTCGTAGTCGCGTGCGACCGGGGCTGTCGGGGCCGCCGCCGATGTCGCGGCTTCGCCCCGCGAGGCGCCGGCCGGCGCGGTGCCGCCCGTCGAGGCGACGCCGTCTTCCAGCTCGCGCTTGAAGGTGCGAAAGCCGTAGCGGCCGTAGAAGTCGATCAGCGCGGCGCGGTCCAGGGGCGCCAGCGCCAGCGCGTCCAGCGAGGGCCAGCCCGGCACATGGCCCGACAAGTCGCAATCGGTGGCCACGGTCACCAGTCGGCGACCGGTGGGCAGCCAGTCCAGCGCCTTGCGCAGGTTCTCGCCCACCGCGCCGCCGATGCGGTCGGCCGCGGCCATCACGGCGTCGAGCGAGCCATGTTCGGCCAGCCACTTCACGGCCGTCTTCGGCCCCACCTTGTCGACGCCCGGCACGTTGTCCACCGTGTCGCCCACCAGCGTGAGGTAGTCGACGATGCGATCGGGCGGCACGCCGAACTTGGCCAGCACGCCGGGCCGGTCGAGCACCTCGCCGCTCATGGTGTTGATGAGCGTCACCCGGTCGTCCACGAGCTGGGCCAGGTCCTTGTCGCCGGTGGACACGATCACCTTGTGCCCGGTGGCGGCTGCCCGGCGCGCCAGCGTGCCGATGGCATCGTCGGCCTCGATGCCGGGCACCGTCAGCACCGGCCAGCCCAGCAGGCGCACCGCCTCGTGGATCGGCTCGATCTGGCGACGCAGGTCGTCGGGCATCGGCGAGCGCTGCGCCTTGTACTCGGGGTACCAGTCGTCGCGGAAGGTCCTGCCCGGTGCGTCGAACACGCAGGCCGCATGCGCACTGGGATGGTCGGCGCGCAGCTTGCGCAGCATCGCGATGAAGCCGTGGATGGCGCCGGTGGGCACGTCGCCCGGACCGCGCAGGTTGGGCAGCGCGTGATAGGCGCGATAGAGGTAGCTGGAGCCGTCGATCAGCATCAGCAAAGACGCGTCGTCGGTCTTTTCGGGGGCCGGGTCTTGTGACATGAGGCCATTGTGCGCTGGCTAGAATGGCTCTCATGAAGACGCTCCCCGTCATCGTCCTGGCCTGCGCTTGTGGCGTCCTCGTGCCGCATGCACAGGCCCAGGAAGTCCGTCTGCCGCCGGAGCCGAACGTGCAGCGCACGGTGCTCGAGGACGAGGCCGTGCGCGTCGACGAGCTCAAGGTGCGCGGCCAGACCCAGCGCGTGACGGTCAAGCCGCGCCATGCCGCGGCCTATGAGATCGTCCCGGCCGCGGCCGGTCGCGACCCGTCGCAGAACCGCGCCGGCCAGCAGCCCGGTGCCGGCGGCCAGCGGGTCTGGAACCTGCTTTCCTTCTAGGCGCCGGATGGCCGTCTTCACCCCGGTCTCGCGCAGCGAGGCGAGCGAGTTCGTCGCCCGCCTCGGCGTGGGCACGCTGACCGACCTGCGCGGCATCCAGGCCGGCATCGAGAACAGCAACTTCTTCGTCGACACGCTCGACGACGGCACCACGCGGCACTGGGTGCTCACGGTGTTCGAGCGCCTCACGTTCGAACAGCTCCCCTTCTACCTGGAGCTGATGCGCCACCTGGCGCGACGCGGCATCCCGGTGCCGATGCCGCAGGCCGACGCGACCGGCGCGATCCTGCACCGGCTGGCCGGCAAGCCCGCCGCGCTGGTGGACCGGCTTCCCGGTGGCCATCAGCTCGCGCCGGACGCGCACCACTGCGCCCAGGTGGGCGCGATGCTGGCGCGCATGCACGACGCCGGTCGTGACTTCCCTCTGCAGCAACCCAATCTGCGCGGCCTGGCGTGGTGGGTCGACACCGTGCCGCTGGTACTGCCGCACGTGGGGCCGGCGGAGCGCGCCCTGCTCGGCTCGGAGCTGGCGTTCCAGCAGCAGCTTGCGGCGTCGCCGGCCTACGCGGCCCTGCCGGGAGGCCCGGTGCATGGCGACCTGTTCCGCGACAACGTCATGTTCGAACCGGGCGACGTCGGACACGAGCGCCTGTGCGGCTTCTTCGACTTCTACTTCGCCGGTGTCGACACCTTCCTGTTCGACATCGCGGTGTGCCTGAACGACTGGTGCATCGACCTGCGTACCGGCCATCTGGCAGAGGACCGGGCCCGCGCGTTCGTGACCGCCTATTCGGCGGTGCGGCCGTTGGGCGGCAACGAGCAGCGCCTGCTGCCTGCGCTGTTGCGCGCCGCGGCGTTCCGGTTCTGGCTGTCGCGCCTGTGGGACCTGCACCTGCCGCGCGAGGCTTCCATCCTCAAGGCCCACGACCCGACCCACTTCGAGCGTGTCCTGCGCAACCGCATCGACCAGCCCTGGCATCCGGCCGAGTTGACCCCATGAACGCCACCCGAACGCCCTGCCCCTTGGCCCCGAGCCGCCAGCCCCGCGGGAACGCGCGATGAGCCTTCGAGTCCTCGACGCGGCGGCGAGCCGCGGCCCGGCCTGGGTCAGCCAGTCGTTCTCGCTCTTCCTGAAGCGGCCGCTGGGCTTTTCCATGCTGTTCCTGCTGTTCCTGGTGGTGGCGATGATCCTGCTGGCGCTGCCGTGGGTCGGCGCGCTGCTGGTGCTCGCGGCGCTGCCGCTGCTGACGCTGGGCTTCGCCAACGCGACGCGCGCGGCCCTGGCCGGCCAGCCGGTGCATGCGGGCCAGCTCATCGAGCCGCTGATGGGCGGCGATCCGGCTCGCCGGCGCACCCTGCTGGCGCTGTGCCTGGCCTTCGCCGCCGCCAGCGCGCTGTCGATGCTGGCGGCGGACACCGTCGACGGCGGTGCATTCGAGCAACTCCAGGTGCTGCTGGCCGGCTCACGCGACGACGACGCCAGCCAGAAGATCGACGCTCTGCTGGCCGATCCGAAGCTGATGGCCGGCCTGTGGCTGCGTGTCGGACTGACGGCGCTGATCTCGGTGCCCTATTGGCACGCCCCGATGCTGGTGTGGTGGCACGGCCAGGGAGCCGCACAGGCGCTGTTCTCCAGCACCCTGGCGTGCTGGCGCAACAAGGGCGCGTTCGCGCTCTACTTCCTGGCGTGGAGCGCCACTGTCGCGCTGTTCGGCATCGCCAGCGGCGTGCTGCTGGCGGTGGTCGGCGCGCCGCAGATGCTGGCGCTGGTGGCGCTGCCCGCGGGGCTCATGTTCTCCACCGCGTTCTACGTGTCGCTGTACTTCACCTTCGCCGACAGCTTCGGCGACGACATCACCGCCCCGCAGGCCTGAGGCCGCCTGCACCGCCGTTCAGGTCGGCGTGAGCTTGGCGATCGACAGTTGCAGCCACTTCATGCCGTGCCGACCGAAGTTGACCTGGGCACGGGCATCGTCGCCGCTGCCTTCCAGCGTGACCACCACGCCTTCGCCGAACTTGTTGTGGAACACGCCCTGGCCCGAGCGAAGCCCATGTGCAGGCACCGCCTTCGGCGTGAAGGCCGGCGGCGCGGCGGGTGACGCCACACGGCCCGCTCCGACGATCGACCCCATGCCGGTGCCGCGGGCCCAGGCGGCCTGGTACTCGCGCGCATAGCCCGAGCCGAAGCCCTGGTTGCGTGGCGTCAGCCAGCGCAGATGCTCCTCGGGCAGTTCGTCGAAGAAGCGGCTCTTGACGTGATAACGCGTCTGCCCATGCAGCATGCGCGTCTGCGAGAACGACAGGTACAGCCGCTGGCGCGCGCGCGTGATCGCCACGTACATCAGGCGCCGCTCTTCTTCCAGGCCGTCGTGGTCGGACATCGAGTTCTCGTGGGGGAACAGGCCCTCCTCCATGCCGGTGATGAACACCGCATCGAACTCCAGCCCCTTGGCCGAATGCACCGTCATGAGCTGGATCGCGTCCTGCCCGGCCTGGGCCTGGTTGTCGCCGGCCTCCAGCGCCGCATGCGTGAGGAACGCCGCCAGCGGGCTGACGATCTCGCCGGTGTCGGCGTCCGGCGCCAGCGCCTCGGCCGGCAACGGCACGCCGCCGACGATGGCACCCGGGCCCTGCTCGTCCACCGGCAGCGCCACGGCGTCGCGGCCGAAGCCTTCCTGCGTGACGAAGGCCTCGGCGGCGTTGACCAGTTCGTCCAGGTTCTCGATGCGCTCCTGGCCTTCCTTTTCCAGGCGGTAGAAGTCCACCAGGCCGGATTCGCGCAGCACGGTCTCGATGATCTGGCGCAGCGTGGCGCCGTGGGTGGCCTCGCGCATGCGCTCCACCAGGGCATTGAAGCCGGTCAGGTTGGCGCCGCCCTTGCCGGGCACCGCGGCCACGCTCTGCGCCAGGCTGCGCCCGCTGGCCCGCGCCGCGTCCTGCAGTTGCTCCACCGTGCGCGCGCCGATGCCGCGCGCGGGAAAGTTCACCACGCGCAGGAAGCTGGTGTCGTCGTTGGGGTTCTCGATCAGGCGCAGATAGGCCAGCGCGTGCTTGACTTCGGCCCGCTCGAAGAAGCGCAGGCCGCCGTAGACGCGGTACGGGATACCGGCATTGAACAGCGCGCTTTCGAGCACCCGGCTTTGCGCGTTGCTGCGGTACAGGATCGCGATCTGGGCCCGCGCGATGCCACCGCGGTGCAATTGCTGCGCCTCGTCGAGCAGCCACTGGGCCTCGGCATAGTCGCTGGCGGCCTCGTAGACCCGCACCGGCTCGCCGGCACCGGCGTCGGTGCGCAGCGTCTTGCCGAGCCGGCGCAGGTTGTGCGAGATCAGGGCATTGGCCGAGTCGAGGATGTGGCCGAACGAGCGGTAGTTCTGCTCCAGCTTGATGACCTGCGGCACGCGGTACTCGCGCTCGAAGTCGGCCATGTTGCCCACAAGGGCGCCGCGGAAGGCGTAGATGCTCTGGTCGTCGTCGCCGACCGCGAACACGCCCTGGCCGGTGGGGCCCGGCGGCGCGAACATCTGCAGCCACTTGTACTGCAGGCGGTTGGTGTCCTGGAACTCGTCCACGAGCACGTGGCGAAAGCGCCTGCGGTAATGCTCGCGCACCGCGTCGTGGTCGCGCATCAGCTCGTAGCTGCGCAGCATGAGCTCGCCGAAGTCCACCACGCCCTCGCGCTGGCACTGCGCCTCGTAGGCGGCGTACACCTCCACCATCCTGCGCGTGTGCGGGTCGGGTGCGTCCACGTCGGCGGGGCGCTGGCCGTCTTCCTTGCGGCCGGCGATGAACCAGGCCACCTGCTTGGGCACGAAGCGCTCCTCGTCGAGGTTCATCGCCTTGACGATGCGCTTGACGGCGGCGAGCTGGTCCGCCGCGTCGAGGATCTGGAACCCCTGTGGCAGGCCGGCGAGCTTCCAGTGCGCGCGCAGGAACCGGTTGCACAGGCCGTGGAAGGTCCCGATCCACATGCCGCGCACGTTGACGGGCAGCATGGTGGACAGACGCGTGAGCATCTCGCGCGCCGCCTTGTTGGTGAAGGTCACCGCGAGAATGCCGCCCGGAGACACCTGCCCGGTGGACAGCAGCCAGGCGATGCGCGTGGTGAGCACGCGTGTCTTGCCGGAGCCGGCGCCGGCCAGGATCAGGGCCGGCACGGCGGGCAGCGTCACCGCCGCGAGCTGCTCTGGATTGAGGTGGCGCAGCAGCGGGTCGGCGGGGCCGGCATCGACGGGGAACGACATCGACCCATTCTAGGAGCGCGCCGTCCGGGGGCACGCCCTGCCCGGCGCGTCGCTCAGGCGCCGTCGAGCAGCGTGAACAGGGTCATCGGACTGGTGTCGCTGTAGCGGCTGCGCGAACGTCGGCGTGACCGCGTGCGGTTGTGGTTCACGAGCCAGGCCGCGAACTCGGTGCCCGGCATCGGCCGCCCGAGCCAGTACCCCTGCATCTCGTCGCAGCCCAGATCACGCAGCACCTGGGCCTGTTCGGCGGTCTCCACGCCCTCGGCCACCACGTTCATTCGCATGCTGCGGCCCAGCGCGATGACGGCGGCGCAGATCGCGGCGTCCTCCTCGTTGTCCGGCAGCGACTGCACGAAGGACCGGTCGATCTTGAGCGTGTCGATCGAGAAGCGCTTGATGTAGCTCAGCGACGAGTGGCCGGTGCCGAAGTCGTCGATCGCCAGCCGGACGCCCAGTCGCCGGAAACTCTCCAGCATCGAGCGCGTGGTCTCGTTGTCTTCCATCAGCAGCGACTCGGTCAGCTCGATTTCCAGGCGCTGAGGGTCGATGTCGTTCTGGCGCAGGGAGTCCTCGACCAGCGAGGCCAGGTACAGATGGCGGAACTGCCGTGCCGACAGGTTCACCGCCAGCCGGATCGGCGGCAGGCCCATGCGGTCCCAGGCCGCGAGCTGCTCGCACGCGGCGCGGATGACCCAGGCCCCCACCGGGAGGATCAGGCCGGTGTCCTCGAGCACGCTGACGAAGCGGTCCGGCGGCACCATGCCGTGGCCGGGCCGGTGCCAGCGCACCAGCGCTTCCACGCCGGTGACCTGGCCGTTGCGAAGGTCGCCCTTGGGCTGGTAGTGCAGCACGAACTCCTGGCGCTCGATGGCGCGGCGCAGGCTGCCTTCGAGCGACACGCGGGCGGTGACGGCGGCCGTGAGGTCGTCGCTGAAGAAGCTGTAGGTGCCGCGGCCGAGCGACTTGGACCGGTACATCGCCATGTCGGTATGGCGGATCAGCGTGTCCAGATCGACATCGTCGGTGGGATACATCGAAATGCCGATCGACGCGGAGATCACGATCTCCTCGTCGCCGACGCGGAACGGCTCGTTCAGCGCTTCCAGCATGCGCCGGGCCACGTGCGCCGCGTCCTCGGCGCTGCCGACGTTTTCGATGATCACGGTGAACTCGTCGCCGCCCAGCCGCGACAACGTGTGCGGCTGCTCGCCGTCCCGCGTCACCGAGTCGGCCGCGCGCAGGCACTGCGTCAGGGCCTGGCTGACATGGCGCAGCAGGCGGTCGCCGACCTCGTGGCCGAGGTCGTCGTTGACCACCTTGAAGCGGTCGAGGTCGAGAAACATCAGCGCCATCGCGCAGCCGCTGCGTTGCGACCGCGCCATCGCCTGCGCCAGTCGATCCCGGAACAGCGCGCGGTTGGGCAGGCCCGTCAGGCTGTCGTAGTTGGCGAGCTGGCGCAGGCGCTCCTGGGCGTCGGCGCGCTCGGTACCGTCGCGCACCCGAACCACGCACTGCGGCCCCTTGGACGACTCGAACGGCGTCAGCGTCAGCTGCAGCGGCTGGGCCGATCCGTCCTCCCCGGTGCGGCTGGCCGCCGGGCCGTCGCGCAGCGGCTGGCGCCGGCCGGGCGGCCCCTGTTCCACGAACTCGGTGATGTGCCGCCCCACGACAGTGCCGGCATCGGCCCGCAGCAACTGCGCCGCGACGGCATTGCAGGTGATCACCAGCCCTTGCGCATCGCACACCAGCAGGCCGTCGCCGGCGCGCTCGAACAAGGCGTCGAGCAGTGCGTCGCGCGTCGAGGACGAGAAGCCCGAACCCACGCCGAGCCAACGGCGCAGCGCGCCCAGGGGGTTGCCCTGGGCGGGGGAAGTCGTCTCCGGCGGCAAGCGGCTTGTCACTCGTGCGGGTCCATCTGGCACCGGACCATCCGGGCCGATTCGATTATGGGGAGCCCTCCCCGCGGCCCGGCATCCTCCCGGGCATGCCTTGAGCAATGCAGCACGAAGCCCGCGGTTTCGTCCGCGTAGAATTCGCCACCGGGCCCAAATGCTGGCGCCCGGTTCTGGTTCCGGCCCACGCCCTGCCCGTGGCCTCTCGGAACGCCGGTGCACCAGGTCAAGCGCTCTTCCTGCAACCGATGGAGCCTGACCATGGAAATCTTCGACTACGACAACATCCTCCTGCTGCCCCGCAAGTGCCGCGTCGACAGCCGCGCCCAGTGCGACACCGGCATCGACTTCGGGCCACGACGCTTCGCGATGCCGGTGGTGCCGTCCAACATGAAGACGGTGGTGGACGAAACCATCGTCGAGTCACTCGCCCGTGCGGATCACTTCTACGTGATGCACCGCTTCGATCTTGACAACGTCGCCTTCGCGCGGACGATGCGCGACAAGGGTCTGTTCGTGTCGATCAGCGTCGGCGTCAAGCAGGCCGACCGCGACACGGTGGACCGTCTGGCCGCCGACGGCACCGGGGCCGACTACATCACGATCGACATCGCACACGGCCACGCCGACAGCGTGCGCGTGATGATCGAGCACATCAAGGCGAAGCTGCCCCGGGCCTTCGTCATCGCCGGCAACGTGGCCACGCCCGAGGCGGTGATCGACCTCGAGAACTGGGGCGCCGACGCCACCAAGGTGGGCGTGGGCCCGGGCAAGGTGTGCATCACCAAGCTCAAGACCGGCTTCGGCACCGGTGGCTGGCAGTTGTCCGCGCTCAAGTGGTGCGCGCGCGTGGCCACCAAGCCGATCGTGGCCGACGGCGGCATCCGCCACCATGGCGACATCGCCAAGAGCATGCGCTTCGGCGCGTCGATGGTGATGATCGGGTCGCTGTTCGCCGGCCACGAGGAGAGCCCCGGCCAGACGGTCGAGGTCGACGGCCGGCTCTACAAGGAGTACTACGGCAGCGCGTCGGACTTCAACAAGGGCGAGTACAAGCACGTCGAGGGCAAGCGCATCCTCGAGCCGATCAAGGGCCGCCTGGCCGACACCTTGCGCGAGATGCGCGAGGACCTGCAGAGCTCGATCAGCTACGCAGGTGGCACGCAGCTGTCCGACCTGAAGAAGGTGAACTACGTGATCCTGGGCGGCGAGAACGCCGGCGAGCACCTGTTCATGTGACCCGCCGGCGCGGGCGCGCTCAGCGCGCGCTCATGCCGGTTCGCTCGCCGCCGTCGGCGCCGTCGTATCGGGCGCGCCCGGTGACAGACCGGGCCTGCGGCGTCTCGCGGGTCAGCGCCACCGGGCATGAGCCGGTGTCGATCACATTGGCCGCGGCCACCAGCAGCGGATCGGACAGGTCGCCGATGGGCAGCGAGAAATCCTCGGCCACGGCGCAAGTCGGGGTCAGGCCGTCGAAATAGCGCCCCTGGTTCAAGGCGTTGACGCTCTCGAAGGTGACCACGCTGTAGGTGGTGCCGCAACCGTCGTCGGTGGGATTGAAGCCGACCGGCTTGCCGCAGGTGGTGTTGCCGATCAGCACCACGTTGACACCCACGCCGCGCAGGCCGTTGACCACCTGCTCGCTGGCGGAGCAGGTGCGCTCGCCGGCCAGCACGTACACCGTGCCCAGGCCTGCCCACGCGCCAGGGTTGGAGAACAGGAAGTCCTGGTTGCTGCCGGTGTTGCGGTCGTTGTAGAGCAGCGAGGCGTAGACCTGGTTGGCGCCGCGGTTGCCCGCCGCGTGGGACGCCACCGTGGCGCCCACCGCCACGCGCCCGCCACCGTTGTAGCGCAGGTCGAGCACCAGGTCCTGCATGCCCTGGTTGCGCAGGCTCGTCATCGCGGCAGCGAGCGGCGAGTTCACCTGGTTGATCATGTCCTTGACGAACACGTAGCCGATGCGTCGGCCGTTCGGGCTCTGCACCACTTGCCCGTTCTGGATCGTCTGCACCGGTGTCAGGGCGAAGACCGCCGCCGACAGCTCGACCGCCGTGGCCGGCCCCGCCCCGCGCCGGACCGACAACCGCAGCAGGTCGCCCTGGGCGGCGGCAGACAGCGCGCTGAAGTCGTTGTTGGTGATCACGGTGGTCACGGGCGTGTCGTTGATCGACAGGATCTCGTCGCCCCGGCGCAGCCCGCCCGCCAGTGCGCCCGACAGCGCTGCAGGCGACCCCGGCTCGATGTAGCGCACGAACAGGCGCGTCTGGTTCTGGTCGACGGCCTCCAGACCGTTGACCGCCACGCCCCAGCCCAGCGTCTGGCCGTCGCCGAAGAACCGGTTGAAGCTCTCGGTGGACTGGAATCCGCTGTAGCGGTCCGCGGGCCAGCGTGCGCCGCCGCCGTTGGGGATGAGGTCGCCACCGCCGTACAGCAGCGCGTCGAAGTAGGTGCCCAGGTCCGCGTAGCCCGCGGGAGCGGGGCTGGGGCTCAGCCGGTACCAGAGGTAGTCGTCGAGGAAGTAGTTGCGCAGCCAGGCCTGACGGTCCGGGACGTTGCAGCTGGCCGCGGGCGGACGATCGGCGTCGCTCCCCCCGCCGCCGCAGGCCGCGAGCAGCAGGGGCAGCGCGCACAGGACGCCCTTCAAGGCACGGTCAAGGGGCTTGGGCATGGCTTCTCCTCCGGTCGCGGCGGACCCTGAATCTACAATCGAAGCAACCCCGCAGGCTGCGTTTGCGTTGACAGGATTGTCCGTCGACGCGCGCAGTCGCTTGTCAACAACCGTCACCGCCGCGCCCCGACCGCATGACCTCCGAGCTCGCCAAGTCCTTCGAACCTGCCTCCATCGAGGCGCGCTGGGCGCCGCGCTGGGAAGCCAGCGGCGCCGCGCTGCCGACGCTGGACCCGACGCGTCCGTCGTTCTCGATCCAGCTGCCGCCGCCCAACGTGACCGGCACGCTGCACATGGGGCATGGTTTCAACCACTCCATCATGGACGCGCTGACCCGCATGCACCGCATGCGCGGCTTCAACACGCTGTGGCTGCCGGGCACCGACCACGCCGGCATCGCGACGCAGATCGTCGTTGAACGGCAGCTTCAGGAGCAGGGCCTGTCGCGCCACGACCTCGGACGCGACGAGTTCATGCGGCGGGTCTGGGCCTGGAAGGAGACCTCGGGCAACGTGATCACCGGCCAGATGCGCCGCATCGGCGACACGGTGGACTGGTCGCGCGAGTACTTCACGATGGACGCGACGCAGTCGGCGGTGGTCAACGAGACCTTCGTGCGGCTGTACGAGGACGGCCTCATTTACCGCGGCAAGCGCCTGGTCAGCTGGGACCCGGTGCTGATGTCCGCGGTGTCCGACCTCGAGGTCGAGAGCGAGGAGGAGGACGGCTTCCTCTGGCACATCCGCTATCCGCTCGAGGACGGCTCGGGCTCGATGGTGGTGGCCACCACGCGCCCCGAGACGATGCTCGGCGACACCGCGCTGATGGTGCATCCCGAAGACGAGCGCTATGCGGCGATGGTGGGGCGGCGCGTGCGGCTGCCGCTCACGGACCGCACGATCCCCGTCATTGCCGACGACTACGTGGACCGCGAGTTCGGCACCGGCGTGGTCAAGGTGACACCGGCGCACGACCACAACGACTACGCCGTCGGGCAGCGACACGGCCTGCCGATGATCGGCGTGCTCACGCCGGACGCGAAGATCAACGACAACGCGCCGCCGGCCTACCGCGGCCTGGACCGATTCGCCGCGCGCAAGCGCGTGGTGGCCGACCTGGAGGCGCAAGGCCTGCTGGTCGAGACGAAGAAGCACAAGCTGATGGTGCCGCGCTGCGCGCGGACCGGCCAGGTGGTCGAGCCGATGCTCACCGACCAGTGGTTCATGGCGATGACGAAGCCGGGCCGCGACGGCGAGTCCATCGCCGGCCGCGCGATGAAGCTGGTGGACTCGGGCGAGGTCCGCTTCGTGCCCGACAACTGGGTCAACACCTGGAACCAGTGGATGAAGAACATCCAGGACTGGTGCATCTCGCGCCAGCTCTGGTGGGGCCACCAGATCCCCGCCTGGTACGACGAGGACGGCAAGGTCTACGTGGCGCGCACCGAAGCCGAGGCGCAGGCCCAGGCACCGGGACGCCGGCTCACCCGCGACCCCGATGTGCTCGACACCTGGTATTCGGCCGCGCAGTTTCCGTTCTCCACGCTCGGCTGGCCGGGCAAGTCGGTCGAGCAGGACCTGTTCCTGCCGTCCACGGTGCTGGTCACCGGCTTCGACATCATCTTCTTCTGGGTCGCGCGGATGATCATGATGACCGCGCACTTCACCGGCAAGCCGGCCTTCCGCCACGTCTACATCCACGGCCTGATCCGCGACTCGCACGGCCAGAAGATGAGCAAGAGCGAGGGCAACGTGCTCGACCCGGTGGACCTGATCCAGGGCGTGGACATCGACACCCTGGTGAAGAAGAGCACCACGGGACTGCGCCGGCCCGAGACCGCGCCCAAGGTTGCCGCTCGCGTCAGGAAGGAGTTCCCGGACGGCATCCCCGCCTATGGGGCCGACGCCCTGCGGCTGACCATGGCCAGCTACGCCAGCCTCGGGCGCGACATCAACTTCGACCCCAAGCGCTGCGAGGGCTACCGCAACTTCTGCAACAAGCTCTGGAACGCCACCCGCTTCGTGCTGATGAACTGCGAAGGACAGGACTGCGGCCTGAAGGAGCACACGGCGGCTGAGTGCGCCCCTGGCGGCGCCACCGGCCCGTATCTCGACTTCTCGCAGGCCGACCGCTGGATCACCAGCGAGCTGCAGCGCGTCGAGGCGGCCGTGGCGCAGTCGTTCGCCGACTACCGGCTCGACCTCGCGACCGCCGCCGCCTACGACTTCGTCTGGAACGAGTACTGCGACTGGTACCTGGAAATCGCCAAGGCGCAGATCGCTGGCGGCGATGCGGCGCGGCAGCGCGCCACGCGCCGCACGCTGATCCGAGTGCTGGAGACCACGCTGCGGCTGCTGCATCCGCTGGCTCCGTTCATCACGGCCGAGCTGTGGGAAACCGTGGCGCCGGTGGCCGGCCGGGCCGGCACTCATCCGGCCGGCGTGATGATGGCGCCCTACCCCGTGGCGCAGCCCGAGCGCATCGACGCCGCAGCCGACGCCTGGATGGCGCGCCTGAAGGCCGTGGTGGGCGCCTGCCGCAACCTGCGCAGCGAGATGGGCCTGTCGCCGGCAGAGCGCGTGCCGCTGCTGGCGCAGGGCGACGTGGCCTTCCTCGACGCGGCTGCGCCGCTGCTCAAGGCACTGGCCAAGGTGGGCGACGTGCAGCGCATCGACGGCGATGCCGCGTTTGCCGCAGCGACCGGGTCGCTTCCGGTGGTGATCGCAGGCGACGTCCGCCTGGCGCTCGAGGTCAAGATCGACGTGCAGGCCGAGCAGGCGCGCCTGGCCAAGGAGATCGCCCGCCTGCGGGGCGAGATCGCCAAGGCCGAGTCCAAGCTGGCCAACGCCAGCTTCGTGGATCGCGCTCCGGCGGCCGTCGTGGCGCAGGAGCGCGAGCGGGTGGCGGAGTTCAGCCGGACGCTTCAGCGTCTGGAAGATCAAGCGGCACGTCTGCCGTCGGCTTGAACTCTCCGCGCTGCGGCGTGGTGTCGGCCGAAAGCAGCTCGTCGATGCGCCGGGCCACGGCCCAGGCAGCCCGCACGCGCGACTCGCGCGTGGTGGCCGCCACGCGCGGCGTGACCTGCAGCGTGTCGATCTGCGCCAGCGGCCGGCCGGCGTCCAGCAGGCCCGGCTCCAGGCTGTCGAACCAGGCCGCCGCCATGCGGCCGGTGGCCAGCACGTCGGCCAGCGCATGCTCGTCGAACACGCTGGAGTGGGCCACGCTCACCAAGGCCTGGTTGGGCTTGCAATAGGGCAGGAAGCGCTCGCCGATCAGGCCCTGGTAGCGCGAGAAGTACGTGAGCTGCACGCACACGCCGTCGCTTTGCTCCATCAGCTCGCGCAGCGGCACGGGCTCCACGCGCCAGCGGCTCCAGACGTTGTCCGACGCATGCACCGCCGGGTCGTAGCCGATGACGCGCGAGCCGAACGCGGTGAGCAGCTGCGCCAGCGCGCGGGCTGCCGGCACCATGCCGACCAGGCCGATGGTCGCGCCGCCCAGCTCGCGCCCGACCAGCAGACCCTCGGGGCTGAGCACCGGCACGCGGCGGAACATCTGCAGCAGGGCGCCGATCATGAACTCGGCCTCGGCGACGGCGCTCGCGGTCACGCTGCGCACCACCTCCACGCCGGCCCGCCCGCAGGCGTCCAGGTCGATGTTCTCGGCACCGGCCGAAAGACGGCCCACGGCCCGCAGCACGGGCGCGTAGTGCAGCGCCTGGGCGTCCAGCGCCACCGACGGCGGGATCACCAGGGCGCGCACGTTGAACAGGGCCTGGCGCAGCGCGCGGGGGTCGCGCGCCAGTTCCGGCGCGTAGCGCACGGCATGACGCTCACCGAGCCACTGCATCACCTCGGGTTCTAGCGGCTCGACGATCAGCACATCCATGCGTTCTCTCGCGCAGGATTCACGGCACCCGGGTTACCCCTGCGTGCCAGAATCTGCGCGGCTCCCAACCCTGATTGTAAGTAGATGCACATTCGCAAGGCGATCTTCCCCGTGGCAGGTCTCGGTACCCGATTCCTGCCGGCCACGAAGGCCCAGCCCAAGGAAATGCTGCCGGTGGTCGACAAACCGCTGATTCAGTACGCGGTCGAAGAGGCGTACGCCGCCGGAGTCAGAGAGATGATCTTCGTCACGGGCCGCCACAAGCGCCCCATCGAGGATCACTTTGACATGACCTTCGAATTGGAAGTAGCCCTCGAACAGGCGGGTAAGCAGGAACTACTGCACATCGTCCGCAGCGTCAAGCCCGACGACATGGAGTGCATCTACGTGCGCCAGGCCCAGGCCCTCGGGCTCGGCCATGCGGTGCTTTGCGGTCAGCGCCTGGTGGGCAACGAGCCGTTCGCGGTGCTGCTGGCCGACGACCTGATGGTCCACGACAAGCCGATCCTGGCCCAGATGGTGGAGCAGTTCGCCGAGTGGCGGGTGTCGATCCTGGCGGTGCAGGAAGTACCTGCCGAGCACACCCAGCGCTACGGCATCGTGGCCGGCACGCCGGTGTCGCCGCGTCTGCTCAACATCGAGCGCATCGTCGAGAAGCCCAAACCGGCGGACGCGCCGTCGCGGCTGGGCGTCGCGGGCCGGTACATCCTGACGCCTGGGGTTTTCCATGAGATCGCCACCCAGAAGCGGGGGGTGGGCGGCGAGATCCAGCTCACCGACGGCATCGCCGGCCTGCTGCGCCGCGAAAAGGTCTTCGCCTATCAGTACGAGGGGCGGCGCTACGACTGCGGCAGCAAGGAGGGCTTCCTGGAAGCCAACGTGGAACTCGCGCTGGAGCATCCGGCGCTCGGCGGACCTTTCCGCGAGTACCTCAAGAGCCTGAAGCTGTAGCCGGCGCCACGGCGCGCGGCCGGCGCATCCCGCCGGCGCCGCCCTTCACTACCTGCGGCGCAGGTAGTGGACGAAATCCTTCTCGCCGGTCACCTGCTCCACGAGCTCGTTGCCCGTCTGGCGCGCAAAGGCCTGGAAGTCCCGCACCGATCCGGGGTCCGTGGCGACGACCTTGAGCACCTCGCCCGACAGCATGTCCGCCAGGGCCTTCTTGGCCTTGAGGATCGGCAAGGGGCAGTTCAGGCCGCGCGTGTCGAGTTCTTTCTGGGCTTGCATGGAGCGGCATTCTAGGCGCGAGCACGCCACTTCATGAAGCGGGCCGACGCTGCCCTGCGCTAGGCCGGGAACACCCCGGTGGACAGGTAGCGGTCGCCGCGGTCGCAGACGATGAACACGATCGTGGCCTGCTCCAGCCGCTCCGCCAGGCGCAGCGCCGCGACACAGGCGCCCGCCGCCGAGATGCCAGCGAAAAGACCCTCCTCGCGAGCCAGGCGACGCGCCATGTCCTCGGACTCGGCCTGGGACACGTGCACGATCTCATCGACATGGGTGGGGTCGTAGATCGCCGGCAGGTAAGCCTCGGGCCACTTGCGGATGCCTGGGATGCGCGAACCTTCCGCGGGCTGCGCGCCCACGATGCGAACCGCCGGATTCATCTCCTTCAGGTAGCGCGACACGCCGGTGATGGTGCCGGTGGTACCCATCGCGCTGACGAAATGCGTGACTTGCCCTTCGGTGTCGCGCCAGATCTCGGGGCCGGTGGTTTCGTAGTGCGCCAGAGGGTTGTCTGGGTTCGCGAACTGGTCGAGCACACGGCCCTTGCCGTCGGCCTGCATCTGCAACGCCAGGTCGCGCGCGTACTCCATGCCACCGGACTTGGGCGTGAGCACCAGTTCGGCGCCGAACGCCTTCATCGTCTGCGCGCGCTCGATCGACAGGTCCTCGGGCATGATCAGCAGCATGCGATAGCCGCGGATGGCAGCCGCCATGGCCAGCGCAATGCCGGTGTTGCCCGACGTGGCCTCGATCAGCACGTCGCCCGGCTTGATGTCGCCGCGCCGCTCTGCGCGCGCGATCATGCTGATCGCCGGCCTGTCCTTGACCGAACCGGCGGGATTGTTGCCCTCGAGCTTGCCGAGGAACACGTTGCCGCGCCGGGCCTGTTCGGCACCGGGAAGGCGCTGCAGACGCACCAGCGGCGTGCCACCGATCGCGTCTTCGAGGGTCTTGTATTGGGGCATGGCGCGATTGTCGCAGCGGGGCCGGGGCCGCGCAGGGAGCGTGTGATAATCCGCGCCCGTCGCGCTGAAGCGCGCCGCCCTGGCCTCGGTGGCGAAATCGGTAGACGCAGGGGACTCAAAATCCCCCGCCGCAAGGCGTGCCGGTTCGATTCCGGCCCGAGGCACCAACCGCACCCCTTCCGCACGCCGATGCCCCCGCTGCCACCGGTCACCAAAGCCTTCATGCTCGTCTGCACCGCGGTGTATTGCGTGCAGTTCCTGGCCGGGCGCTGGGTCGAGTCGCTCTTCGCGCTGTGGCCCCTGGCCAGCGGCCACTTCATGCCGTGGCAGGTGCTGACCTACGCGTTCCTCCACGGTGACATGGGCCATCTGTTCTTCAACATGCTCGGCCTGTGGATGTTCGGTAGCGAGCTGGAGCGGCTGTGGGGACAGAAGCGCTTCATCCACTTCCTGCTCGCCGGTGCGCTGGCCGCTGCGGCCGTGCAACTGGCCTGGACCTACCTGATCGGCTCCGGTGCCCCGACGGTGGGTGCCTCGGGCGCGCTGTTCGCGCTGCTGCTGGGCTTCGGCATGCTGTTCCCCAACCGGATCATCATGCCGCTGTTCCCGCCGATCCCGATGAAGGCCAAGATCTTCGTCGCTGTCTTCGGCGCGCTCGAGCTGGTCTTCGGCTTCCTCGGCAGCGGCGGCGTTGCGCACTTCGCTCATCTGGGCGGCATGCTGGGCGGTTTCCTGATGATCCGCTACTGGCGCGGGCAAGCCCCCTTCAGCCGAAGGCGCTGACGGCACGGTCGTTGCATGGCCGGCCCTTCGGGCGCATCCTTGCGCTTCGGGAGGTGTTCGATGAAGCAGCGGCTCTCTTGGACTCGGGCCTGCCTGGCCACTCTTCTTGCGCTGGCGGGCCAATTCAGTGCGTCCCAGGCGAGCGCAGCGGCCGCCGCGCCGTCCGAAGGGTCGGCTCTAGAAGCGCAGTCGCGCGCCCTCGAGCGCGCTGCCAATTCGGTGCTGGGCGTGCAGACTCTGGCCGTGGCCGATGCGCGCTCCAACAACACGCTCGGCCGCGTGCGGCAGGGCTCGGGCGTGGTGATCGGAACCGACGGGCTGGTGCTCACCATCGGCTACCTGGTTCTCGAAGCCGACCAGGTGCAGCTCATTCTGGACGACGGCCGCAACCTGCCGGCGCGCGTGGTGGGCTACGACCTGGCCACGGGATTCGGCCTGGTGCAGTCCCTGGCACCCCTGAACGTCGCGCCCGTGCCGCTCGGGCGCTCGGCCGACGTGGCGCCGGACGACACGCTGCTGGTCGTCAGCGGCGAACCAGCGAGCCAGCTCAGCGCGGCTCGCATGGTGTCGCGGCGGGTCTTTGCAGGCTACTGGGAGTACCGCATCGACGACGCGCTGTTCACGTCGCCTGCACGCACCGACCACAGCGGAGCGGGGCTGTTCAATCCGCGCGGCGAGCTGGTGGGCATCGGTTCGCTGGTGGTCAGCAATGCGGCTGGCGAAGACGCGCCAAGGCTGTCCGGCAACATGTTCGTGCCGACCGATCTGCTGAGGCCCATCCTTGCGGAGCTGCGGCGCACCGGCGCGTCAGCGGCGAGCAGGCGCGCCTGGCTGGGCATCAACTGCATCGAGCAGCGCGGCCAGGTGCGCGTGGTGCGCGTAGCCGACGACAGCCCGGCCGAGGCGGGTGGCCTGCAGGTCGGCGACCGCATCGTCGCCATCGACGGCAAGCCGGTGGCCACGCTCGACGCACTGTGGACCGAGCTCTGGCGCGGCGCGGCCGAGCGCGAGGTGGCGCTCGACGTGGAGCGCGGCGGCATGGTCCGCAAGCTGAACCTGGGCACCGTGGACCGCCAGCGCCAGCTGCGGCGCGCCACCGGGGTGTAGCGACGGTCAGCGCGCCGCGGCCCAGGCGGACGCAGGCGTGGGCCAGGCCAGGCGCACCCGAAGCTCGCGCCGCAAGCGGCGGTTGTCGAGCCGGCGCGACTCGCGCATGAAGCTCCACTGCATGTCCGACACCGCCGCGCGCATCGCCTCGCGCGACAGGCGCGGTGCGCGAGGCAGACCGAAGGCATCGGCTACGGCGTCGAAGTGCTCGCCCATGCGCAGCTCGCTGTCGTCGCTGGCGTGATAGACGCGCTGCGCGGCGCCACGGAACAACGCCGCGATGCAGCAGCGCGCCAGGTCGTCGGCGTGGATGTGGTTGGTGAAGACGTCGTCGTCCGCTTCCAGCAGCGGGGACCCGCGCCGCACGCGCTCGCGCGGGTCCCCGCCGATGCGGTCGAGCGAGTAGATGCCGGGCACGCGCAGCACGCTGCAGGTTGCCATGCTGGCACGGCCGAACCATCGCACACGACGTTCGGCGTCGACGCGGCGCCGGGCACGGTCGCTCTGCGGCGCGGGCATGCGCGTCTCGTCGAAGCGGGCGCCTGCGGCGTCACCGTACACACCCGACGTGCTGGCATAGACCAGGCGCGTCACGCGCGGACTGCGCATCAGCGCCTGCACAAGGGCCTGCGTGCGCGGGTCGTCCGCGCCCTGCCCTGGCGGCGGCGCCAGATGCAGGACCCAGTCGGCCAGCCCCGCCAGTCGCGCCAGCGTGGCCGGATGGTCGAGGTTGCCTCGCAAAGGCACGGCGCCTGCCGCACGAAGCACGCCGGCACGCTCGGGGCTGGAGGTCAGCGCCAGCACGCGCAAGCGGCCGCCCAGCAGGCGCAGCACGCGCAGGCCGACATCGCCGCAGCCCACGACGAGCAGGGTCGGTCGGCGCAAGGCGGCAGGGGGCAGGGTCATCCGGCGTCGGGGACAATGTCGGGCCGACAGTGTAGAGACAGGCCGCCCCGTTCATGACCTTCAAAGTCACCGTGCAGCCCGCGGGCGTCGCGTTCGACGTGGCCCGCGACGAACCGATCCTCGCCGCGGCCATACGGGCCGGCATCGGTCTGCCCTATGGCTGCCGCGACGGCGCCTGCGGTTCCTGCAAGAGCCGCCTTCTCGACGGGCGCGTGATCCACGGCGCGCACCAGGTGCGCACGCTGCCTCCCGAGGAGGAGGCCGCCGGCTGGGTGCTGCCTTGCTGCGCCACGCCGCAGACCGACTGCGTGATCGAGGCGCGCACGGTGGCCGGCGCCGGCGAGCATCCGGTGCTGAAGATGCCCGCGCGCGTGGCCACCCTGTCGCGCCCGGCGCCCGACGTCGTCGTGATGAAGCTGCAGCTTCCCGCGACCGTGGCGCTGCGCTACCGGGCCGGCCAGTACGTGGAGTTCATCCTGCGTGACGGCGCGCGTCGCAGCTATTCGATGGCCAACGCGCCCGAGACGCTGGGCACGCCGCCGATGATCGAGCTGCACCTGCGCCACATGCCCGGAGGCCTGTTCACCGACCACGTCTTCGGCACCATGAAGGAGAAGGACATCCTGCGCCTGGAAGGGCCGATGGGCACCTTCTTCCTGCGCGAGGACAGCGACGCCCCCATGGTGCTGCTCGCCTCGGGCACGGGGCTGGCTCCCATCAAGGCCATCGTCGAGCACCTGCGCGAGCGCGGCAACCACCGGCCCGCCGTGCTGTACTGGGGTTGCCGCCGCCGCGCCGACCTGTACCTGCACGACTGGGCCATGGAGGCCGCAGCCGCCCTGCCCTGGCTGCGCTACGTGCCGGTGCTGTCCGAGCCGACGGCCGACGACGCGTGGTCCGGTCGCACGGGCCTGGTCCACGAGGCAGTGATGGCCGACCTGCCGGACCTGTCCGGGCACCAGGTGTATGCCTGCGGCGCTCCCGCCATGGTCGACGCGGCGCAGCGCGACCTGGTGGTCCGCTGCGGCCTGCCGGCCGAGCAGTTCTTCGCCGACAGCTTCACGTCCGCACGCGACCGACAGCCCGGCTGAACCGCCGCGACACCCGCGGCACCCACCGCGGGTACGGCTTCAGCGATGCTTGAAGGCCGGCTTGCGCTTGGCCACGAA
>WBZX01000674.1_pt1 | contig 29535 bp, 27 predicted proteins | sample 5204211 | NCBI WGS metagenome assembly WBZX01 (sample SAMN12344362, study PRJNA552823) | activated sludge metagenome | biome: Activated sludge suspended growth; feature: Nitrification reactor; material: Wastewater; isolation source: activated sludge from nitrification reactor of wastewater... | reverse complement strand
ATCCAATACCAAGCTGATTGCATCCAGTTTAAATTCCTTTGTATATTGTTTCCTCGCTTCCATTTCCTCCTCCAATTAAGATTATTTTCTCTTAACTGGAGTGTCCGGGTCTATTGGACCACATCAAGTTCATCCAATCAAAGGATCAATCGCCTTTTTGTGTCACGCACTTCTTGTAGGAGAAACCTTCCTTAGTTCCATCCTTTAATACCGCGCAAAAGCATTGAGAACCAAACTTTTCCGGCATGACTTCGAAATAGTTGACGCCAGGTCCAATCTTTGTTGGATAACTCGGGTGCCTCTTGAACAGTTCAGCAAGATGAATTGTGTCCTCAGGTGAAACCAACTCTCCCGGTACATAGCGTTGAAGCATTTCCTGGAAAAAGGTATGGGCTAGGCTTTGATTGTCGAAGCTTATGGTTTCAAGAGCCACTGGTTTTCGTTTTGCCATTTTTGGTTCCTTATTTATTGTTAGGTCACATGCAGCCAGAAGGAGAATTTCGGGATTCACGCGTGTTTTTCCCTGCTTAGCAGTAAAATGGAATATCGCATCGGACCGGCATTAACCCAGTATTAACAAAGATTTTGCATTATAGCCGGATTGATCGGCGCAGATTACTCTGCATTTTGTTACGTCGCCACAATCACCCGCACGGCATCGAGCCGCAAATTGCTCGATTTCAGCGCGCCAGTCAGTTGCGCCAACTGTTGTTCAAAGAATTGAATTTCTTCGTCTCGCACGTTCGGATTAACCTGTTGCAGGGCTTTGAGACGTTGGATTTCCGGGACGAAGGTTTGACGGATGCGCGCTTCCGCCTGGGCAATGAGCTGCGGTGCTTGCGCGCTGGCTTGCTGTTCGCTGACCGTTAGCAGTTCGCGAATGGCGTCTTCTTTCAATTGGATCACTTGCTTGGCGATACCTGCTGCGACCGGCACCAGATGACGATTGATCGCATCGTGCTCCAGGTGCGGATAGTCACCGTTACCATCCTCGCCTAGCAAAATACGAATCACAGCCGGTGGCGAATAACGGTTACTTTGCTGAATGTCATGTCCACCCGTCTCCAGTACAAACAGACTCTCCAGCAATAGGGTACCCGGTTGTATTTTTTTATGTTTCAAAGCAGCAACCACCGCGTTACCGGTTTCCTGATTCAGGATTCGCTCCATCGCGTGGATGACCATCGGATGTTCCCACGTCAGGAAATGCATGTCTTCATTGGCTAAAGCGATGGTTCTGGAATAAGTAATCACCGATCCCTCGTCCATTAAACCAGGAAATGGGACGGTCATATGTTCACTCGGTGCAATTAAATAACTGCTTGTACGATGTTCTTCCACATGCACGCCGCAACAATCGAAAACCGTTTCCATATATCGCGGCAGGCTGGAGTCGGCATCCTGGGAGCTGGCTTCTTGGTGAAGTCTTTCCGCAACAGCCGGACGAAAAGAGTTATATTCCAGCAATTTATCGCGACCATTCTCCAGCGCGTCATTCAGTGCCTGATTGGCCGATTGTGTCGCGCTGATTAAATCGGAGAGTGCATCGGCAGTCGTCTGGTGTTGATGCAGCGCAGCGATAAGGTCAGCTTCAACTTGCAGAAAGACAGTTTGGCCCGCCGGACAGGTTTTTTCAAAAGCGTTCAACCCTTGGTGATACCAATGAAACATAACAGCCAACGCGCTGTTCTCCAGATAGGGAACATGAATCTGAATGGTTTCCGTCTGGCCGATACGATCCAGTCGGCCAATGCGCTGTTCCAGCAAATCAGGATTAAGTGGCAGATCAAATAGAACCAAATGATGGGAGAATTGGAAGTTGCGTCCTTCACTACCAATTTCCGAACAAACCAGTAATTGGCTACCCGTGTCCTTATCAGCGAAATGGGCAGCGGCACGGTCGCGCTCAATCAAGCTCATACGTTCATGAAATACCGGGATATGTTGTCCCGTCAAGATTTTGAGCGCTTGAGCGATATCCCTCACGGATTGCGGGTTTGCGGTGATAACCAATACCTTTTCCGGTTTTAGCTGCTTGAGCATAGCGCTTAACCAGTCAATACGCGGGTCTATTTCTGTCCAGTAGGGCTCTTCCGGCTCGGCTCTGACTTGATAGAGCAATTCAGGGCACAGTAGCAATTGGGGTTTTGATAGGTTTGTTGTTTCAAAAGTGGTCAGGCAGTGTTGATATTGTGCGGGTAACATCAACGGGACAGCGTTGAGCTTGCGTTCGGGAAATCCTTTAACGGCTGCACGCGTGTTACGGAACAGGATACGGCCGGTTCCATGCCGATCCAGCAATAATTCAGCCAGTATTTTTCTTGCTTGCTGGGTTTGTTCAAAATCTGCTTTGTTATCTTGCAATTGTGCAAGTAATGTTGCTGATTGTGCAGGATCGGTTGTCGAAATGATCATTTGCCGGATTTCGTCATCCAACTTCAGGTTTTCAAGTAATGCTTCCACAGCGTTGGCGATTGGTTCGTAGGATTGTTCTTCAGCAATAAAAGCTTCAAAACTGTTGAATCGATTCGGATCAAGCAATCGCAGACGAGCAAAATGACTGGCTTTACCTAATTGTTCCGGAGTGGCTGTCAATAACAGCACACCCTTGGTGCTAGCTGCCAGTTGCTCTATCAAGGCATACTCCGGACTGACCGCCTGTTCAGACCAATGCAGATGATGGGCTTCATCAACAACCAGTAAATCCCAGTTGCCTGCCAATGCAGCATGAAATCGTTTCGGGTTCTGGCACAGAAAATCCAAGCTGCAAAGTATCAGTTGTTCACTATGAAATGGATTTTCCCCTTCATCACTTTCTTCCAGCGACTGACAGCGTGCTTCATCAAAGATGCTGAATTGCAGATTGAAACGCCGTAGCATTTCTACCAGCCATTGGTGGATCAATGTTTCCGGAACCACAATGAGTACGCGTTTGGCGCGCTCTGTTAGCAATTGTTGATGCAGGATTAAGCCTGCTTCTATGGTTTTTCCCAATCCCACTTCATCAGCCAGCAAAACGCGCGGTGCGTAACGGTGCGCAACTTCATGGGCAATATAGAGTTGATGCGGAATCAGGTTGGTGCGAGTACCGATCAGTCCGTATAGCGGCGCATTCGTCAGTTGATTACGTATCAGCAAGGTTTGGTAGCGAATCCGAAACCATTTATCCTGGTCGAGTTGACCGGTGAATAAACGTTCTGTTGGGCGATTCAATTGTAGATGATGTGCTAGCTGCTCTTCGGCGAGTTCAATCCAATCTCCGCTGTCGCTTACACCGGAGTAAACCATCAGGCCATCGTATTCATTAATTTGTGTGATTTTCAGTGCGATACCTTCATGACTGCTGATGGTATCTCCTACTTTAAAAATGACACGTGTCAACGGCGCAGAAAGCCTGGCGTATGAACGAATTTCATTCACTGCCTTGAAAGCGATACTGATAATTCTATGTTCAACAGTCTGGATTATTCCAAGACCCAGTTGTAAATCAACGTCACATATCCAACGTTGACCGGGCTTAAAGTCGTGCATGTATTACTTTGTGATTGAGACGGAGCAGTATGGTAATGGAAATAAGCAAAAAATATTACTACTTCTTGGATTTGTTCAGATTATGAACAGAAGATGAATTAAGGAAAAAGATTTGGAAACGGGAAATTAGTTGATAGTAATTTTCTGTAAAAGCTTGAAAAGAATTTAGCCGATTAATTTTCTAAGTTAAAGAAAATTAATCGGCTATATAGGAAACAGACATTGCTGATTATATAAAGCTGTACAGCAAGTCAGTTTAGAAATTCAGAAAGAGGCTGGCTACCAAGTTATGCATCATTTGATCAGGACGCGCGCTATGCGGTCTGTTGATGAATTGGTTCATATAACCCAATTCAACAGTCGCATACTGATTGACTTTGTAACCTAATCCAACGAATGCTCGGTTTTGATCGTAACCGTTAGAAATAAAACCAGGATTACCAACGGTCGTCATGGCAATGAACAATTCATCTTGAATGATGAAACTAAGATTCGGATCTATTGATGGCATTGGAACCGCTAGTTTAACCAATTGGCGGAATCGATGAGCCACGTCATTATTACCTGGAATGGGCGCATCTTGGTCGAAGAATCGTTGCTCAAAACGACTACGTGCTGACAATCTACCGAATGAAAAATTATCAGCCCAAGTTACTTGTTGCCAAATTCGGTGCTCGTTAAATGAACCAACTCTCTGGATCGGTTCAGCCGTAGGCGCCCAAGCGTAGCCTGCCCACACAACAATTTTATCGGTTAACGCATAACCTACGCCTGGGCGAATCAGGGATTGCGTAAATTGACTAGCGTCATTACCAAAACGCCCTTGTCCTTCCATCCACCATCTGAATTTTTTTAAATCCGGATTGTTTGGATTGATGAAACCAAAATTACCCTGTGTGAAAACACCTCCCCAAACTTCAAAATCTTCTACGGTCTTGTCAGCGGCAGCCGGATTACTCAAAATTAAACCAAGTGCGGCCCATATAATAAAAATGTTTAGCTTCTTAAACATGTAATCTCCTTTTTCAAGCAATTTGATTCGATAAAACCGTTGATTAAAGTTGTGCTTACGAATAAATACAACATCTATTGCATGCAACGACTTACTTTGATGTTGATTGTAGGTAGTTGCTTGCCTCATTTTTCAAATTAGCGTCGAATTCTTTTGCTAAATCACTAAAAGAAAAGAGTTTCGATCGCATTACTAAAACGCCGTCGCGCACGATACCATAGTAAATGTTAAGAAAGTGTCAATAAAAAAACATAGTTTAAACAGTGTTATTGTAGCGTCGCTCCATAGAAGTATTAAAAAGCTTAGAGGGAGTCAGGTTAGATTTTGAGGTATGTTTTTTATTATAACGAGATATCGAGTGCCCTGAGATTGTATTAATAATCAGATAATTGTAACTATCTGATCTGGAGTACCTGATGAGTTTTTAAACATTTGTTTGACAAGCTGTCATGTCACTGGGTATGGTAGTCCTTCTAAATAAGGAGTTTGATCCGAATATCATTACGAATAATTTGCTGAACATTAAGTTTTATATCGGAATATCCCTTATCTATTAGACTAAAAAACTGGAGTTAGAAAATGAAAAAAATAAGTTTCGTATTAGCGGTATCGGCATTATTTGTCTTAGTTGGTTGTGGAGCCAGTAAAGATTACACGCCTCCCGCAGGCGCTTCTGGTGAAAATATCTTCAGCACGGCTTGTACAGAATGCCACAAGCCTTTAAGTGCGAATGTTGCAATGATATTGAGTGAGAAAGTAGCTAATAAAGAAGCAATTATTAAAAAATTTCAATCAGGAAGTATGAGAATGCCTGCGTTTAAAAATATTCAGGGTGAAGCCGCAGACCGTTTGGCTGACTATGTTTTAGCGAATAGTGAAGTTAAGTAATTAATTTTTTCACCGGAGAATCTGGATATGGATTCTCAGGTGGAGTAAAGCCATATAGGGAGCAGGTGGCTTTTGCGTTGTTGATTGACTAAGTTTGGCATAACAGAGCGATGCAAGTGGACATCGGTATTTAATTTTCTATCGATCCAATTCCCCGCTGTGTGCGGCGGAGTGCTTTGTTAACTAAGCAACAATAAAGTCACTTACTTGATTGTCTTCAAATAGCGCTTAAATCGAAAAAGAATCTCCTTTTTTGGCAATATCGGTAGAATTATGCCTGGATCATCAATGTTAGCTTTGATTCAGATCAATCAAAGCATTGAAATGTAGCTACTCACACTTGGGAAACGCTTTGTCTTTAGAAATCTCACCTTATAGTCATCTTGATATCTCACGCATAAAGTCGAGCTGCGCGACTTGTAGTTTGCGTGAACTATGTCTGCCAGTTGGTCTCAATGAGCATGAGATACAAGTGCTTGGTGATGTAGTCAGTCATAAGCGAAAGATTCAACGAGGTGGGTATCTGCATCGTACCGGTTCAAAGTTTCAGTCATTATTCGCCATTCGCAGTGGATTTCTAAAGACTTGTATCCTTGAGCAAGATGGGCGACAGCAAGTTACCGGTTTTCATATGACGGGAGAATTGCTGGGTTTGGATGCTATCAGCGCAGAAATACACACTTGTGATGCGATTGCTCTTGAAGATAGTGAATTGTGCGAGATTCCTTTTGCGAAATTAGAGGAAATTAGTAGCGCTATCCCGTCACTGATGCGTCATTTTCATAAAATTATGAGTCGTGAGATAGTGCGAGATCATGGTGTTATGCTGTTGCTAGGTAGCATGAAGGCAGAAGAACGTTTAGCAAGCTTTCTGCTCAATTTATCGCGTCGATTTCTAATGCGCGGTTATTCCGAGTACAACTTTAACTTACGCATGACTCGTGAAGAGATTGGCAGTTATCTGGGGCTAAAGCTAGAAACCGTTAGTCGCACTTTTTCTAAACTACAAGATGAAAATATCATTACAGTTGACAATAGGTATATACAGATAAACGATATTGCTCGTTTAAGAATGAAGATGGGAAACTCAAGTTGATGACATAACACGCGCTGGTAGTTTTTACTTCAAATCGGCAAAATATTCTATGGATCAATATCCAACTTTCCAACCGTAACATAAACATCAGTGTCATTCTGTTTCGTGTTAGCTTGAGTAAGTATCGGAAAATGCTATAATGCAGAAATAATTTGGCTTAGCTCAGTGCTATCAGCTAGTTGTGTGCTTTTATGTAAGTCAAATTAAATTCGCACATTCGTCTTTAAAGTTAAAGTAACGCTCAGTAGCTGGGGCACATTAAGGCGGGTGGAGGCTCAATCCTAAAGGAGAACTTATGTCTGTAACTATGCGGCAAATGCTGGAAGCAGGTGTTCATTTTGGACACCAAACGCGTTTCTGGAATCCCAAGATGGCTCCATACATCTTCGGCCATCGTAATAAAATCCATATCATCAATCTGGAAAATACCCTGGTAATGTATGAGGAGGCCATGAAGTATGTGCGTCAATTATCAGTAAACAAAGGTGTTATCTTATTTGTCGGTACTAAGCGGCAGGCGCGCGACATTGTGCGCGAGGAAGCGATGCGATGCAGTTCTCCCTATGTAGATCAGCGTTGGCTAGGCGGAATGTTGACCAATTTTAAAACCATCAGGCAATCTATTAAGCGTTTGCATGATACGGAAACCATGATTCAAGATGGAACTTTGGAGAAGCTAGTAAAAAAAGAAGCGCTTGATCTCCAAAGAGAACTAGATAAGCTCAATAGCAGCTTAGGTGGTATCAAAGATATGAAAGGTATACCGGATGCTTTGTTTGTAATTGATGTTGGCTATCAGAAAGGCGCTATTACAGAAGCTAAGAAGCTTGGCATTCCAGTCATCGGTGTAGTCGATACCAATCATAATCCAGATGGTTTGCAATACATCATTCCAGGAAATGATGATTCAAGCCGAGCAATACGTTTATATGCTCGCGGTGTAGCTGATGCCATTCTGGAAGGACGCAATCAAGCTATCCAGGAAATTGTTGAAATGAGTGCTGCAGAAGCCGAATAAACAAGAAAAACTGCTTCTTTAGCATCAACGGGTAGATTAGGGTTGAACATGTAACGTAATTTACCTAATTTTATAGAATTACTTATTACGGTAATGAATTTTGTGATAAGTAATTCTTGCCTTGGTAAATGTCTATTCCATTCGTAAATTAATTTTGTATCTGGAGTAAATATGGCGGAAATTACCGCAAGCATGGTAAAAGAATTGCGTGAGATGACAGGGCTTGGCATGATGGAATGCAAAAAAGCCCTGACAGAGACTGATGGTGACATGAAAGCGGCAGAGGATTTGTTGAGAATCAAAAGTGGTGCCAAGGCAAGTAAGGCGGCTGGCAGAATCGCTGCAGAAGGTGTGGTTGGTGCATATATTTCAGCAGATGGTAAGCACGGCGCATTAGTTGAGGTTAATTGTGAGACAGATTTTGTAGCCAAGAACGAGGATATTATTCATTTCTCCAAGAGTTTGGCTGAACTCATTGCAACAAAAGAGTTGACAGAAATTGCAGCATTGAGTGATACGTCGCTGCCATCCGGTGAAACCGTAGAAGCAACTCGTAAGGCGTTCGTGATGAAATTGGGCGAAAATATCAGTATTCGCCGTTGCGGATACCATACCACACAAGGTCAACTGGCTGCTTATCTTCATGGAACCAAAATCGGTGTGATGGTGGATTATACGGGAGGGGATGAAGCACTGGGCAAGGATTTGGCGATGCATATTGCAGCGAGTAAGCCTATGTGCGTATCCAAAGAGCAGGTATCGGCAGATGTACTGGAACATGAACGCCAAATTTTCACTGCTCAGGCTGCTGATAGCGGCAAGCCGGCAAATATCATCGAAAAAATGGTCGATGGGCGTATTACAAAATATCTTGCAGAAATAACACTATTAGGACAACCTTTTGTTAAAGATCCAGAGCAAACAATCGAAAAATTATTGGCAAAAAAATCTGCCAAAGTAAATGGTTTTACCATGTTCGTTGTGGGTGAAGGTATAGCAAAAAAATCAGAAAATTTTGCTGAAGAAGTAAAAGCGCAGATGGAACAAGCAAAATAACGCACAATACGATACTCTCAAAACTATCATCAATGACCACAGTTACCTATAAACGTATTTTACTGAAACTATCTGGTGAAGCCCTGATGGGTGAAGACAAATATGGTATTAACCACGCAGTGATGGGAAGAATTGTTGCTGAAATTGAAGAAGTAAGTAAGCTGGGAGTGGAAATCGCCATCGTTGTGGGTGGTGGTAATATATTTCGTGGCATGAAGTCGGCTAATGACGGACTTGAGCGTGTTACCGCGGATTATATGGGTATGCTGGCTACAGTGATGAATGCTCTGGCATTGCAAGATGCCATGAAACTGGTTGGATTGGTACCGCGAATACAATCCGCTTTGCGTATCGAGCAAGTAGTGGAGCCGTATATTCGCGGACGAGCAATACGCTATCTGAAAGATGGGAAGGTGGTGATTTTTGCAGCAGGAACCGGCAATCCATTCTTTACTACCGATACCGCAGCTGCTTTACGTGGTATGGAAATGAATGTGGATATTATGCTTAAAGCAACCAAGGTGGATGGTATCTATACCAGTGATCCCAAGATTGATTCGGACGCAACGCGTTTTCATAAACTATCTTTCGATGAAGCTATTGCCAAGAATCTGCAAGTAATGGATGCAACGGCGTTGACACTATGCCGTGACCAGAAATTACCACTCAATGTATTTAGTATTTTCAAGGCCGGCGCGCTTAAACGTATCATAACCGGAGAAAATGAAGGAACTCTAGTAACAGTCTGATCCAAAAATATTTGGAATCTCTTGAATGAAGATGTGAAGGGATAAATATTATGATTGCTGATGTAAAAAAATCTGCTGAGCAAAAAATGCAGAAAAGCCTGGAAGCGTTGAAAGTAGATTTAAGTAAAGTCAGAAGCGGGCGAGCACATACTGGTTTTTTGGATCATATTACTGTTGATTATTATGGTGCGCCGACACCGATCAACCAAGTAGCTAATATCAATCTAATTGATGCACGAACCATTGGCGTTATTCCATGGGAGAAAAAAATGGCCAGTGCAATTGAGAAGGCGATTCGTGAATCTGATTTGGGTTTAAACCCAATGGCGACAGGTGAAGCTATTCGTGTGCCTATGCCGGCATTGACTGAAGAACGGCGTCGTGATCTTATTAAAGTGGTCAAACATGAAGCAGAGGCTGTACGTATTGCAATGCGTAATATTCGTCGCGATGCTAATGCACACTTGAAAGAATTACTGAAATCTAAAGAAATATCCGAAGATGATGAGCGCCGTGCCCAGGATGACATTCAAAAACTGACTGATCGCTACATCATAGAGATAGATAAAGTTTTACAAGTCAAAGAAGCCGAATTGATGGCTGTTTGATATGCCTCAAGGCCCGAGTTCAACACGAGAAATACCAGAAACAGGTTCAATACCCAAACACATTGCTATTATCATGGATGGTAATGGCCGATGGGCTAGAAATCGTTTTATGCCTCGTATGACTGGGCATCAACAAGGCGTTGAGACGGTACGCGGGATTATAAAAGCCTGTATAGAGCGTAATGTTGCCTATCTGACATTATTTGCTTTCAGTAGTGAAAATTGGCGCCGACCGGCAGAAGAGGTTTCTTTTTTGATGCAGCTTTTTACCGGAGCATTGGAACAAGAAATTACCAAACTGCACGAAAATGGCATTCGATTCAAAGTCATCGGTGATATATCAAGATTTGAACCCAAAATCATAGAGTTCATTCATAGCGGCGAGCAATTGACCGCCGAAAATACACGACTAACGTTTACTATTGCAGCCAATTACGGCGGTCGTTGGGACATCATGCAAGCTATGCGTAAAATGATGGCGCAATCAAACGAACTCCCGCTTAACTTTGAAGAAGAAAATCTGGCGCAATATCTTTCTCTAAACTATGCACCTGAGCCTGATTTATTTATTCGTACAGGCGGAGAATGTCGCATCAGTAATTTTTTATTATGGCAGCTCGCATATACTGAGTTGTATTTTACGAATACACTATGGCCTGATTTTGATGAGCATGCGCTTGAGTTGGCTATTCAATCTTATCAGCAGCGGGAGCGTAGGTTTGGTCGCACCAGTGAGCAGCTCCAGAAGATGGTTTTGTTCACTGAAGGATAAGCGGATCAATTACCATGCTTAAAGCTCGCATTCTCACTGTAATTGTTATCTTACCTTTATTTTTATCCGCATTATTCTACTTGCAAGACATCTTTTGGGTCATTTTTTTACTGGTGGTGACGGTTATCGGAGCACGCGAATGGAGCAAATTGGCGCAGCTCTCGGTTAGAAATACAATAGTTTTTATGCTGCTTACAGTCTTAGTGGGCGGGGAATTATTGTTTTTATTGCGTGAATCTGTACAAACCAACGCTTATTCATTAGACCTTTTATGGGTATATATTTTGTCCTTTGTTTTTTGGATAGTAGGCGCACCACTTTATCTAAAGCAACTTTATACCATTAAAAATCCATTGATCTGGATGTTGATCGGTTGGATAGTATTGTTACCGACTTGCCTTGCGCTATATCAGTTACGCGCTATCAGTCCGTTGCTTTTACTGGGTTTTATGGCAACCATCTGGATTTCAGATAGCGCAGCTTATTTTACCGGGCGATCGTTGGGTAAGCACAAACTTGCAGCTACGATTAGTCCGAATAAAACTTGGGAAGGTGTCGCCGGTGCTTTAATTGCTGTATTGATATATGGTTTAGCATGGGATTTCTGGAGCACTGAAGAATCTTTAGCATTAACATTGATACCATTACTGATCGTTATGGCTATCCTAGGCATTATTGGAGATTTGTACGAATCGCTGCTTAAGCGTCACGCGGGTGTTAAGGATAGCGGCAATATTTTACCGGGTCATGGTGGAATACTCGATCGAATCGATGCACTGACTTCGACACTGCCACTTGCCACTCTGGCATTGTTAATTTTTTATTCGCCTTCGTTATGAAAACTATCCGCCAAATAACCATACTCGGCTCTACCGGCAGTATCGGAGAAAGCACACTGGATGTCATCGCACGCCATCCTGATCGCTTTCAGGCTTTTGCACTGACTGCTAACAATAATACTGAAAAAATGTTGTCGCAATGTCGACGCTTCCGGCCACGCTATGCGGTCATGCTGGATGACGACAGTGCTGAGCAATTGGATCAGGCAATACAAGCGACAGGAATCGATACGAAAGTACTATCCGGAATCGAATCATTGGAAAAGGTAGCTTCTCTTCCTGAGGTGGATGCTGTAATGGCAGCTATTGTAGGTGCTGCAGGTATTCGTCCGACGTTCGCAGCAGCTCGTACAGGAAAACTGGTATTGCTTGCCAATAAAGAAACTCTGGTTATGGCCGGACGGATTTTCATGGATTTGGTAAAGCAACACAATGCGACACTGTTACCAATAGATAGCGAACATAATGCGATTTATCAATCATTGCCTCATTATTTCAATGGTAACTTGGCAGCAGCAGGCATCAGTCGCATACTGTTGACAGCGTCAGGAGGCCCATTTCGATGCGCACCTGTAGCTTCCTTAGAGAAAGTGACCCCAGAACAAGCTTGTGCCCACCCCAATTGGGATATGGGGCAGAAGATTTCAGTCGATTCAGCCACCATGATGAATAAAGGTTTGGAGGTCATTGAGGCACATTGGTTGTTTGATGCCGCGCCGGATAAAATTCAGGTAGTGATTCATCCGCAGAGCGTGATTCACTCGATGGTGGCCTATGTCGACGGCTCGGTGATCGCGCAGCTGGGTAATCCGGATATGCGTACTCCTATTGCGCATGCGATGGGCTATCCCGATCGGATAGAAAGCGGAGTATCCGCTTTAGATATGTTCAAGGTCGCTCATCTTGATTTTGAAGAACCTGACTTTAATAGATTCCCATGCCTGGGATTAGCTTATCAAGCACTTTCTGCAGGCGGGAACATGCCCGCAGTGCTGAATGCCGCTAATGAAATAGCAGTCGAATCCTTTCTCAAAAGACGCATGGTATTTACTGCGATTCCGGCGATGATTGAGTATGTTATGCAAACAGTACAGCAGAAGGAAATGACGACGCTGGATGATGTGTTAAGAACAGATAGACTGGCTCGTGATGTAGCACAAGAATGGCTTGCAAATCGACAGTAAACCCCATGAAAAAACTGGTTGATTGATGATGACTAGATTCAATTTTTCTTAATTAATGATAGTATCCTGCATTTACGCAATGAAACAATGAAATGAGAAGTGTCGCGCGGTTAAATTCTTCCTCTAAATGCATTCTCTGCATAGAATAACTTAATATGTCAATAACTTATACAATCATTTCTTTCATTGTTGCTTTGGGTGTTCTGATTACATTTCATGAGTTTGGTCATTATCTGGTAGCGCGTTGGAATGGTGTAAAGGTATTGCGATTCTGTATTGGTTTCGGTCAACCCATTTTTCGTAAACGCTGGGGAAAAGATCAAACAGAATGGGTAATCGCAGCTATCCCACTGGGTGGCTATGTCAAAATGTTGGATGAAAATGAAGGTAAAGTCGCCGCTGAAGATTTGCCTCGCTCGTTTAATCGTCAACCGGTAGCGCGCCGTTTTGCCATCGTTGCCGCTGGTCCCATCGCCAATTTCCTGTTAGCCATTGTTCTATATTGGTTGCTTTTTATACTGGGTGTGAGTGGCATGAAACCTGTGCTGGGTCCGGTTGAGCCAGCTACGCCTGCTGCGCATGCAAAATTTGAACCGGGTGAAACCATTGTCAGTATCGAAAATGAATCCGTTGCCAGTTGGCAGGATGCCCGCTGGACCTTATTACGCTACGCGATTGACCAAGCGGCAAACGTAAAAGTACAAACCATCAATAAAAATGGCGAAATCAACTGGCGACAGTTGGATTTAAGCCAGATTGACCCAGACAAATTGAATGAAAATTTTCTCGGAATCGTTGGACTCAGTAGCTATCAACCGATTATAAAACCTGTCATTGGACAGGTAGTTGCCGATGGTGCCGGTTATCATGCCGGTTTGCTGGTAGGGGATGAAATTTTAGCTATCAATGACATTGAGATTCAAACTTGGATGGATCTTGTGCAAGAGATACGCACTAATCCAGAACGTACCATGGAACTGGAAATTTTACGTGACCGTCAAGTGCTTACATTGGCCATCACGCCGGAGACAGCGATAGAGAATGGCAAGCAAATCGGTAAAATAGGCATAGCGCCTGTCATCAATCAGGCCGAGTTTGAAGAATTAATGGTTACCGTCAGTTATCTTCCCGGTCAAGCCATTCAGAAAGCTGTCGAGAAAACTTGGGAAACAACTATCCTGACGTTGCGGATGCTATCTAAAATGATTACCGGCGATGTGTCCTGGAAAAATGTCAGTGGACCGATCTCAATTGCCGATTATGCAGGCCAATCTGCACAAATGGGATTGGTATCCTATCTGGCATTTCTTGCTTTGATCAGTGTCAGCATCGGTGTCCTGAATCTATTACCCATTCCCATTCTTGATGGTGGGCATTTAATGTTTTATCTGATTGAAATGATAAAAGGAGCACCGCTCTCCGATAAAATCATCTTGGTTGGTCAGAAGATTGGCTTAACTATGTTGCTGACTCTTATGGTTTTTGCCATATATAACGATATAAATCGGCTTATTACTGGCTAAACAATGAATTTCAAGTACTTTGTTGCGTTTGTTAGTTTCTTCTACGCTTTCTCATGCTGGGCCAGCGATTCTTTCATTGTTAAGGATATTCGAGTCGAAGGTATACAACGCACCGAGGCGGGTACTGTATTTAGTTATCTGCCTGTTAAAGTCGGTGATACGCTTGATGAAGAAAAAGCCACCGAAGCGATCAAGGCGCTCTATGCAACCGGGTTTTTTAAAGATGTCCGTTTAAAATCTGAGAACGGTATTTTAATCGTAGAGCTCGATGAGCGTCCGGCTATTGCTGAAATCAGTATCAATGGCGCAAAAGAGTTTGAAAAAGACAAGCTGCTCGAAGGCTTGAAACAGGCTGGTATATCGGAATCCAGGATTTTTAGCCGCTCACTGTTGGATAGAGCCGAGCAGGAGTTAAAGCGCCAATATATCAGTCGGGGAAAATATGCCGTCAAAATTACGACCACCACGACACCATTAGACCGTAATCGTGTTGGCATTAATTTTGATATTCATGAAGGCCGGACAGCCAGAATTAAGAAAATAAATTTTGTCGGTAACGAGAAATTTAAAGATAGTGAATTGCGTGGGATACTTGTCCTGAGAAAACCTGACCTATTAAGCTGGTTCACCAAAAATGATCAATACTCCAAACAAAAACTAGCAGCCGACCTGGAAACGCTCCGCTCTTATTATCTTGATCGAGGTTATTTGGAGTTTAATATTGAATCCACGCAAGTATCCATTACTCCCGATATGCGTGATATCTATATCACAGTCAATGTCACTGAGGGCGAGCAATATACTGTCTCCGACATTAAAGTGGCTGGTGAGACCTTGATACCGGAAGAGGAAATTCGCAAATTGATATTATTTAAGCCGGGCGCAGTATTTGCACGCCAGAAATTAACGGAATCGATAAAATTAATTACCGATCGTTTAGGCGACGATGGTTATGCATTTGCTAATATCAATGCTTCGCCCACACTGGATTATGAGAAGCGGCAAGCGGCTTTCACATTTTTTGTTGATCCCGGTCGTCGTGTATACATACGGCGTATCAATATAACGGGAAATGATCGTACACGTGATGAAGTCATACGCCGGGAATTTCGCCAAATGGAAGGCGCTTGGCATTCCACCAAAAATATCAATATTTCCAAGCAACGCGTTGATCGACTGGCCTTCTTTAATAGCGTCAATATAGAAACACCGGCTGTACCTAATAAGACTGATCAAGTTGATATCAATGTCAAAGTGGAAGAGAGGCCGACCGGGGCTATTATGTTTGGTGCCGGTTATTCTGACCGGCAAGGTTTGATTCTGAATGGCTCAATTTCTCAGAACAATATTTTCGGCACTGGCAATTTTTTTAGTCTTGACGTGAATACCGGTGCTATCAATAAAACCTATGCGGCATCATTTACCAATCCTTATTTTACAGTGAATGGTGTTAGTCTTGGATTTGATGTGTACAAGCGTGATTTGGATACACGCCCCTTATCCCGGGTTGGTACATTCAAAACTGAAACTGTAGGCATAGGTTTTCGAGTAGGTATACCCATTGCTGAAAATGATATTGTGTCTGTGGGTCTGGCTGCTGAGAACTCAGTCATTAATGTTTTTGAGAACAGCCCGAAACGCAACATCGATTTTGTTAAAGAATTTGGGGATGGATCGCTCACTAAAGCATCAACTAATAATTTTCCACTGACAATCAGTTGGGCGCGTGATCGCCGTGATAGTGCTATCTGGCCGACCTCGGGAACGACGCACCGACTATTTGGTGAAGTCAGCGTACCCGGCGGAGATTTGGATTACTACAAGGTCAGTTATCATCAGAAATGGTATTACCCCATTACTGATAACCTGACCCTGATGCTGAATGGCGAATTTGGCTACGGTGATGGTTATTCAGGACGTTCAATGCCCTTTTTCAAGAACTTTTTTGCTGGGGGTAATAACTCCGTTAGAGGTTACGATTTGAATTCTTTGGGTCCTCGCGATGCGTTGAATAATAATGCTAATCTTAACTCCAGATTATTTGCAATAGGCGCTAGTAAGCGTGTCGTCGGTAATGTAGAACTGATGTTTCCTGTTCCATTCATGAAAGACGATCGATCATTACGTTTAAGTACCTTTCTGGATGGTGGTACGACATTTAACAGTTTCGATCAGCTTAACAATTTCATGCGTTACTCAGCTGGAATCGCCCTTACTTGGGTATCACCGATGGGACCATTGAAAGTCAGTCTTGCAGAACCATTGAATGATATACCTACTGATAATTTGCAAAGATTCCAATTCATGTTTGGACAACAATTCTAGATTCAATTGAGATCATATCCCTTGAATATTGTGCAGCGAATTAATCAATATGGGTGCAATATGGTGATGGTTCTTATAGCCATTACTTTGACCAGTGGATTCGTTGTCGCTACTGCCAGCGATATCAAAATTGGTGTGGTGAATACTGAGAAAATTCTGCGGGAATCTTTGCCGGCGATACAAGCGCAAAAGAGAATTGAACAGGAGTTTGTACCGCGCGATGAAGATATCAAGAAAATGGCTGTACAAGCTAAAACGTTGCAAGACAAGCTTGAGAAAGAAGGCGTCTCCATGGAAGAAACAGAGCGGCGCAGCTTGGAGAGAAATCTGGCTAATCTGAGCCGGGAATATCAACGCGCACAAAAACAAATGCGGGAAGATTTAAGCGTGCGTCAGAATGAAGAATACAGTGTCATCCTGGAACGTACCAATCGAGCCATTAGCAGAATTGCTGAAATAGAGAAATATGATTTGATATTGCAACTTCAGGATTCTGTTTATAGAAGTCATCGTATTGATATTACGGATCAAGTGATTAGAACACTCAATAATGAACGCGCGATTCAATAAAATCCGTTCAGAAGCTGGGATCTTGCGTTAAAAGGGAAATAAAATGAGTACCATGAATATCCACGAAATCTTGAAATACCTTCCTCATCGCTACCCACTGTTATTGGTGGATAGAGTCATCTCTTTCGATGCAGGTAAGGATATCGTTGCATTAAAAAATGTTTCCATCAATGAACCATTCTTTTCAGGACATTTTCCACATTATCCTGTCATGCCGGGTGTATTGATTGTTGAAGCTTTAGCCCAAGCTGCCGCCCTCCTGACGCTTCGAACTGAAGATACCATCAACAAGGATGACACGGTTTATTACTTTGTCGGTATTGATGGGGTGCGTTTCAAAAAGCCTGTTATGGCCGGTGACCAATTGATTCTCAAAGTTGCCATAGAGCGGCAAATAAAAGGATTATGGAAATATTCAGCGCGTGCAGAAGTCGACGGGCAGCTCGTCACAGAAGCCAAACTGATGTGCACTGCGAGAAATGTCTAATATTCACAAATCAGTTTATGTCCCGCGTTGATGTTACCGCACCGAGCGGAGAGTTGGAAAATTGAAACTTTCTGTGTAGATGGATTGATTTGCGGTGTCGATGAAGCTGGTAGAGGCCCATTGGCTGGGCCTGTCTATGCAGCGTGCGTGGTACTGAATGCTGATTACAAAATAGACGGATTGGCTGACTCTAAAGTACTGAGTGAAAAAAAGCGTGACGCGCTGGCGATTGCTATCAAACAATCTGCAAAAGCATGGACAATCGCCTCTGCGTCGGTGCAAGAAATTGATCAGCTTAACATCCTGCAAGCAAGTTTATTGGCCATGAAACGCGCCGTAGAAAGTTTACCTTTTATACCGGATTTGGCGTTGATCGATGGCAATCAAAGTCCCCTGCTCAAATGTTCAGTACAGACAATTGTTCAAGGTGATCGTTTGATACCGGCAATCTCAGCCGCCTCTATTCTGGCAAAAACAGCGCGCGATGCGGAAATGCGGAGATTACATCAATATTTCCCACTGTATGGATTTGATCAGCACAAAGGGTATCCGACCAAAAAGCATCTGGCGGCATTACAAAAATACGGTGCCAGCGAGATACACCGGCAAAGTTTTTCGCCTGTAAAAACATTGAAATATAGCGATAAGCCGGTTTAAATGAATAATAGAGCAACCTTTGATTCGAATTTCTGGCGTTTTATACCTGCAAGCAGGGAAAATAACCACTTTGTGCGTATAATGGCATCCATTTAATGCAATTTGCCTTAAAGTTACCTTGATGTTCTAATTCTCGATTTTACTAAATAAGGATGATTTACTATGCGCATTGAAAAAAATACTGTGGTTTCACTCAACTATGAATTGTCAGATACCACAGGAAACATTCTTGAGAAAACAGATACACCGATCAGTTATCTGCATGGCGGCTACGGCGGTATTTTCCCCTTGGTCGAGGAGGCACTGCATGAAATGGAAATCGGCTATTCCTGCTCAGTTACGATGGAAGCGGAAGATACTTTCGGTGAGCGTGATACAGATTTGATCCGGGTAGAGCCGCGCAATTCTTTTCCTGACAATGTGACGGTTGGCATGCATTTTGAGGGAGGGGAGGAAGATTCGGATGATGTCATCATCTACAAAGTTGTTGATGTTACTGATGATACGGTTACTGTCGATGGAAATCATCCCTTTGCAGGCATGACATTGAATTTTTCCTGCACAGTAACCGCAATTCGCCCAGCCACACCCGAAGAAATTTCTCATGAACATGTGCATGGTGCGCATGGTCATGGTCACGAACATTAATCACGTATCCGATCTCGGTACGTTAGCTTTTGTCCATATCTACCGCTTTTTTCAATAAATAAAGTTGTTCCAGTGCTTGCCTGGGGCTCAGTTCATCTGGTGAAAGGGTGTGTAACATCGTAATCACTGGATGTTCTGGTGTAATGTCTTTTTCCGGTTCTTCAAGAGCGGTAAAAGAAAACAAATCCAGTTGTGGTTCTCTCCTGACACTTCCTTGCTCCAGTTTAATCAGTTGTCTTCTCGCCGATTTGATCACCGGCTCAGGAACACCCGCCAGCGCGGCAACTTGCAGTCCATAGCTTTGACTGGCCGGCCCTTCCGCAACTTTATGCAGAAAAACAATGCGGTGTTTATACTCTACCGCATCTAAATGAACATTTTTGATTTGCTTGAATTCCTCAGCAAGCTTGGTCAACTCAAAGTAATGCGTCGCGAAGAGTGTAAAACTGCGATTATTAGTCACTAAATATCGGGCAATGGAAAATGCTAAGGCCAAACCATCAAAAGTGGAAGTGCCGCGTCCGACTTCGTCCATAAGCACCAGACTATGTGCCGTGGCGTTATGCAATATATTGGCGGTTTCCGTCATTTCCACCATAAACGTGGAACGCCCGCTGGCAAGATCATCGGTAGCGCCAATGCGGGTGAAAATCTGATCCAGCACACCGATGCATACTGTTTTAGCGGGCACATAGCTACCGCAGTGCGCGAGTAAGGCAATCAGCGCGATTTGCCGCATGTAGGTTGATTTCCCGCCCATATTAGGACCGGTAATCAGCAACATCTGCGATTTGCCGGTATGTTCAGCGCCTAACTGAACATCGTTGGGAACAAAGTTTTCAACTTGACTCTCCACAACCGGGTGGCGCCCCGTATCGATGGTAAAAATATCTTCATCGGATAAATGTGGTACGGTATAGTCGAGTGCTTGTGCACGCTCAGCCAATGCGCACAGCACATCAGTTTCAGCAATACTTGCAGCGGTTTTCTGTAGCGCATGGATATACTTCAAAAGCGCATTCAGCAGTTCATCATACAAATATTTCTCTCGTGCCAATGCCCGATCCTGGGCGGATAACGCTTTGTCTTCGAAAGCCTTCAGTTCCGGCGTGATATAACGTTCAGCGCTTTTTAAGGTTTGTCTGCGCCGGTAATCTGCGGGAATTTTTTCGCTGTGCGCGTGCGTGACTTCGATATAAAAACCATGCACCCGGTTATATTCCACCTTCAGATTGGGAATACCGGTACGTTCTTTTTCACGAATCTCCAGTTGTAACAAGAATTCACCACAATTGTTTTGCAATGCGCGTAATTCATCCAATTCAGCATCATAACCATTGGCGATCACATTGCCTTCGCGCAACACCACACCTGGTTCTTCCAGTAACGATTTGCTCAATAGCTCAACCAGCACAGGCTCAATCTGCATGGTCTGAATCAATTGATGGATCCTCTCGCTGGAACAATCTGCAATGGTTTGAATAACTTCCGGCAATAGTTTCAAGCTATCACGCAAACCCGACAAATCTCTCGGACGTGCTGATTTGAGTGCAATGCGTGCAGTAATCCGTTCAACATCGACAATCTGCCGCAGAAGCGTGCGCACGGCGGTATACTGGCCTTGTTCATTGTCTCCGATCAAAGCAGCAACGCTATCCAATCGTTTCTGTATTTCCACGCGATCGCGCAACGGATGGTGCAGCCAGAATTGCAACAAGCGGCTGCCCATATTGGTTGAGCAAGTATCCAGTAATGACAATAACGTGGGAGATCTTTCGCCGCGGATGGTTTCGGAAATTTCCAGATTACGGCGCGTCGCAGCATCCATGCGCACATAGATGCTGTCACGTTCAGCTTGTAATGACGAAATGTGGAGCGCGACGGATCCCTGCGTCAGGCGGGTGTATTCCAATAAAGCGCCGGCGGCACATAGCGCGGTAGACAAATCCTCACAGCCGAAACCGGAAAGATCGTGCGTTTCAAATTGTCGAGTAAGATGTGCCATTGTGCTATCACGATCGAACTGCCACACAGGCAATCGTTTTAACGCCCAATTTTTACCCTGTATTTCAGTGAACGTAAGCGATTCGGGTAAAAGGATTTCTGCGGGTTGCAGACGCTCCAGTTCACTCAGCAGATTTTGCGGTGATGTTTCCATCACGCGTAATTGCCCTGCTGCCAGATTCAACCACGCCAATCCCAAAGTCGATTCATGCATAAACAAAGCCAGCAATATGCAATCGCGCTTATCTTCCAGTAACGCCGCGTCGGTCAACGTTCCAGGCGTGATGATGCGTGTCACCTCTCGTGCAACAGGCCCCTTGCTGGTTGCCGGATCACCTACCTGCTCGCAGATTGCGATGGATTCACCCGCTTTGACCAGTTTTGCCAGATATTGCTCGGCGGCATGATAAGGTACGCCCGCCATTTTAATCGGTTCTCCGCCGGATGTACCGCGTTGTGTTAACGTGATTCCCAACAGCTTCGCAGCTTTTTCCGCGTCCTCAAAAAACAGCTCATAAAAATCCCCCATGCGATAAAACATCAGCATATCGGGATGCTGTGCCTTGATACGCAAGTACTGCTGCATCATCGGGGTATGTGAGTCTTTCTGGGTTTTCATCCGTTTTACATCAGATTATTTTGGCATTGCAGGATACATGATTGTGTTGGAATAATCTTGTGGCTCCGTGATATCTCAGGAATAGCTGTCGCGAAAGCGTTTTGTGAAATTTGTTAACGCCAGTATCGTGCGTGATAACGCTAACGAACTTTCCTGATAACGACGCTAGAAATTATCGCATTGAGCGCCAGATTTATGAGTTTCATGGGTAAATTAAAAACCATAAAATCAAGCGTGCCAGACCGATTCATATTAAAATCGCGCTTCTGTTAAATTTTGAAGTAAAAACATGCATCCAATGCTAACTATCGCGGTGAAAGCCGCGCGTCGTGCCGGTAGTATTATTAACCGTGCATCACAAAATCTGGACGTGCTCAATGTGTCGAAAAAATCGCACAGCGATTATGTGAGTGAAGTGGATGGTGCGGCTGAAGACGCCATTATCAAGGTTTTATTAACAGCTTATCCCGATCATGCGATTCTGGCGGAAGAAAGCGGTCGCCAGGGCGATCACAAAAAATCCGAGTATCAATGGATTATTGATCCGCTCGATGGCACGACCAATTTTTTGCATGGTTTTCCCAAGTATTCAGTTTCCATTGCGGTCAAGTATAAGGGCGTGCTGGCTCATGCGGTGATTTACGATCCAACCCATAATGAATTATTTACGGCCAGTCGAGGCAGCGGTGCTTATTTGAATGATCACCGTATTCGTGTCAGCAAACGCACGCGGCTTGAAGATTGTTTGATTGGTACGGGGTTGCCATTTCGCGATTTGACGCATATGGATGCTTACTTCGCCATGTTGAAGGATATTGTGCCGCGTACTGCAGGGATTCGTCGCCCTGGTTCTGCCGCGCTGGATCTGGCTTATGTGGCGGCCGGGCGCTATGACGGTTTTTGGGAAATCGGCCTGGCGCCTTGGGATATGGCAGCGGGCTGTTTGCTGATTACCGAAGCCGGTGGACTGGTCGGCGATCTGGAAGGCAATGAAACGCAATTGGAAAGCGGACAAATTATTGCGGGAAATCCGAAAATATTCGGACAGTTGCTCCAAGTGATCGCTCCTCATCTCACGCCGGCACTGATCGAAGCGCAGCGGACTACCAAATCCTCTTAACCAACCTGAATTCAGTGATCGGGCGTTTCAGGTTCTGCAAACGGTAAGTCTTGATTCTTGTCATTGGATTCAATCAACGATCTCATTTCTTCCAATGGCGGGAGTTCTTCCAAAGAACGTAAATTCAGATCGTCCAGGAAATGGGGTGTGGTGGCGAATAAGGCCGGTTTTCCGGGCACGTTGCGGTGTCCGACAGTATCAATCCAACCGCGTGCCGTGAGTGTTTTGAGCACTGAACCGGATACACTGACGCCACGGATTTCTTCAATATCGCCGCGCGTCACGGGTTGGCGATAGGCAATGATGGCGAGTGTTTCCAGAACGGCGCGTGAATAGCGCGGTGCTTTTTGCGGCGTCAACCGATCCAGATAGGATTGCATGTTCGCTTTTGTCTGAAAGCGCCAGCCACTCGCGACTGTTACCAATTCCACGCCACTATCAGACCATTTCTCGCGGATTTCTTCCAGTATGTTGGATAATAGTGCGGCACTCAATTGCTGATTGAATAATTTTCTCAATTCACTGACAGGCAAGGGTTCCTGTGTTGTCAGCAATGCTGCTTCCAGAATTTGCCTGATTTTCTCAGGTGTCAGTGAATCCGATGATGACTGGTTATGTGGCGTTAATAGGTCGGACATAAATCATTCCAAAAGCTTGCGACTGGGAAATCTCTATCAGCAATTCCTTGGCTAATTCCAGGATTGCCAGAAAAGTGACGACGACTTCAGCAACTGACGCTGTGGGACTGAATAAGTCGTAGAACTGTACTTGTTTCTGCCCGCGCAGATCGCGCAGGATCTGGCTCATATAAGCGCGTACGGACAGGATTTCACGCTCGACCTGATGGTGGCGATTGACTTTTGTGCGCGTCAGAATCGTCATCCAGGCTTGACGCAAGTCATCCGGATTGATATTGGGTAATTGTTCGGTTGCCGTTTGTTCGATCCATACCTGGATGGCGATAAAGTCACGCTCCATCTGCGGCAATTCATTCAGGCGCAGTGCGGCTTTTTTCATTTGTTCATATTCCAGTAATCGCCGTACCAGCTCAGCGCGCGGATCGTGTTCTTCCTCCGTTTCCGTTTTTGGATTGGGCAGCAGCATGCGCGATTTGATTTCAATCAGCAACGCGGTCATCAGCAGATATTCGGCGGCTAACTCCAATTGATCAACGCGCATCATGGCAACATACGCCATATATTGTTGCGTGAGTTCGGCCATTGGAATGTCCAGAATTTCCAGATTATGCTTGCGGATCAGATACAGCAGTAAGTCCAACGGGCCTTGAAACGTATCCAGAAAAACTTCGAGTGCGTCGGGCGGGATATACAAATCCTGCGGGACCTCCATGAAGGGTTCACCGCAGATTCTGGCGATCGGGTGCGTATCAACGGAATCAGTAACAGAATTCACTGTGTCGCATGTTGTTCATTGCGTTTTATGTACGGAAGCGTGTGTGTCAGGAATAACTGAGCCCCATGGCTTCGCGGATGTCGCGCATGGTTTCTTCCGCCAGTTTGTTGGCTTTCTCACAACCGTCGGCAATAATGTTGCGTACCAATGTGGGATCTTCTTCGTACTGCTTGATGCGTTCGACCATCGGCGTTTGTTCGGCCAGGATCGCGTCAATGACGGGCGATTTGCAATCCAGACAGCCGATTTCGGCATTTCGGCAACCGTGTTGCACCCATTTTTGTGTATTGTCGTCGGAATAGACCAGATGGAATTGCCATACCGGACACCTGGCCGGATCACCCGGATCATTGCGCCGCACACGCGCCGGATCGGTCGGCATGGTACGGATTTTTTTACGGATGCTTTCCGGATCTTCCCGCAGGCTGATGGTATTGTTATAGGATTTGGACATTTTCTGACCATCCAGTCCAGGCATTTTGGAGGCTTCGGTGAGCAAGGTTTCAGGTTCGGTCAGAATCATTTTGCCGCCGCCTTCCAGATAACCAAATAAACGTTCGCGATCACCCAGACTGAGATTTTGTTGCTCATTCAGTAATGATTTAGCTTCTTCCAACGCGTTTTCATCGCCTTGTTGTTGGTACAGAGTGCGTAACTCTGCATACAATTTTGATTTTTTTGAGCCCAATTTCTTGATGGCCAATTCGGCTTTTTCTTCAAAGCCGATTTCTTTGCCATAAATATGATTGAAACGGCGGGAAATTTCGCGCGTAAATTCCAGATGCGGTGCCTGATCTTCACCCACCGGAACCAGGTTGGCGCGATAAATCAGAATATCCGCGCTTTGTAGCAGTGGATAGCCGAGAAATCCATAGGTACTGAGATCCTTCTCGGACAGTTTTTCCTGCTGATCTTTGTAAGTGGGCACGCGTTCCAGCCAGCCAAGCGGTGTCATCATCGACAGCAATAAATACAGCTCCGCATGAGCTGGTACTTTGGATTGGATGAATAAAATCGCTTGCGATGGATCAACGCCCGCAGCGAGCCAGTCAATTACCATATCCCAAACATTTTGTTCGATAATTTCCGGCGTATCGTAATGGGTTGTCAAGGCATGCCAATCGGCGACAAAAAACAGGCATTCATATTGTTGCTGCAACTTTACCCAGTTTTTTAGTACGCCATGATAATGTCCTAAATGCAGGCTGCCGGTGGGGCGCATACCTGATAAAACGCGATCAGCAAACATGTTGATTTCCTAAATTTAAAACGTTGTTAAATATATAGTCCAAAAATTGACACGATGATTTGTTTGGTCCAGATAATGGCAGGTCCAATCACAGCACCCAGCACACCGCTGAATAACAATACCAGCAATATCATAAAGCCGTAAGGCTCAATGCGGGAGAATTGATAAGCCAAACGGTGTGGCAGCAAGCTGACGGCCATGCGACCGCCATCCAGCGGTGGTAGCGGCAATAGGTTGAGCACCATCAGGATGACATTGATTTCGATTCCTGCGATGCCCATCAGTGCCAATGGTTTGGCAAAATTGCTCTCGGGCATGATAATGGCCAGTTTGATCATCAGTGCCCAAAAAAATGCCATTAATAGATTGGCGCCTGGCCCGGCGGCAGCCACCCACAGCATGTCGCGTTTGGGTTGGCGCAGGTTGGAAAAATTGACCGGCACCGGTTTGGCCCAGCCAAATAAAAATCCTGCACCGATAGTTAGTTTACTGAGAACAAATAATGTCAGCGGTACCACAATCGTGCCGACGAGATCAATGTGCCGGATGGGATTGAGACTGATGCGTCCTTCATTAAAGGCTGTAAAGTCACCGAACTGTTTGGCGATATAACCATGCGCCGCTTCATGCATGGTGATGGCAAAAATGACCGGTAAGGCATAAATGGCGATACCCTGAATAATACTATCCATGATTGATTCCAAAGGGTTCGAGGCTGCCCTTGCCTGGCCGGATCAATGCCGGTACATCGGTGGTTAGATCGATCACCGTGGTCATGTCGATTCCGCAGGAACCGGCATCCATCACCAGTTCAACTTGGTGTTCCAGACGCTCGCGAATTTCTTCCGCGTCGTTCAATGGAAACTCGTCTCCGGGCAATATCAGTGTGGAACTGAGCAAAGGTTCATCGAGTTCTTCCAGCAGTGCCAGGACGACGGGATGATCGGGAATACGTAGACCGATGGTGCTGCGCTTGGGGTGCTGCATGCGGCGTGGTACTTCGCGCGTTGCCTGCAAAATAAACGTATAGCTGCCGGGTGTCGTGGCTTTGAGCAATCGATACTGACTGTTATCCACTTTGGCATAGGTGGAGATTTCCGCCAGATTCCGGCACACCAGTGTGAAATGATGATGATCATCCACCTGTCGGATGGTGCGGATGCGCGTCATCGCGTCTTTATCCCCGAGCTGGCAACCCAGGGCATAGCAGGAATCCGTGGGATAAACGATGATTCCGCCGCTACGTACAATGGCGACAGCTTGTCGTATCAGGCGCAGATGAGGCGTGTCAGCGTGAATGGAGAAAAATTGAGCCACGGTAAGAGCGTATCTGAATTAAATTAATTGGTTAGAAATATTTAGTTTATGCATGGTATTTCCAGTCATGCCAAACGGGTGTGCAGCCGGGAGGAAATTCGGGCAGTTGCCCCAAATCGAAATAACTCTCGCCGGGACCATGAAAATCCGAGCCACAGGAAACCAGTAGATCCCTGTTTTGTGCATGTTGCGCAAATTGTTTGACTTGTTCCGGCGTGTGGCTGGCGGTGACCACTTCCAGGGCCGATCCGCCCAGCGCACAAAATTCATCGAGTAAATCGCTCAGTACATTTTTACCTAAACCATAGCGTCCTGGATGCGCAATGACTGCCCGGCCTCCGCTACCGTGAATCCAACTTACCACATCACTGAGTGTCGCCCATTCATGCGGGGTATAGCCGGGTTTGCCTTTGACCAGATATTTCTTGAATACTGATTTTATGTCTTTGGCATGGCCTTGTTCAACCAGAAAACGCGCAAAGTGTGTACGTCCGATCAATCGCCGCTCGCCGACATGGGCATAGGCGCCTTCCAGGCTGCCGTGAATGCCGATTTTTGCCAGTTCGCGAGCCATACTTTCAGCACGGTGAGAACGGCCTGCGCGGATGGTGGTCAAGCCTTCGATGAGTGGCGTATACTCAGGATCAATGTTCAAGCCCACGATATGCAATGTGCGGCCGCGCCAGCTGACGGATATTTCCACGCCGTTGATGAATGTGATATTTTTCGCGTCGGCTGTTTGGCGCGCTTCTGCAAGCCCGGCGATATCATCATGATCGGTTAAGGCCAACGTTTTAACACCCCGCGTAGCTGCGCGTTCGACCAGTTGTACAGGTGTTAATAAGCCATCAGAAATGGTGGAATGACAATGCAAATCAATATTGAGCATGAAGCGGATTATATGCGCAAAGCAGGACACGCATCATAGCAAATAACCCGGTTTAAGAGAAACTACACGATAGATGCATGAATAAATTGCACGTTTCATAAGGAATCAAGATGAATATACCACTGACTGTTCGCGATCATATTTCGGCTGCGCCGCATCGCAGCTTATTTTTGGCCGGTGCGCTGCAAGGCGTGCTGACATTGCTTTGGTGGGTATTTGATCTGGCCGGGCGTTATGCCATTGTAGGATCAGCGACAATCTGGAGTATTGCGCCTACTTGGGCGCATGCTTTCCTGATGATTTATGGTTTCTTCCCGTTTTTTATTTTTGGCTTTCTGTTTACCACGTACCCCAACTGGATGGATGGCGAAAAAGTAAAACCCCGCGAATACATGGCTACCTGCCTATTGATGGCGGCCGGTGTGGTGCTGTTTTACGCAGGTCTGCTGACGCACAAAGCGATCATCATCGCGGGTGTCGAACTCATGCTGATCGGGTGGGGCATCGCGATTTATGTGTTATTTCGCATACTGTTTAGCGCCAAGGGTCAAGATAAGCGTCATGCCAGAGTAACCAGTGCTGCGCTGCTCATGGGGTGGCTGGGCATGACGGCGTATTTGTTATGGCTGGTTACTGAAAGTTCGGCGGTATTGGATTTCGCGCGCCACGCCGGTGTCTGGTTTTTTCTGCTACCGATCGTGTTGACCGTTTCGCACCGCATGATTCCGTTCTTCTCCAGCCGAGTATTGGACAATTATGAGATGGTCCGACCCTACTGGATGCTGTGGCTGATGCTCGCCTGCATGGTGACGCATGGTTGCCTGCAATGGCTGGAATTAACGGTATACCTGTGGATCGTCGATTTTCCGTTGGCAATTTGTGCCATTTATTTATCGTATCGCTGGGGATTCTTGCGCAGCTTTAAAGTCAGTTTGCTGGCGGTATTGCATGTTTCCTTCGCCTGGCTAGGTGTGTCCATGCTGTTGTATGGGGCGCAGAGCCTTATATTTATGTTGTCCGGCAGTATGTTGCTCGGCCTGCACCCTTGCACGCACTAGCGATCGGCTATTTTGCCAGCATGATCCTGGCGATGGCGTCACGCGTCACACTCGGACATTCGGGGCGGCCATTGGAATTGGATTCGTTTACCTGGCTATTGTTTTTGGGTTTTCAGACGGCGGCTGTGCTCAGAATTCTGAGTGATATCATCCCGGCGATTGCGCCGATGTTGTATGTCGCTGCCGGATTGGTCTGGCTGATCTGTTTTGTGCTCTGGGCGGCTAAGTATGCGCCGATTTATTGGCGGCAGCGGGTGGATGGGAAGCCGGGGTAGTTGATATGTAGAATGTTAGTCTGTGGAGCTAATAAAGTTTGATGTGATGCAATCTAAATCAGCGTATCATCTTAAAAAATAAGGAAGATCATGAATTTGGTAATGATAGATGTTGTTTCTGAAACAATATATTGCATCATTTCGGATTCCAAGTTCTAGTTAGGCGGCGCAACTCCCACCGTACCCGATGAAGCGTCTACCAGCCACTTTCTATAGATACCGCAGCTTCAGCACAAACACGCTCGACTCTCTTTGCTATGACCATCTGTACTTTGCGCACCCAGGAACATTCAACGATCCTCTCGACTGCAACGCGACGATCGAGCGGGATTCGAGCCTGGACGAGTTACGAACTCTGCTTTCTGTTCTCATACGAAAGCGTGTGAAGGCTGAAGTCTTGGCCTCACTCGACCAAGCCAGAATAAAGGGAGGCCGCGCAACTGCGCACGCAGAGAAGAGGGCGATCTCGGAAGCACAGAGCGAACTCGCTAACATTGCGTACAACGCCACCAACCCCGAGTATACTGACCTGGTCAAGTAAAACCGGACACCCCAGTTAAGCTGCTTTTATCGATTTTGCTGCTTCTGCTTCATATTGGTTTGGGCTTTTGTAATCCAGGTATGAATG
>WBZX01000174.1_pt1 | contig 29563 bp, 45 predicted proteins | sample 5204211 | NCBI WGS metagenome assembly WBZX01 (sample SAMN12344362, study PRJNA552823) | activated sludge metagenome | biome: Activated sludge suspended growth; feature: Nitrification reactor; material: Wastewater; isolation source: activated sludge from nitrification reactor of wastewater... | reverse complement strand
ATACAACTGCGTCGCTTTCCGGATAAAGCTCGAAGTGAATTGCGTCTTTCTTTCGGCGGACCCGACCACACGGAGTCCATTGAGTTCGAAATGTCGGACGCTGCGGTCGTACGACTTCTCGCCTTCCTGCAGGAGTTGGGACCGTATGATAGCCAAACTCCTCCCAGCGACTCCAAGTCCGTCATTAATCGCCGTCTTATGTGGTTTTCGGTGATCGACGGCGGGAAGAAGTGACCTTGCCCATGCTTACAATCGCTCCCGACCTTAGCCAAGGCCGGGCGATTCTGTACCTCAAGCGGGGCGAATGTCCAGGCCGGCGCAGTTTGGCTGAGTTCAACCAGAAAGATTGACGATCCGGGGAGGCAGGAATCCCAAAAGAGAACTTTCGTCATCTCGGCTTGATGGACGGTGCACCCGCGCGTGACGCTGGGAAAAACGAGGGTGGTGTCGGGTGGCGGCGCTGGTTCTTTTGCTCTTGCTGTGGCTTACGATCGCGATCGGGGCAGGCGCAATCGCGAGTTCAAAGGATCGGTCATTCTTCGGCTACTTGCTCCTTGGGCTGCTGTTCCCTCTGGTCGGCCTGATTATCGCGATCGGAATAGCGCCGCGGCTGGCCGATGAACGAGAGCCCTCAATGTCGTTTGGTGAGCTGCTTCCTTGGATAGTCCTGGGTGCCGCGGGAGTTGTCGTGATGCTGTCGCTGACGTCGAAGGCATGACGCACAGCAGACGTGAGGACCCGATGCAGGTATTACGGCAAGCAGCTTTAGCGCTGGCAGTAATGGCGACACCCGCCGCGGCATCCGGCGGGCTAGAATGCTCGATCAAGGACAAGTCTTTGCGCTTCGCTGTGAATGCGGGCGTAACGCGCGGCATGGGCAGCCCTTCATTCGATTTCAGGGGGAAGCTGGAAGTACTCGACAAAGTCGTCGCGCTGGACTTACGCGATGTCACCTTCGATGGCGGTGACCGGCCGCAATACTGGTTGGATGGCAAGGAACTACGTCTGCTCCTCTATAAGGAGCGTGGAGCCGACAAGCCGTTCGGATCGGTCGAGCTGGAGATTCGCACCAAGGTTGCAGGTGGTAACGACTCCGGCGTCTTCAGAGACTCGTATAAGTTGTCAGTGTACGACTTGAGTGGGGACGATAGCAGGGCAGGCAAGACGACGACATTTGCGGGAAAAGTCGCCTGCTTCTCTGGGTGATGGCGGATCAGCGATCGCCACACCCCTCGCATTTCTTGGTATACCCCATCAACCTCGATTGAACCGCCGGTCGTCGATCGTACGAGACTGATCGTGCCTCTGTTGGAGCGTTCCAGCGCTGCGGATTTGGGACGCTGTGCTATTTCTTCCATTTTCTATCGGAAGTAGCTTGTGGGAAGCTGTACAGTGAGCGGTATGGTCGCATACGCGACCCGTCCCATCTCCGACTTGGTCGCCTACTGCCGTCGCGTCTCCGACCTGACCCGCCTGCTGGCCGAGCACGTTAACCTGCTGTTTGACCGGGCGAACGACAACGCGCTTCAGTGAGCGTCCGCATAAGAACGCCAAACCCACTTTCGGCAACGTCCGTTGACCCAGCTCGGCCCCTGCATAGGTTGCAAACTGTCGGCCCAGTTCCCTTGGGCTGGCCACAAATCTCCGCCCGAGTTTTAGGGAGGCAGAGGGGAGACGGAGGCCCGGCAACGGCCTCCGTCTCTTTTTGGAAATCGACCAGCACCAGGCCCGTTTGCCGCCTTACACCGCGCAATTCCTGCCGCCCCAATCCGTTTTCGCCAACCTTCGTTGACGTCGCTGGTCTGTCCGCACTAGCCCAGTCGTCTGCCGGTCTGACAGATGCCGGTTGCGTATCTCCGGTTTGTCCCCACGTCGGCCGGAGTGGGGAACGGAGGTGGCACCCGCCATCTCCGTTTCTTTTTTGGAAATCGACCGGCACCAAGCGCGTTTTCCCGCCTAGAGACTTTCCGAGGGAAATTGAATCGGAGGGGATTCTCCTTAGGGTCGGATTGTGATTCAACCTGCTGCCTGGGCTGGAGGCCAGCAGGGATGGCGCGAGCCTATTTTTCGGACCTGCGGGAACGAGTGGTGGCGGCTGTCGGCGATGGGCAGTCGTGCCGCGAGGTGGCGCGGGTATTCCGAGTGAGCGTTGCCAGTGTGGTGAAGTGGTCACAGCGAGCGCGCCAGGGCGGCAGCCCGGCGGCCAAGCCGATGGGCGGTCGGCCCGGTCGCAATAAGCGGGTCGGCGAGCGGCTGTGGCTGGTTGTCCACCTGGCAGAGAAACCGGACCTGACGCTGAAGGCCTTGGCGGGTGAGCTGCACCAGCGCGGTGTGGTGGGGGCGCTCGACACGTTGCGGCGGTTCCTGCGGGGAGCCGGGGGAAGCCTCAAAAAATCCGTGTTCGCCGACGAGCAGGATCGACCTGACATCGCCCGTCGGCGGGTGTGGTGGAAGAAGTCCCAAGATCGCATCGATCCACGTCGTCTGGTGTTCATCGAGGAGACTTGGGCCAAGACCAACATCACCCGGCACCATGGCCGGTTCGGCGCGGTCAGCCCCTGCTCGGCAAGGCACCGCACGGCCTTTCTGCCCAAAAGTCGGCACCCGCCCGGACTGTCCTCAATCGTCCATTTCATCGGGTCCACCCCATCGCCGTGCATCTCCTCTTTGCGACGTAATGTAATGCGCGTGATTGGTTGTTCGCCAACCCGTCGCGAGGACGATGGCTTATGCCATTGTCCACGATACCGCGGCGGGCAAGACAGGCGTGTTCATGATCTTGGCGACGGTGCGCGTCACCGGCATCGAAGACGCGCTGGTATTGCAGAAGCCGGTGCGAGCCTTCTTCGAGTTTGGCTGGGATGCTCTAAATGCTTACATCAAGAGGAATCCGTGGGATCTTGCGATGGCGATCAACAACAAGACCGTTCGTACACAAGATCAACTCCACATTCACTTGGGCTGCGTACGAGACGACATTCGAACAACCCTCGACCATGCGAGCCTGTCAAGCAAATGGACTAAAGTTACGCTGCACGGCCGAACGTTTAGCGCCATCGAAGTAGACTCACTCGCTTATAGCCCGTTTGAGATCCTGAAGACTTACCTCGCTCCAAAGGGTGAGCAGCTCGGCGATTACTCGCTTGCAGTAGTAGGACGGGACCATAGAAAGTTTTTTCTGCTAGCGACCAAATCAGCAGCGGAAGTGGTGATGGATGAAGGCCCCACTTGCCATAAATAAGCTGGGACACTGGCGGTGATTTTTCCGACGCCGGCGGAACGGCGGTCCTCAACCTACGCCAGCCTCTCAATCCCCCAACCGCCTTCCGGCATCGCGAGTTGACGGGCGGCGCATCGAGCCTGGATGCTTGTCACGAAGCGTAAAGACCGGGGGAAGGAATGATCGGCAGGTGGATGCGCTGGCTTGGCTACTCGATAGGCAGCGCGGGAATTCTGGCGTTCGTCGTTTTGGCGGGGGTTGATTGGCTCGCGGATCTGCGCGACGACGCCTCAGCCTTCGACGTGCCGGCGCGAATATATGCCGATCTTGCAGTACTGATCGTTATCGGTTGGACGATGGTGGCGCTAGGCAAGCGATGGCGCTCGCGCGGAGCTCAAGGGTAGCAGCTTGGGTGATCTACGATGACTGAAGACTTGCAGGAGTTTGGAAGACGTGTCGGCGAAGCTGCTTCGCTTGAGAAACTGGTCGACAAGCGACATGGCGGAACGCGCAGGCCTGGCTGCGGACCAGATCTCGGCATTTGTTGACGGACAACTCGCCCGACCTTCGCAGAGCTTATTCTGCTGGCCGACGCATGCGGCGTCGAGCCTGATGATCTTGTGCCTGGCAGTGTGGCACCGGCCAATGACAACGGTTGGGGGACGTGGCGAATTGCGGCTCGAGATGCTAACCGAATGATGGATTGGTTGGAGTTCGAAGATCTTTTTCAAGTTGGCATCGTAGTAAGCGGACGATGGTACCTTGTGGGACAGCAACTCATCGAAGTATGGCTAGGATCGATCGAGCTGCCGGCCCTCGAACTTGCGCACCAGCGTCTCGCGAACGGCGCGCGTGAGCTCTTCCTCGGTGACGGGCTTCTTCGGGCGGCGAGGCATGTGCGAGCGCAGCACGTTAGTGTTTCGCACCACGATTGAGGTATCCGGAAAGCCTCAGATCATTTGAAAGAATTTTTGGGCAGTCACCTCACACGGGGCGCAAATCGCGTTGAATAGTGTTGTGAGAAGCGAGAACGCCGACCGAGGAAATTCGTCAGGGCGCGTCGTTGCGGGCACGTTGATCGTGTAGAGGGTGCCAAGGCGAGAGCCCTCACCGATCCAAGCCGGGAGAACACGTATCTGTTGTCGGAAGCCGTCCACGAATGGGAGTTCGCGCTGGTTGTCTGGCGTGTCGAATTCGATTGCTATGTCACGGTCGCCGACGATCGCGCAACAAGCGGCCTCGACGCGCGCGAATAGCCGAACGCAAGTCAGGACTCCGCAAGACCCCTTCGTCGTTTGGCCGTGAATTGTCGCCGCAAAGGGCAGATGATTCTCACGCACTGCGTGCAGGCAGACCACGAAGGTGACGTTGCCTTCATGCTGGCCGAAGGCGCGCGGCATTGAGTGAGCCGCCGCTAAGCAGGCAATACCGCTTTGTGTGAACCGAAGGCTTGAAGGATATGACAATGACTCCGATTGCACGCCGGACCATTCTATTGGGCTTGGCACTCGCTCCGATGTCGTACACATCCTTCGCGCTCGGGCAGGATGCTCTACCAGACGCACGCTTTGTTGGCTTCGCTCAGGCGGTTAACGATTTCCAAATCACCTCGGGCCATCTGGCAATGGCGCGGTCTGCGAATGAGAACATCCGGGGCTATGCCAGCCGGGCGATCGCTGAGAGCAACGACGCCGCACAATCGTTGAGAAGAGTGCGTGCGGAAGCCGGCGTGTCGTATGCGCCGGACGGGAACATGGGGCCAAAGACTGCCAATCTCCTGCAACAACTCAACGCGCTGCAGGGTTCAGCGTTTGACACGGCATTCGCGAACGCGCAGCTCTCAGTCATGACGGATGCCGAGGCCCAATACGGCGCCTATTCACAGAATGGCAAGAGCGGGCCGCTTCGGCGGTACGCCCAAGAGATCCTGCCCAAGTCGAAGATGCAGCTGGAGTACGCACGCCGCATAGCCGGTGGTCGTTGAAGCAGGAACCTGATTGCGCCACCGCCGCCCAGGATCTTCTTCAACCTTCGCCGATTCCGCCCGGCCCGGTATTGGCGCCCGCTCTGTCCCTTGCCGCCCGGTCGACTTCGGCTTCGAAGTCTTCATTGCCGCGCACGTTACCGCCCCTGCCAGTGCCGCTGCCGGGCGGTTTTAGTTCCAGCGTCGTTGTCGAGCCACCGCTGCGATCCAGCTTGCGGGTCACGCTTGAAATGCGATATGGCCCATCGACGCCGGGGCGGGCGCCCTTGACGACGAGCGTTCTTTCGACGCGGGCCGCCGGCCAGCAGCGGTACCACCACGGTGCCCTCGCCGCTCTCGCGCTGCGACTTGGATCTCTTGCCCTCCGCGCTCCCCGCGGCGGCGGCGTCATCGTGCGCCGAGTAGGCCGCGACGAATGTAAACAGTTGCCCGTTGCCCTTGTCCGCCTCCCCAGAACCATAGATGGAGACGTCCTTCTGCATATACCTTACCGCCGGTGTCGTAGTACTTCACGCGCGCGTCCGACCGCGCGTCCTCAACTATTTAGCGTCGAGCGCGAGATCGATCTCGACTTCAGGCAGCCGCCGCTCGAGCTCGATTGACAAGGCCCGCCGCGCGGCGCGAAGAGCCGCGACGCTGGTCGCCTCAGGGCAGGTTAGATTCACCTCCAGTCTAAGCACCCGCGCTGTGCCGCGCGAGCGGTAGGACCTCAAGTAGAAGCCTGCTGGCAATGCGCGCGACGCTTCCGTGAGCGCCGGGCCAACGAGATGGCTGGCCGAACGGTCGAGAAGATCGGGCACGGATTCACGCAACAGATCGCCGACAGTGCGGCACATGATGGCTGAGACCAGCAGCGCACCCAGGGAGTCCAACCAAGCGACTACCACCGGATCCCGGGCTAGCGCAGCGCCTGTCATCGTCGCCTGCACGACAAGTGAGGAGAGAAGGCGGGCGCGGCGGGCTCTCGCTTGCGCCTCCATGATACTGGAGGGCCGGCCGTGCGCGGCCTGCTTGACCTTTTCCCAGGCCACGAAGTTGATGAAGACGTTGATCGCCCCAACGACCGCGGCCAATCGCAGCCCGAGCGGGGACGCGCAGCTCTGCCCTGCCGCGATCAGGGACATCGCATCGTAGGCCACCCATACCGCACCCACGGCCAGACCGCAGGCAATGGCAATGCAGCAAAGCTGTTCGATCTTACTGGTGCCGAAATCGAAGCCGATAAGGTAGCCACGATGCAGGCGGCGGAGAATCGCCAGCGATACAAGATCGATGGTCCACATCATGTAGCCGCGCAGGCTTTCCGCAAGGCAAGTCAGCGAACCGCCGGCTAGTCCGCCACCGAGTAGCAGCACTCCGATCGCCCCGTCGAGGATCGCCGCCAGAAGTAAGGCGCGCTCGCGTTGTCGCTGCTTCCCGTCGATCGCGCTCATGTCACCACAGCCCCAGCCGGGCCAGGAGCACGGCCCCGATGCCGGCACGAGGGAAATGGACATACGCGGCGCGACCGACAGGGCAGGCTTCGAAGTCGAGCGCCCCGGCTTGGAGCTTCAGCAGCACTTGCGCCTCGCCGCCCTGCCGCCCCTTTGCCACGGCGGCGAGGTCGGTCGCGCCAAGAGTCTCTGCAGCGCCTCGTAGGCCAATGACTTCGGCCGGCCGCCAGCTCTTCTCGCCCTCGAGGATCGCCTCTGCCTTGCTACCAATGGCGATCAGCGGCAAGGCCGCGTCGGATACCGGAGCGTCGATAAGGAGGTCATTGCAATCGATCCACTTGGCCACCGCATCGCCAACGCCCACCGTGGCGCCACTGCCGATAATGACGCTCCGGACGATACTGCCGGGCGGCGCCTGTACTTGCGCGCGCTGCCTCAGTCGGAAGGCCTCACGGCTTGCGTCGAGGGCGCGCAACGCTTCCGTCTCGGCCGCCAGCGCTTCGTCGAGGCGTTGACGCGCGTTCTTGATCTCGGTCTTGGAGGCCTGCCAGTCGCCATAGGCCCAGTTGAGGCTCGCCCCATCCGGCCCGAGAAACAGGCCATCGTTGGCGCCTGCGCGCCTGCGCCTGGCGCGGTCCAACGCCATGCGCTCGGCCGTCAGCTCGACCTGCACTTCGGCCTCGCGGATTTGAGACTCGTCGTGAACGTCGCGCGAACGGTAGCCACGTTCCGAGATGTTGCCCGTGCGCGCAGCGATTGCGGCTGCATTCTCGGCCTTGGTAGCAAGGAGGGCGATGCGCGCTTCGCGCACGGCGATCTCGGCATCGAGTTCAGCGCGGTAGTCGGCGGCATGCCGCTTCATGAGTTCGCGCCGCTGGTCATCGAGCGCACGCATCTGGTCAAGGAACTCGCGCGCTGCCGCTACCCGTAGGCGCGCATTGGCGAGCGCTGCTTCGGACACCAGCAGCGGCGTCGGGTCGAGTAGGTCATTGACGATCTCCATGACGGTGCCGTCCGCGCCAACTCTACTGCCAGTCAGCGGCAAGGCGACGGGTGCACGTCCTTGGATCGGCGCAGTGGCGAGGTGCGTCCAGGTCGTAATTGCCGAGCCGCGTACCAGCGTAGCTACTAGATACGGCCACACCATCACGACAACGTAGGTCCCCACCAAGAGAACAGCGATGCCCAAGCCTAGGCGCGCGCGCGTCACGTGAAAGCCAGAACAAATAAAGTGTAGGCGCTTCTATTCATCGAAGCCCAAGATTGCCGCCACATGACGACCGATCAAGTCTAAACTCAGGAAGGTGCCTCGGGTACCGCGCCTGGCACCGGTTTTGTACGGATGACAGTACGACGCCGGGCCAGCAACAACCTGACTGATGGCTACTTCCCGGGCGCCGCTCCGGTCGCCCATTCGGGCAACTGGTAATTGGACGCCGAGTAAAATGCGGCCCCGCCCATGGGGCTTACCAAAATGGGCGGGGCCTTCCCCCGCGGCTCAAGGGGCGGGGAGCTGGCTGCGGGGGCATCAAAATCGTAGCGCGCGCAACCTCCGGGTGCGGGACGAGTGACGAAAATCACTTTCGGCTTATCGATGCGGCCAGGTCGGGGCGTTCCTCAGCCTCCCCCGGCCTCAGCTCCATTAGTCGGAGTTCTGGGCGCGGCTGAGGCGGTTCATGGTCTCCCTCAGCACGGCTTTGAGCCGGTTGGCCAACGCAAGCGCTTGCTCAAGCGGCCGCGTGTCGATGCTCGGCGTGGTCGTCGCCGCCAGGCCGCTTATGGCGAGGGCCACGTCGTTGACGGTGGCGCTGAGGTCATTGAGCGCCGACTTGTTGACCTCGGGCTTTATCACCGACGGCGCGTTCTCGTTCGCGGCCGGCGGCGGCACGCCGATCATTGGTGGCGGTGGTGCCGATGTCTTGATCAGCGACGTCTTGAGCCACTCGCCCAGCTTGCCCATCTGGGCGCCGATCCACGCGTCACTTGGCGGGATGTCCTTTGTCGCCTCTCGAACTTTCCCGACGACGTCGCCAACGCTGACGTCTGCCAGGGCGTTGCTCCTGGCGACATAGGAATCGACGGCGTTGCCGACCGCTGCCGGAGCGCTCGTCACCGCCTCATAGGCCCGCTTGATGCCGACTACCTCCTTCTTCGTCGATTCCCAGACATTGCCGAGAGTGAATTGCCCCCAGAACGACGCGGGCTTTCTCGTTGGAGTGGCCGGCGCAGCAGTATCGCCTTCACCCGTCCATGTCGCCTGCCTCGTGCGCGGCATGACCGGTGCCATCGGACTGCCGGTTCCGATCTCGCCGGGCAAAGTTTTCGGAGTGGGCACCGAGCCGACGGCCGCAGTGGGCTGCTGCGGCATGGGCTCTGCTTCCCGGCCGAGCAGGGAATCGAGGGCGGCGCCGGCCTCTTTCGCCATCTTCGCCAAGCTTTCGACGGCTTTGATGATGTCCTTCACCGCGGGCGCGACGTCCTCACCAAGCGTCTTGCCCCATCGCGCCAGGTGGCGTCGTCGATCTTCCACGAGCCGCTGGTCATCCATGCGCCGAGTTCTTTCAGCGCGCTGAGCAGAGGCTGGATCTTGGCGGAGGTCTCCGCGCCGAGCGCCGTCTCGAGTGAGGCGCCGAATTCGCGGAAGAACGTCCCCAGGCCGGTCCAGTTGTCGCGGATAAATTCTCCGGCGCCGGCGATCGCCAGCAGGATGGCGCCGACGCCGGAAAACAGCAGCGCGCCGCGTAGCGCTACCAGCGCCCTAGTGACCAGACGCATCCGGCTCAGCAGCGCTGGCAGCACACCGCGCCCTAGCAGCCCCCACTCAGCATGGTGATCGGCTTCAGCACGGTAAGGAGAGCGCCGAGCAAGTTGCGCATCACGAACGTGCCGGCGAGCGTCGCGACTCGGAAGCCGACCAGGCCCGCGGACACCTTGCTGATGGTCGCCACCAACTCCGGGTTGGCCTTCATCCATTCGGGTGACGCGCCGAATGATCGGCGTCAACTTCGCCATTAGCTCATCGAGCTCGGGCTTGAGGATGTCGCCGAACGTGCGGCTGAGTTCCGTTACCTCGTTGTTGAAGAGCTTCACCCGATTCGCGGTGGTCTGCGATCGAACCTCGTATTCTTTGAGCGCTGAGCCGCCATAGTTTGCCTCGTTTCTGACTTCGCGCAGCGCGTCGCGGGCAAGATCTGTACCGAGAAGGCCGTAGATACCGCGCGCCTCGTCGCCGAAGAGTTTGCTGATCAGCGCCACTTGCCTGTCCTTCGGGACTTTCTTGGTGATGCGGTCCCAGGATGGCCATCATCGTGGCCGCGCTGTCCTTCTGCATCAGCTTCGACACTCTGACGGCGTGAACGCCTCTCGCTGCGCCTTGGTAGCCGAGGTGCCCTTGGTGAGCACCTGGCCCAGGTTGCGAAACGTCGTCGCTGCTACATCAGGCGCGGCACCGGCCGAAATCATCGCGGTACCCCAGGCCGCAACCTGCTGAGCGCTCATGCCCAACTGCCGCGGCAGCGGGCCAGATCGGCGCATGAATTCTAGGATATCTGGTGCGCTGGTGGCGGTCCGGTTGCTCAAGTGATTCATCGCATCGTCGAGCTTCATCACCTCCGGCACCGAGAGATTGAGCCCGGCCGTCAACTTGGCGAGCGCTTCGCAGTCTCGCCCGCCGCAGTGTCCCAGGCGACGCCGACCTTCACGGCGCCCCGAGCGAAGTCGAAAAGGTCTTTCGTGGCGATGCCGGCCTGGCCCGCGTTGGCGACGATCTCAGCGATCTCGTCGGCCGCCATCGGTATCACCTTCGACATCCGCGCGGATGTCGTCGCCCATCTTTTTGAAGGCTTCCGGCGACTCAAAATCGACGACCTTGCGGATGTCTGCCATCTTTGATTCGAACGACACCCGAAAAGTCGGGATCCAGCCTTGGTCCGCGCAATACTTCGCGCGTCGCTCGCCGATGTTGCCGAGGTAGACGCCAATCGCTCGATAGCCGAGCAGAACGCGGACCACGGCCGCCTATTCAGTGACCATGGTTGCTCCTTTTCTCTCCGAAATTTTCTGCCAGTTTTCTGCTAGGGCTCCAGCCGCGTCGGTCAGCGAAGTCTTGAATTTCTTGGTTTTTGTTGTCTGTCGATGGCCCAACAAAAAAAGCCCGCTTTTCGAGGCAGCCGGAGTCGTTTGATGCCCGGTTTTGTTGGATTTTATCGGTGTCTTACCCTCGAACTCGGCCCGGCGAGGCGCGCTACCGAATTCGATCACGTGGTGAGACTTTCCGGTCAGGCGGTGACCGGCCGGGAGGCGGTCTTCCGGTGAAAGTCCACCTGCGGATATTCCAGCATGACCCACGAGCGCACATCTAGTGTACGAGACATCTAGCATCGATCGTCTGCGTGCGGTCGCCATGCTTTCGGCCGGATCTGCCTGCGGCACTAGGCGTTGGCGATCGTTTTATGGCTGCTCATCGAGCCTTGCCTTTCGCTTTCAGCCTCTGTTCTTCGGCGCGGTTTCGGAGGTGTTGACGAACGTGCTCTAGGATCTGGGCAACATCGTCATGTTCGCCGGAAAACTTTAGGTTGTCGCCCAAAGTTTGAATGTCGCTCACTACGTGCTGCCGACTACCCCCATGGGCAGCCATCGACGTGTCGACGTAAGAGTCTGTCCGTTCCATCGCTCTTGCCATTCGGGTGTCAACACTGTCCGGTCCTTTGCGATTGCGATGAGTTCGTTGATGCACTCGGTAACATTATTCATCGTTTACTCTTCCCACAGAGGTCACACCATCATCGCATCACTGAGTCGTGGTCGGGCCGATGCCCAAAGTGAACCGTTGCTAAATCTGGTCGGAGGGCGGTTGATTGCCGCGCGCGTCCGCCGTTGGCGAGGTTGGCGCTTGTTGTGACGTTCTGACAACGACGCGGTGACCTATGGAAGCCAATCCTGCACGGCAAAGTGCTGCGCAACTACGCGCCGATTTGCCTGTCGGCGAGGCCGCGAACTGATGGGAAGCGGCCCCGCAGCCACTATGGGTGGGGGGCTGCGGGGCCTGAGCCGATTGCCTTGGGTAGTGGGTTGGGAAAACAATCGGGCAGCTCGCACTTTAGCCAATCGCGGTGGGCGGCGCCCGGTAATTGTACCGTGACACAAACAGCTTTTTGCCAAAGGAATTTTCGTCGATGCAGTTGCGGATCGCAGCTTGGCGTGAAATCGCGAGGCCTGACCGGCCGCCGCTGGCGTGGGCCAACGGCAGCGGCTGAAGCGACCCAAGCAAGCCATTTACTCGCGGGGAATGGGCTTGCCCAAGCGGTCACGCCGTAGGCGTCTGACGATAGCTGTTGAGGCGCGCATAGCCTTCAGCGGCCGGCTGCCGCGAAGAAGGTCGCCAACGCCCGATGCACCCTCGCCGGGTTGCAGTGCTGGCGGTCGTCGCGATAATTGCCCCATGAAACGCAAAGGGTGTAGCGGCCCGATCGATGCCCATGTTGGTGACCGCCTCCGGCAAAGGCGGCTCCTGATCGGCATGAGTCAGACGGAACTGGGGCAGGCCGTGGGCCTGACATTCCAGCAGGTCCAGAAGTACGAGAAGGGGTTGACCAGAATAGGGGCGAGCCGGCTCTACGAGTTCGCGACAATCCTGAGAGTGCCGGTGACCCACTTCTTCGAGGGGCTGGAGTCGGCCCGGGCGCCTCGCCGTAAGACCAGGAAAGCCGGAGCTGGCCAAGAGGCGCAGCTCACAATCGACACGAGCCCCGAGACCCTGAAGTTGGTGCGGGCGTATTACAAAATTCGGGAGCCCCACAAGCGAGACGCTATTCGCGGGTTGATTGCAGGCCTTCGCTAGTGCGTCTTGATGCCGCCGCTGGTCTCGACGCGGTCGGCGATCGCCACGAGCACCGCAGCCATGGCGCGCAGCGCAGCCGGTCCGCAGTTGCTGCAGATGACCGGCGCGCCGTCGGGCGCGATCGCCAGCACGATGTGATCGGTGTCGTCCAACTTCTTCTTCTCGAGACCCTGCCGCAGCAAGGTGTCGGCGGCGGTGAGCAAACCCATCGAGCATCGCGATGTCATCGTAGGCCCTGATCCGACCATGGCCTGAAACTTCTGCCGGGCGGCGGACAAATTCAGATCGCCCGCAAGCGACAAGAGTCGAGCGGCAATCGTTGTTCGCTTGCCGGGACCGTCCATTGGGAGCCGGCCACCGGCCACACCTATGTTTCCTGCACCTGATCCCGGTGTGGCCGGTGCCTGGGCGGAGATCAAGGTCAGCAGGCGGGCTCCCGCCTTCCCACGGCGTGTGCATCAGCCTGGAGCTCAAGGTGCATCGCAGCCTGTCGCCGAGGCTCCGAGCAGAATCGGGTGATCGACTGCATGTATCCAAGGGAAAAAGCGGTTGGTCGGGAACGCCCTACCTTGGTCGCCGTTTGCTCAATGCAGCGCCCCACTCATGCATTCCCCGAGTGTTGAGCCGGCCTTGCACTGTTAGCGGGCCGGCCGCGCCAGAGGAGTGGGAAATCGTGATTTGATGAACGCTCGCTTTGATCGGCGTCCCGCTTCTAAGCAGAATGCGCGCATGAAGCCAAAAGTTCTTTCGTCGGTTCCCGCTACTTTCAAGGCGGGCGCCGTTACTGTCTCGACGCGCCGCGATTGTACGTGCATCTCCTGCGGTCGCAACGTCCGGCGATCCGTCTTGGCTTCGTGATCGCCGGACGTGCTTTTTCTCACGGCCGTGTACAAGACAGCCACCGTGAGATGGGTAGCGGGACACACAGTCGGTGCGGCCTGTGGCGTTACTAAGGGGAGCACGCAGCGTTGCCGTTAGAGGCCACCGATCATTTGGTCGCAATGGTCGACGAGCCCGATCGTAACCGCAAACGACGTTGCGGTTTCCTGGATCCCAGTTCCGCTGGCGCATCGGTCGTCCGAGACGCTTCCGGGATAATCCGGTAGCTCCAAGTAGCCCGGCGGTCGGGCGAGCGTGGAGTCCAGTCAGTCGGTAACTTTTTCGACATGGGACATGCTTGTACGTCGCCGTGCCATTTTCGCCCTGCCGTCGGCGCTGCTGCTAGTGGCGAGCACGAAGCAGTCGCGCGCCGAGGGAGCGAAGCGCTCTCGCGTCTACACCGCCGGCCGCCCATCGGGCCGGCCTTAGCATAATGCACGCCGCGACGACGCCGGATCGACACGACCCAATCCACTCCGCATTGCTTCATCGAAGTCCCGCGCAGTGTTCCCTTCTAGAAGATTGCTCAGGCGACGCACCACGATTGAGGCCACAATTCGACATCCCATGCCACTTTTCGGCCCGACGATCCGACCTGCCATGTGCCGCCGGATCCGGCATTGAGGAGGCATGCTGATAATCCCCATGTCGAAGGTAATCGCCGGATCGGCGAGGCTCGGGCAGCTAGCAGATACCTGTCTCTGAACTCAATGAGCACCGCCGGCCGCATGGGTTCCGTGACTTGCCTTGGGGAAGTTGGACCGGACGATGCCATCTGGGCGAAATGGGCAGCGGTACCCTGCGGTGCCTGTCGAACCCAGGCCGCGCTGACCTTGGCCCATAGCGAGTGACAGCCGGTGCGGCCAGACTTGAGCGCCAAGGTGTGGAATCGCATCGCGACCTACGACAATTGAGAAAATCCCCATTTGGCCATTTCAACTTGCAAGGGGGTGGTGGGCCGAGGATGCTCTAGCGCAACGCGCAGAGGTACTTTCAGAGCCGAATTAGCTATCCAAACTCTAGGAAACTAACCTTTTATACCAGCTGCAGATAGATCGACATAGATCTAGCAACTTCTAGAGTTGAAGAACTGGCATCCTGACTGAGATCCGGGCTGCGTAGGTTCGCAACTGGAGGAAGTGCGTCGTGATGGGGTAGTGGTCTTGGTGACGGCCGTGAGGCTAGGCGTGCAGATGCATGATCGTGAGGGGCCGAAAAAGTGGCGCGCTCAATGAGGGGCAACGCAACAGACACGAAGAGAGCGTTGGCATTCTCAGGAGAAGTAGAACATGGCGAATCGCAAGGCCGCAAAAGATCTCGATCGTGGTGTCGTCGTGCCCTTGCCGCTGAGGCGACGCTTAGGCTCCCAGCCGGCCCGCGCTCATGCTGCCAACGAATCGAGCCTAAACCGGCGGAGCCGAGCGAGCAGCGTGGTGCTCCTTGTCCTCCGCATTTCTGGCTACAGTTTCCTGATGCTAGGGTTCGCCAACCTTCTAGTTGGATTGTCGTTTGGATCGCTCAGCGACGTCCGGTACGGTTCCGTGCTGGTGGTGATTTCCTCTTTCGCGTCTGGCGGCGGGTTGCTGTTGATTGCGTCGGATTTTAGTCGGTATCAACAGTGACATTGTGAAGGTTTATTCATGCTGTTATTTCAATTACTTGTGGATTCATATCGCGCCTCTCTCGCTTGGACTCGGACGGCAACGCTACCGTGTCCACGGCTGGTGGTATCCCGATTCCGTGTTCATCTGGTGCGGGGATCGGGGTGTCTTCAAGAGCCGTCACCACATATCCTACCGCGTCTTCGCCAACGGCATCGCGGAACCCCTTGAGCATTTCGGCCAGCCGTGGCGCCAAAGGTACGAAGCGAATGCCGGCTCTCGATTTAGGCGCCTCCCGCTCGTCGTAGCGTGACTGCTTGTGGCGGACATGCATTCCATTCCGTTCGAAATCGACATTTGGCCACTGCAGGCCACCTATCTCGCCAGTGCGCAAGCCGCCGAACATCGCCGGCGGGGCGGGCACAGAGGCGCGCGCCCATTCGGAACGACGGGATCAGAAACTGCTTATCACATAGTCGGGTCCATTGCTCGCTGATGCAGAAGTGTTTGGCGATAGCTCGCACGCCGACCAGCACGCGCGAGGCGGCAGCCGGCGGCACCGCCATGGGGCAAGTCGCGTGCTGGGCCCATGGTTGCGGGCAGGCAGATTTGCCTGATTATGGTGCGGGGTGTTGTCGTTCTCTTCGGCCTTTAGCTATTCAGGGCCCTAGCCAGCGACGGGCAGGCAGCCAGGAGTTGGACACCAGTCGAAGAGCCTGGCCGAGGTTTCCCCTGGACATTGCGCTCCCAGTAGAGTGGCCGCTTGAAGTGTGCACGCCAAGGATTCCTCGCGCGTCGGCCGCTTACCCTGCCAAAGGTCGCGCGCCGGTAGTCCAGCCCGGGGGCAAGACCACAGACGTGTACAAGCCTACGAACATGCTGCCTCAAATTTGCACTAAGCGCCGCCCTCGCCAAAGGGTAGCCGCTTGTGTGTGCCTATCAGATTTAGCAGCGCATGATTTGGGGATCGGCATGCCCATAGTCCAGCGATGTCAAGATGGCCGCAGCGACATGCCAAATCTGGAGAGACCTATGGCCGATCAGGGGCGCTTTACCGTGCGTGACCTCAAGCAAATGCTGAGGGGGCTTGAGGACACCGATGAATTGCTGGTGGCTGGCGGCCTAACGATCTATCGCATCAAACGAATCGATGACCATCAGCACTTCATCGAATTCAATGCATTCGAACCGCTCAGCATTGTGCCGTTTCAGGAACTCGTCAAAGGTGCACGCGTTGCAGCGGTTTTCCTGATACCCCACGGCACGTGATGGGGGGGGAGTATGCTGAGGCTGCCTCTTACACCTAGCCTGAGGAAATGCTGCGGATCCGCCGAAGCTCGCCGGAAAGCTGACATGTATAGCAGGGCCGGCCGGAGGGGCAGAGCCTACTTGCACTGATCCGTTTGGTTCCTTCCTCATAATTCTGGACTTGCTGATAGGTCATAAGCGCTTTGCAGGGCTTCCTTTGTAATTTGTCTAGCGGCCCCCATCGTTCGTGCATCCTTGTGCCGGCATAAGAATTGGCGAGTGAGGTGGCCAAATAGCTGATTCTCTACTTGTCAGATCTTGCGAAGGATGACGCTCCAGGTTGTACCCGAAGCTAGAATCGCGTGGCGCCGTTCCGGCTTGCGTTCGTCAAAGCGCACCGGTTCGGGCAGGCTGCCCTATGGTGCAGGTGCATAACAAACTCCCACGACTATCGAAGGGTTCTTCGCGCAATGGTAGATATGCATCGGTTCACAAGGGAATTAAAGAAGTTGCTAAGGCCCGTTGTCGACTTTTGGCAAATCTAAAGGGAGGCTCGGCAGTTAAGTATCATTCGAAGCAGGGGGCAGATGTCGGAAAATTTCGCTCTTCCGAAACGGCCGATTGCGGTTCAGGTGATGTCGGCCGCAGTTTCTGGAATCCGTTGGGCCTTGTTGGCCGGAATTTTGATTATCCTCGCGCCGTACGGGCTGGCCTTTGTCGACAATGCCCGCGGCTACGCTGCTACGGCTCGAATACTCGAGTATCAGGAGCAAATGGTTAGGGGCGCCTCGCCTCGGCTTCAACAATATGTGCCAACGCGCATATCTGGGAAGGACCGGACGGACTGGATACTTGCTGCTGGCTTGGCGGCGTTCGCGATCGTACTGGGCTCCCTGCGCGACCGCGTTGTAAGCACGGTCACGGCGCGACAAATGCGATCGCAGCTCGGGCGCTGGAAGGATGCGATGCAGCTGCAGGAGGATTCAAAGGCTGCTGCTGCGCTGAATGCACGCTTCAAGGAATTCGAGAGCGCAAAGAGCGTAAGCCGGGCTGAGTTGCTCCGGGCATTCGCCGATGCAAAAAAGAACCTGGATGCCCTTGGAAAGGAGGTCGCATTTCTTTCCATCGACGTCGTTGGATCGACGGCCATGAAGGAAGGCGAAGAGAGCGCGGCGATCCAGTATGACTTCGGAGAGTATCGTAAGCTGGTGGAGAAGGTCTTCGCGGAGCAGGAAGTTCTGAAATCGACCTGGACACCGGACGGGGTAATGGCGTGCTTTGCCGACATCAATCATGCCATACAGGCAGGAAAGGACGTGATCCTTCGCCTCGAAGGGTTCAACAAAAACGTAAAGCTGATGAAGCAGAACTTTGCGGTTCGTTGCGGCGTCAACGCGGGCTATGTCCATTTCGACGAGCATACGCCGCTCGAGCAGATGTCGGATCGTGTCATCGATATCGCCGGGCATATGCAGAAGTATGCGGAACCCAATACCGTGGCCGTGGCGAGAAAAGTCATTGAACCACTGCGCAGCCTTGACGGGTTTGAGGCGACAACGACCGTCGTCGACGGGTACGAAGTGTCTCGCTGGAGTGGGCCCAGGCATTTTCATCTCGGGCCTTCGAAGGCTTGAATCAGTTTACCGCGGCGGCGCCCGGACACCGATGCGACGAGACCAACAGGCTCTCTCCAGCTGCCCGCGTGGATCGGTAAGAACGGCGCGATCCGGGACACGCTTTCATGATTGCCGAGGCAGCCCTAGTTATCTGGGCATGAGCATCCGCGGCATGCTCACTTCGAGGTCACGCGACTGACGCCTGTTCCTTGCATTCTCGACAGCGCTTTTAAGCCTGCGTTAACTCCGTCCTGTCAGTGCCCTTTGTAGGACGCCGATTTTCGGCTCGCAGTCAATGTGACCCAACAGGCTTTTGCCATCGCTTCTTGCAGCCAAAGCGCGGCTCGCCAATCCTAATCTTGGACGCGGACGGGACTGCCAAGTTGTTGGCGGGCCGTGTCAACGACGGGGAAGTGTCTGGGAAGGGTGCGCGGCGCATGATGCGTCGGAGCGCAAGGTGGCTCATGATAGATGTCCTGCAAGACTCTGTGTCTGGCGGCTCCTGGAAGTATGGGGGCCCGCTTTCACTATCGTGCTTTCCACTGATGCGCCGCAGGGCCTCGCGTTAGCACCTAGCGCCTTTCCATCGATTTTCTTTTGGCCGCCAGCTCGGGGCGCGTGTCGCTTGGCTGGTATTAAGGAGTTCGTGCTCGTGATGACGAGACGTCATGCCTTGGTAACTGGCGGGGCCGGCTTCATCGGATCGCACCTTGTTGACTTGCTGATTGCTCGTGGTTTCGACGTCACAGTCCTAGATTGCCTTTCGCCACAGGTGCACAGCGATGCCGAAGTCGATGCCGACGGATGGCCAGTCTATCTGAATCGCGCCGCGAGGCGAATCAAGGGCAACCTGCTTGATCGGGGCGTCTTCGAGGCCAGCCTCGAGAACGTGACCCACCTGGCTCACTTGGCGGCCTATGTCGGTGTGGGTCAGAGCATGACCGAGATAGCCAACTACACGCGCAACAATACGCTGGCTTCCGCGGCTATGCTCGAAACGTTGTCGTTGGTGCCGCACACGGTCAAGCGCATCGTGGTGGCTTCCTCGATGTCGATTTACGGTGAAGGCCAGTATTGGCGCCGATCGACGAAGGAATACGTTGCGCCATCCCCGCGGAGTTCCCGGCAGCTCGAGCGTCGGATCTGGGAGTGCAAGGCGGACGAATCGTCTGAGGAGGAACTCGAGCCGGTGCCGACGACGGAAGACAAGCCGCTCCAGCCTGCGTCGATCTACGCCATCAACAAGCGTGACCAGGAGGAGATGTTCTTGGTTGTGGGACGTGCCCTCGGTATCCCCACGATCGCCCTACGTCTGTTCAACACCTATGGCTCGCGCCAGTCGCTCGGCAACCCTTATACGGGTGTTGCCGCGATATTCATTGCGCGGCTGCTGAACAACGAGGCACCACTGGTCTTCGAAGATGGCAACCAGAAGCGTGACCTCGTGCATGTAAGGGACGTCGCTTCGGCTTTTGCGACAATGCTTGAGGATGACAAGCCGATGTGGAAAGCCTTCAACGTAGGAACCGGCAACGCAATCGCCGTAAAGGATATTGCGTCGACATTGGCGAGGCTGTTGAACAAGGACATCGCGCCGCGGGTTCTCGAGAAGTATCGCGTCGGTGATGTCCGACATTGCTTTGCCGATATATCCAAGATTCGGCGCGAGTTCGGCTTTCGGCCCGGCACGTCGTTCGACGGGGGGATGAAGGAGCTGATTGATTGGGTCGAGGTCGCGCGCAAGCCTCGCGATCGCAGCAGCGAAAGCATGTCCGAGCTCGTGCAATACAGGCTGGTCGTATAGCGGAACCGAACAAGCATGCGCGAGCCAATGTTCACCGCGACATGGATCGGCCGTCGGCCAGCGGCAGGTTACTGCGTCAGGAGCACCACGATGAGATGGCTTTTGATTCTGCTATGCCTTCTTGGGATCGGACCCGCGCAGGCGGAAAGTCGGCGGCTGTGCGATCGAAGTGTCTCGTTCGACGTCGTACCGCCCGTAGATGTGCCACCGGCGCTGAGCGTTCTTTCCGGAATTTGGAAAGGATCGATCATCTTCGCGGGTGGCGCCGAAATGTGCGTCTCCATGGTCGTGAAGGAAGTATCGCCCGAAGGAAACCTAGCCCTGCTGGTAGCATGGAACGTATCCATGGGAGGCAGGGAAGACCTCAACAACTTAGTCGGAATGGGAGACGCGCCCAACTGGCTCACGAAGGTTGAGGATGGCGAATTTCGGCTGGACAGCGGACAGCGCTGGAATGGCGTTCACTACTACTACGTGATGAAAGTTCCTTCGCTGGCGAGTCCCGACGTCATGGAAGGCAGGTGGATGACGGACTCTCATCCCCAGCCGGTCAGACTTTATCGCGAGAAGCGGAGGTAGGGCAGCCATGCCATCACTCGCACTTCTGAATGAATGGTGGAGTACGGTCGCGCCTGTGATGTTGCTGTCGCTCTACTACTTTACTCAGGGGATCTTTTCGCTTTCGCTTGCAGTAGACGCGTATCTCTTTTCGCGTCCCGTCAACAGAGTGGACATGAGCGACAAGGCATTTCTGAAGGGGGGATCGACGAGGAGTTTTCCGCCCATCGTATTGTTCTATCCGGTGCTTGAAGAACTCGAAACGGTGATGCGCACCACTATGATCGCATTGCGCGAGATGGACTATCCGAAGGACCGCTATCGCATCATCGCCATTCCAAATTCGAGCGACCTGGTGACGATCGCCGCGCTCAAGCGCTTGCAGGCGGAGTTCCCCTTCCTGGAGCTGATGGAAGTGCCCCCGACCGACCATCACTCCTGGCAGCCAGTTTGGGACGCCTGGAACGACAATCCAAATGCCTATTGGTGGCACGGCGGTTCCACTGCCTATAACAAGAATCTGCCACCCAAGAAGACTAGGCAACTTGTCTACGCCTTCTACAACTGGATGAAAAGCAATCCTCAAGAAGGTACACTCTTAAGCTACACGGACGCAGATTCCTGTCCGCCGAAGGATCATTTCTTGGCGGCGGCGATCGGCAGCTATCAGTATCAGGTCATGCAGGCCAAGAATGTTGCGGGCAACGCTGGCTTGACTTGGCCTTCGACATTTTGCGCCTTCGATCACATGGCGTGGGATGGTGCGAAATACGAACACCTTTCGGGGGACCCCCGGCAGCCATACTGGATGCTCGGCAAGGGGCTCTTCTTCCGCGCCCACGATATCTATGATCTTGGAGGCTTCCATCCTTGGATCACGATCGAGGATCCAGAGGTCGGGCTCCGTCTTTGGAAGAACGGCAGGAGATTGGGAATTATCGAGGGTTCGCTTGTCGAGGAGTCGCCGACGACTTTCTCTAACGCAATTTTGCAGAGAAAGCGGTGGGTATGCGGCTTCTTTCAGACACTAAAGTTCCATAAAGGGCCGATGGATCATATGGGGTTCTCTTTCATGGAGAAGGTCAAAGCTTGGGCGATTTTCATGCCATGTCTGACTATGGCTTTTAATTTTCTCGGCGTTCCGATGTTGGTTTGGGCGGCTGTGACTTGGTTTGATGGCACTAGCATCCTGCCCCAGTGGACGATCTACTGGGCGATTGTAAACTTGAGCTGCTACCTGTTCTTTATGGCCCGGCAGTATCGAATTGTCTGGATCCGGACCCGCCTCATTATGGACAGTAGATGGGAGCGAGTGCGGTACATGCTGCGGATAAATCCGGTCTTTCTCGGTCTTTGGTGGGTGTTCTGGGCCATTCCCCTTTGGATCGGGTACGGCATGTATCGGAACAATTTGGGCCTAGTGTGGGAGCGCACCGCCAAAAAGGACGACAACAAAACTCTGATTCGAGATCGAGTAGCTGAAGGCACACTCGGCTATGGCGATGCGAAGCCATCGGTATCGGAGCCGCTCTGATGAAGGCCCTACTAGCTGCAGCGCAAAACGGCGCCAAATGGCAGATGGGGCCAAGTTGAAAGTTCTGGCGCTCGTTCGGACTACGGCGTGTACGACTGGCGGCAACGCCGTCTGTCGTCGTTGGCATTCGTCATATGTCACGAAATCAGATGCTCCCATTCTTCGACGGTTCGCTTCAGAGCGGTAAAATTCTGCGGTGTCCTCAATCTTTCATAATACAGCAGAGCGCGCCTAACCTTACTGCGGACGGTCGTCGCTGCAGCGAGAAACTCTTGCATCGTGCACTCATTTTCAAGGTTGTTTAGCGAAGTATAATATTGCTCGGATGATGGCCTCTGCTAAGTCGAAATGGTGTTGCGTCAATTGTCATGAGCTAATGTTCTAGTTGGCAAACCCCGTAATATCATCCGCCGCCTGCCGGCCTTGTGCGCGAACTCGGAGAGGTTGGAGCGGCCGGCGGGATTCACGCGCACCTCCGCCGCGGCCGGCGCGCTGACAGCTTACAGTTGTGTCGGCAGCCTAGCAGAGGTGCGTGAATAGGGGCTTGGCGGAACTTAATCCTGGTAATCTGAGGCAACGCTCTTGGTAAGCGCGGTCGGGGCGGCCTTGGTTCGACTTTTCTATTTGGTCACAGTCTAATTGTTTCGACCCTCTACACTTGTTCGCTAACGCCTTTGCTCGTGAAAGCTTTCCCGACTGTCAACTTCTTGGTAAGAGCGTCGCGTGCCCGGAGCATTATATTAGCTACAGAGGACGGAGCAGACGACGCGCCAAGTTCGAACCAAGTGCAGGCCGTCTCGTGATTTCGCGGTCCCCCACGAATAAGGGCATATCGAGACGCGAGTTCATTCTGAGCATAGTCGTATTCCTGTCTGGGCGATCGCTGGAGCCATGTAACTGCTTCTTTCTGGTTAGCGGTGACACCCCTTCCCACAGCATACATCACGCTTCCCGGGAGCTATGGTCACGGCGGTGGCACACCGGCACGGCATGCATCCGAGCCTGCTTCATCATTGGCGGCGACAGGAGCGGAAGGGGGAGCTTTCTGCCGGTGACGGTGTCGGCGGAGAGGGATCGCTTGGGTGGCGGTGGTGGAACGACCGAGACCGAGCTGGACAGCGGTGTTCTGTGTGCACTGGGCCTATGATCGACCCGGCGTCAGAGATGCGCGGGTGGCTGGCGAGCAGGCCGACCGATATGCGGCGCGGGTTCGACGGGCTCGCGCTGTCGGTGCTGGAGACGCTGCACCGCGATCCCCACTGCGGCCATCTTTCCGTGTCACGCGGCAAGGGCGGTGGATAGATCAAGATCCTATGGCACGACGGCTAGGTGTGGAGCCTCAACAGGTTATTCCCGGTTAGACCGAGAGCGCTGATGGGTGGCACGGCGCCGATACTGCCATGAGGCCGATGCCAGTTGTATCGATGTATCCAGTAAGGCAGCTCAGCGGCACGTTGTAGGGAAGTGTCGTAGGCCCTGGCATAGGCCCACTCGCGCAAGGCGGTCTGGATGAAGCGCTCGGCCTTGCCGTTGGTCCGTAAGCGTCCGGCGATGGCCGTTGTGCGGGATCAGTCAACCGAGGGAGCAGCGTCAGCAAGCTTGTCGCGAAGGTTCCAGGGCAAGAGCTCGGCGACGCTGTTAACGGGATGATCGGCGATGACGGTCAAGACGTGACGCAGGTAGGCCTCGGGATCGATAGTGTTGAGCTTGCAGGTCTCGATCAAGCTGTAGATCGCGGCAGCGCGCTGGCCGCCTTGGTCGGAACCGGCGAAGAGCCAGTTCTTCCGCCCCAGCGCCACACCACGGAGTGCCCGCTCGGCTGCGCTGTTGTCGATCTCCAACCGGCCGTCATCGCGATAGCGGCAGAGCTGGTCCCAGCGCGAGCGAGCATAACGGATGGCTGCAGCAAGGTCGGATCTGCCGGGCACTCGGCTCAGGGTCGTGTCGAGCCAGTGTCGCAGCTCCTCGAGTACGGGGCCGGCCCGGGCCTGCCTCACGGCCCTGCGGTCAGCCGGCGCATGTCCACGGATGGCAGCCTCGACGTCGTAAAGGGCGCCGATACGATCGAGCGCCTCATGGGCCAGCCTGGAGCCTTTGTCGACGTAGACATCGTGGAACTTTCGCCGGGCATGAGCCCAGCACGCGACCTCGACGATTTCATTGCCGTAGAGCTTGTTGTAGCCGGCGTAGGCGTCAGCCTGGAGGAAGCCTCGGAAGTCCTTCAGATGGGCCTGCGGCCGCTCGCCCTTGCGGTCGGCGGAGTAGCGGAACAGAACTGCGGGCGGTGCGCCATCGCCGGCCGGGCGATCATCGCGCACGTAAACCCATAGTCGACCGGTCCTGGTCCTGCCGTGGCCTGGTGCGAGCACCGGCACTGTCGTGTCGTCGGTGTGAAGCTTGTCGGCTCCCAATGTCTCTCGTGCCAGTGCTTCCACCAAGGGCCGTAGCAGCGCACTGGCGCCGCCCACCCAGTCGGCAAGCGTTGAGCGCTCCAGATTCACGCCCTCGCGGGCGTAGATCTCGCTCTGCCGGTATAGGGGAAGATGATCGGCGTATTTGGCCACCAACACATGGGCGAGCAGACCGGGGCCAGCCAGGCCTCGCGCGATCGGCCGCGATGGCGCCTCGACTTGCACGATCCGATCGCAACGCGAGCACGCCAACTTAGGCCGGACATGCCGGACGACCCGGAAGCTCGCCGGTACGTACTCCAGCATCTCCGAGGTATCCTCGCTCAGCCGACGCATAGGGCCGCCACAGTCGGGGCACGAACAGGCCGGCTCGTGTACGACCTCCTCGCGCGGCAAGTGATCCGGCAGCGACCGCCGTCCCGACCGGGCGATGCTACGCTCCGGTTCGCTGGCGGCGATGCGTGCCGACGAAGTCTCTTCCAGGTCTTCGAGCTGCAGCTCGAGCTGCTCGATCTCGCGCTCAATCTTCTCCGATGAGCGGCCGAACTGCTGGCGCCGCAGCCAAGCCAGCTGTGCCTTCAGCCGTTCGATGATGCCATCGCGTTCGGCCAGTGCCACACGCTGCTTCAGCACCAACTGGCGCAGCTCCTCGGCAGTCTCGGGCAGGTCATCGGCTCCAAGCACACCGCATGTTAACGACCTGACCGACCATGAGAACAGCAACTCGCCTGCGCGAGTCGTTGTGCCGCATCAACTCGCGCGGTCCGGCCGCCAGGTTCGTTCCGGTCGGCGCCAGTCGATGCCTTCCAGCAGCATCGACAGCTGCGCCTCACTCAGCGTCACCGTCGTGCCGCTCGATGCCTGCGGCCATACGAAGTGTCCACGGTCCAGCCTCTTGCTGAACAAGCAGTATCCGTCGCCGCTCCACCACAGCACCTTCACCAGATGTCCGCGCCGGCCACGGAACACGAACAGGTGGCCGCTGAACGGATCTTCGCCTAGCACCGCCTGCACGAGCGATGCCAATCCATCGAAGCCCTTCCGCATATCCGTCGCGCCCGTCGCCAGCCAGATCCGTGTCCCTGACGGCAAGCCGATCATCGCCGCAGCGCCCGCAGCACCCGCCTAAGGCCTTCTTCGTCGACAGTCCCTTCGAGCCGAACTCGCACATCTCCCGGCAAGTCGATCTCTATCCGACTGCAAGAGGTGGGCGCGACCTCCGCCTCTGCTGCTGCCTTCGGCATCTCTGCCGGAAGCCGCACCGACGTGAACCTCACCGTCGCCCCCAACAGCGAGGCCGCTTCCTGACGCCGCCAGTTGTGGATCAGCCCGCGCGTGATGGCATGTCGCTTCGCCACCGCCGTCACAGTTGCCCCGGGCGACGACGCCTCTGCCAGAATCGCCTTCTTCTGCTCCGCACTGTAATGACGACGTCGGCCACCGAGCGGCACTGTCACGATGCGACTGTCACGTCCGGACGTGACACCTGGTCCTTCCTCTCTGTCCATCACCCATTACCGCCCGGTCGTAACAACGACGCAAGACGGTCAAGCCCGGACGGTTACGTTGGTCCTGGGGGTGTAAGGCCTGGTGAAGATGTGCTTGAGGCCGAGGCGGCGGCAGGCGTTGCGGAAGCGTCGGGATCTGTAGCAGGAGCCGTTGTCGGTCATGACGCGCTCGACGGTGATACCGAGGCTTGCGTAGTAGGCGACAGCGGCCTTGAGGAAGGCGACGGCGCAGGCTTGGCGCTCGGTCTTCCTGATGCGGCTGAAGGCGATGCGGGACGCATCGTCGATGGCGACGTGCACGAACTCCCAACCAATGCCCCGATTGTTGCTCTGGCCGGTGCGGTCGCCGGTGATGCGATGACCTACCCGATTGAACTTTCCGAGCTTTTTGATGTCGATGTGGATGAGCTCGCCAGGCCGGTCGCGCTGATAGCGCCGCGGTGGCTCAGCAGGTTCCAGGGCGCTCAATCGATTGAGGCCCAGGCGCTTGAGGACGCGGCTGACGGTGGCCGGCGAGACGCCGGTTTCGGCGGCGATCGCCTTGCCGGTCAGGCGCTGACGGCGCAGCGCCTCGATCCGGTCGACCGTGGCCGGGGGCGTCGGCTGACGCAGGTGCTGGGGCCGCGAGCTGCGATCCTGCAAACCGGCCAGGCCTTCCGCTTTGAAGCGAGCGACCCATTTCTTCACCGTGCGAGGGCAAACGCCTACGGCTTCACTGACGGCCTTCGGCGTTTGCCCGCTGAGCACCAGGGTGACCATGCGCTCTCGACCGAGCGGCGTCAGGCGGGCATTCTTATGGATGTCCATTCGGCTCCCCCAAGGATAGTTGACGTCTCGACAACATCAGCTTCCTCGGCCGGCGCCGGATGGACAACCTATTGAAAGCTCACAGCTAGGGGATGTGCCTGTTCGCCAAGCACCTGGATTACGACCGTTTCGTGTGGCCGAGGACTGTGGGCGATTCAGTGACGATCACGCCGGCGCAACGTACCCATCCGAGGAATGCCGCCTTTTGAGCGAGAAGAGTTAGTGCGAGTGTAGGTGTCCACGTGATGGAGATGGACACTTGTGATGACAGGGGTATCGACGTCGGAATTTGGCACTATCCGGCGGCGCCGGAGGTCTGAGGAAGAGCGGCGGCGAATCGTTGCCGAGAGCTTCGAGCCCGGAGCGTCGGTGTCGATGGTGGCCAGACGACACGACGTCAATACGAACCTGCTGTTCACGTGGCGGCGCCGTTACGGGACTGAGGTCCAAGGCTCTGGCGGGTCGGCGATGTTCGTGCCGGCGGTGATAACGAACGATGAGATGGCGCAAGTCTCCGCGCCGGCGCCGGCCGTTGCGGCATCGATTGCGGGCCGGATGGAGATCGAGCTGCCCGATGGCTGTCGATTGATCGTCGGCAATGACGTGGACACGGCCGTGCTGGGGCGCGTGATCAGGGCGCTGCTGCATCGATGATCCCGTTACCGTCTGGCGTTCGAGTGTGGCTGGCGACAGGCTACACGGATATGCGCAAGGGCTTTCCGTCACTGGCGCTGCAGGTTCAGGAGGTGCTGCGGGGCGATCCCCTGGGCGGTCAGCTGTTCTGCTTCCGCGGGCGGCGAGGCGATCTGTTGAAGGTGATCTGGCACGACGGGCAAGGCGCCTGCCTGTTCACGAAGCGACTGGAGCGCGGGCGCTTTCTATGGCCGAGCGTGGCCGACGGCGTGGTGACGATCTCGCCGGCACAGCTTGGCTACCTTCTGTCCGGCATCGACTGGCGTCATCCCCAGGAGACGTGGCGGCCGAGTTCGGTGGGTTGAGGTTTAGTCTTTGAGGCGACGAGAGAATGTGATTCTGTTGTCGCGTGACCACGGCGTCCGACGCTCTTCCCTCCGACCTTGCGACGGCCCACACGATGCTGGTGGCGGAACGCGCCGCCCGTCAGCAGGCTGAGGCGGCGGCCGCGCACGCCCAAGCCGAGGCGGCCAACGCCACGGCAGATCGGTCCAGCAATGAAGCGCTGATCGCTCATCTGAAGCTGGAGATCGAGAAGTTGCGCCGCCAGCTTTACGGCCAGCGCTCGGAGCGCAAGGAGCGGCTGCTCGATCAACTCGAGCTGCAGCTGGAGGAGGCGGAAGCGTCGGCGACCGAGGACGAGCTGACGGCCGAGGAAGCGGCCAGGAAGACGCCGACGGTTCGGTCCTTCACGCGTCGGCGGCTGGTCCGCCAGCCCTACCCCGAGGATATCGAACGCGAGCGGGTCGTCATTGCCGCGCCAACGAGCTGCCCCTGTTGCGGATCGGCCAAGTTGTCGAAGCTGGGCGAGGATGTGACCAAGACCTTGGAGATCGTCCCGCGGCATTGGAAGCTGATCGAGACGGTGCGCGAGAAGTTCTCGTGCCGTGCCTGCCAGACCATCAGCCAGCCGCCGGCGCCGTTCCACACCACGCCGCGCGGCTTCATCGGGCCCAGGCTGCTGGCGACGATCCTGTTCGACAAGTTCGGACAGCATATCCCCTTGAACCGGCAAAGTGAGCGCTTCCGATGCGAGGGTATCGATCTCAGCCTCTCAACGCTGGCCGACCAGGTAGGCGTCGGGGTGTTCGTCGGCTTGCCCCTGTATCACCTGATGGAGGCCCATGTTCTGGCGGCCGAGCGCCTGCATGGCGACGACACTACGGTGCCGATCCTGGCCAAAGGCAAGACGGTCACGGGCCACATCTGGGGCTACGTGCGAGACGATCGACCGTTCGCCGGCCTCGCCCCACCGGCCGCTGTCTATTACGCCTCGCGAGACCGGCGCGGGGAGCATCCGGTCCGCCATCTGGCGAACTTTACCGGCATCCTTCAGGCCGATGCCTATAGCGGCTTCAACGGCCTGTACGAGGCGGCGCGCAAACCGGAGCCCATCACAGCGGCGCTCTGTTGGGCGCATGCCCGACGGCAGTTCTTCGAGTTGGCCGACATCGCCAAGAACGCCCGACGAGGACGGTCGGCGACGGCGATCTCCCCGATCGCGCTGGCTGCCGTCCAACGCATCGACGCGCTGTTCGACATCGAGCGCACGATCAATGGGCTGAATGCCGACCAGCGTCGACGCGTTCGCCAGGAAAAGAGTGCGCCCCTCCTGGCCGAACTCGAGACCTGGCTGCGTGATCAGCGATCCAGGCTGTCGCGCTCGGCCCCCGTGATCAAGCCGATCGACTACATGCTCAAGCGCTGGGCCGCCTTCACTTGCTTCCTCGACGACGGCCGGATCTGCCTGACGAACAACGCGGCGGAACGTGCCCTGAGAGGCCTGGCCCTGGGTAGGAAAGCGTGGCTGTTCGCCGGTTCCGATCGCGGTGCCGATCGGGCAGCCGTCATGTTCACGTTGATCATGACGGCAAAGCTCAACGATGTTGATCCGCAAGCTTGGCTGGCCGATGTCTTTGCCCGCATCGCCTCGCTGCCGCAGAGCCGCTTGCACGAGCTGCTGCCCTGGGAGTGGAAGAAGCTCCGTCCGCAGGTTGCGGCCTGATCGTGGCCGCCACCACTCGCGTCCATACGATCCGAAGGGCTGCCGAGATCCTCGGTCGGACCGAAGACTTGCTGTGGGATCTCTCCGATCAGCTCGACCCGGAAGACGGCAAGCTGTGGATCTACGACGTCGACGGCATCGAGACCATGGCCTTCACCGACTTCGGTCTGGAAAACCTGCGCGAGATCATTAGCGATCAGATCGATCGAGCGCCCTGAAAGCGCACCGTCGGTCCAAGCCGCTCCGCTCTCCCCGCGGCCTACCTCGTATGCTTACGGCGCAACTGGGTTACCTGCTGGAAGGTATCGACTGGCGCCTGCTGCAGCGGCCGTGGCGGCTGTAGGCAGCAGGCGAAGGCGCTTTGCTTGGCAAATGCCGATGCGACAAGGCGACTCGGCTGTGTGGTAAGTCGTTGCGTTGGTC
>WBZX01000673.1_pt1 | contig 29578 bp, 24 predicted proteins | sample 5204211 | NCBI WGS metagenome assembly WBZX01 (sample SAMN12344362, study PRJNA552823) | activated sludge metagenome | biome: Activated sludge suspended growth; feature: Nitrification reactor; material: Wastewater; isolation source: activated sludge from nitrification reactor of wastewater... | reverse complement strand
GAGCGGGTGACGCCGGTGAGGAAGGCCGTCATACCCGCCAGCACCAGCAGGTTGAACTGGCCGCGCGAATCGGAGAGGCCGAGCTGCTCCGTGAGCCAGCCGCCCACGGCGGCGCCGCTGGCCAGGGAGGGGGCGAAGATGCCGCCCGCACCGCCGGAGGAGAAGGAGAAGAGGGGGCCGAGGAGGCGGCCGGCCACGGTGCGCCAGGAGGGGTCCACCTGCTCGGCGAAGAGGTGGTCTTGCAGCAGGTGGTGGCCGGAGCCGAGGGCCGATGCGCCGAAGAAGTAGACGGTGCAGGCGAAGAGCAGGGAGCACACCACGGCGAAGACGGCGGGTGTCCAGGGTCCTTTGAGGCTTCGGCGCAGCTTATCGAGCGCGATGAGGCCGCGGCAGAAGAGGGCGCCCAGAATGCCTGCGATGGCGGAGAGCAGCAGGATCTTGTACATGAAGCTGACGGTGGCGGGCGCCAGCTTGGGGTAGCCGAGCATGAGGTAGGGGCCCAGGAGCCACTGGGCCGTCATGCCGCTGAGGATGACGGCGGTGAGCACGGCGGTGCGGAACTGGGCGATGTGCGTTTTGGTGAGCTCTTCCACGGCGAAGACGATGCCGCCGAGGGGGGTGTTGAAGGCGGCGCTGAGGCCGGCGGCACCGCCGGTGATCATCATGACCTGCCGGCTGACCTTGGGCCAGAAGGGGGGCAGCAGCTTGTGCACGCTGCGGTAGATGCTGCCGGCTATCTGCAGGGTGGGCCCCTCGCGGCCCACGGCGCCGCCACCCACCACCATGGCCAGGCTGCTGGTGATCTTCACGATGATGATGCGCACGTTGAGGAAGCGCCAGGAGCGATCGTTCTTCTTCTCGGTGGCCACCTCTACGGCGGCCATGAGCTGGGGTATGCCGCTGCCACCGGCCAGGGGGGCGAAGCGGAACACGAGCCACCAGGAGAGTAGGAAGCTGAGGGGGGCGGAGAGGAAGATGAGGCGGCGGTCCAGCGCCAGGAGGGCGTTGTTCTGCTGCTCCATCCAGTTGAAGAGCCAGGCGTAGCCCACGGCCACCAGGGCGGTGAGCACGGCGCTCACCTGGTAGGGCAGCGCCAGGAGGATGAAGTCCTTGGCGTTGGTGCGGGCCACGAAGAGGCGCAGGCGCTCCAGCAGGCCGGAGAAGAAGGCTTGGGCCCGCTCGGTGGCGGTGGGCTTTTCCGGCGCGGTGGACATGGTGCTGCTGGCGGCTCCCGGGTGGGGTGGCCAAAAGTAGCCGCGTGGGGGTGCGCGGTCCGGCCCGCGCCGGGAAGTGATGAACAGGCGGGCCGGGGACTAGCGGCCGCGCAGGTGCAATGGGTCTATTGCCCCAGCTTGGCCAGGTCGATGAGGGTGAAGCGGTAGTTGGTGGTGCGGTCGTAGCTCTTCACCAAGGCGCGGGTGCCGGCGGGCTCCAGCACAATGCCCATGGGGCAGGGCACGAAGGCCTCGTTGAGCAGCAGTGCGGTGCCCTCGCTGGCCACCTGCCCGGCGGCATCCACCACGGCGGCGCGCAGCACGTGGGGTTCGGCGGGTGGGCCCTTGGGGTCGGTGGCATCGGCGCCGGAGCGTAGGATGGCCTCGTAGCCGCGCGGGGTGTGGCCGTGGAAGAGTAGCAACCCGCTAACGGTGGGGGTGAGGTGGCAGCCCTCATAGCCCTGTCCGGCGGTGGTTAGCAGGGCGCGGTCCACCACGCGCTGCCAGCCCAGGCTGTCCGTGGGCAGCACCTGGCTCACGCGCACGGGGCCGCTCAGGTGGCGCATGGCGATGGCATCGCCCACGGGCAGCTGGAAGGCCGTTTCCAGGAAGGTCTCCACCACAAGGGTGCCGCCATCGGCGGTGGGGAAGAGGTCCACGATCTCGTCCGGCACCTTGGCGGTGCGCGATACGGCCTTGCGCGGGTCGGCGGTGGGGTCGCCGTAGGCCATGAGCTTGGTCTTGTGGATGCTGGGCAGGCGCTGCGGCACCACGGGGGTTGGCTTCAGCTTGGGGTCGGTTGGGTCGAAGGTGAGCACCAAGCCGGGCTGGCCGGTGAGGGAGCCGTAGCGCAGGGCCACGGTAACGCGTCCGGCGCCGCGGTCCAAGAGGCGGGCGCTGCTCACGAAGTCCTTGTCCACGAGCACGTCGCTCACGGTCTTGCCGTTGTCGGTGATGGTGGTCAGGTGCAGCTCGTGGCAGTTCTTATCGCCCAGCTGCTCTTCGCTCTTGCACTGGAACACGTAGGTGAGCAGGCGTATGGTGCCGCCGGGTGCCAGCACCAGCTGGTGGATGGTGCTCTTGGCATCCTCATAGGGCAGTTCCAGGCTTCCGTTCCACTCCACGTTGAAGTCCTTGTCCAGGTGGGCGAAGGCGATGCGTTTGTTGCCCTTGCCGTTGTGGGTGTAGTGGTTTAGCAGGTAGTGGCCATCGGTGCTGCGCACCAAGCGTTCGCGCTGCACGTAGGCCAGGCCTTGGGAGAAGAGGATGGGGTCTGGCAGGGGCCGGTCGGCGAGGGTGTTGCCGGGGTCGTTGGCGTAGGGGATGTCGAAGGTGGCCAGCTTGCGCAAGCCGGTGATGGAGAGGGGGCCGCTGGTGTTGACGGTGCCGATGCCGTACTCCGTTCCCTTCTTGCCGGTGCTGGCGAGCAGGCAGCGCAGTTCGCCCTTGAGCACCACGGGTGCCACGCCGGTCCATTTGATGCCGTCGATGAGGTGGTCCTTCAGCACCAGCTCTTCGGTGGGTTGCAGCATGGCGTCCAGGCGCACCACCTTGGGGGTGAGGCCTTCCTCCACGTAGAGCACGTGGCGACCGTCGGCGGCGAAGAGGCCATCGACCACGGTGTAGAGGTCGCCGGTGCCGCCCTTGATGGGCTTGCTGAAGGGCTTGCCCTCTTTGAGGACGGTGGCTTGTGCGAGGGCGGCCGTAGTGCTGAGCAACAGCGCCAGGAGCACGAAGGGACGGAACATGGTGGACGGATTGTGCGGGGAAGGTAGCGCGCACATTCACGGCATGCGCAGCCACCCGAGCACGCGGGTGTTGTCCACGCGCCAGCGGCCGTCGTTCATGTCCAGGTCGTAGGTGGCGCGGTCCACCACGCTAGCGCGGGTCTTCAACTCGAAGCAGCTGTCGCCGCCAGTTATATTTGACTCGATGGCTACGACCCGGGAAAAGTTGATCATCAAGAAGGGGCTTTCCGCTGAAGGAGAAGCGATGAACGCTGCCTTCAAGAAGGCCACACGAAAGGCTGCGAAGCGGGCCTTTTCAGTGCGTAGGAGCATCATGATCGAGAAGGGCGGCTGGCTCGTCATGGTGAACAAGGATGGCAAGGTGGTGAAGCGCGTGAAGAAGCTTGAAACGCTCGTCATCCCTGCGAAGCAGGCATGACGAGAAGCCTGCGGATGCGCGTATTCGCCGGGCCGAACGGCTCGGGGAAGAGCACCATGTACCGTCAGGTCAAGGGAACGCGCATCAATGATCGGGCGTTGGACCTCGGTCTCTACCTGAACCCGGATGATATCGCTGCCGAACTGCGCAGCAAGGGGTCCATCGACCTGTACACGAACTACAAGGTCCGGATGGAGGCTGCATCGTGGCAGCGGTTCGCCCGCGGTTCCGGTCTGTTGCGCGGCACCTTCGACCTTGCGATGTTCAAGAGCACCCATCGCATGAAGGGTGACGTCCTGTATCTGTTGGCACCCGAGTTGGCGAACGAATTCGCCCAGCTACTCACGGCCTACTTGTGCGACCTGTTCCTGAAGCGCAGGAAGAAATTCTCCTTCGAAACGGTCTTCAGTCATCCGTCGAAGCTCGCACTCATGCGCTACGCGAAGGGAAAGGGCTTCAAGGTCTACCTGTACTTCATCGCAACCAACTCCCCCGAACTGAACAAGGACCGTGTGAAGTTGCGCGTGGCGCAAGGCGGGCATGACGTACGTGCCGACCTCATCGAGAAACGCTATGGCCTGGCGCTTGAACAGCTACTGCCCGCATTGGGCCTTTGTTACCATGGTTTCGTGTTCGACAATTCCGGTGCGGAGCCGGTCATGTTCGCGGAGGTGAAAGAGACATCCGTGGGGAGGCAGTGGGCATGGAACACCAAGGCCATTCCAGATTGGTTCATCACGCACTATCTGCTTGCGACCGGGAATCCTCTCTTCGAGGATGTTGCACGCATGGTGCTTGAAGAGCGGGGAGCCCAGCAATAGGTGCGCGCGGCGCACATTCACGGCATGCGCAGCCACCCGAGCACGCGGGTGTTGTCCACGCGCCAGCGGCCGTCGTTCATGTCCAGGTCGTAGGTGGCGCGGGTAGTGCCGCAATTCTGCTGCACCACTTCCACCTCCCCATCCGCCACGCGGCTCACGATGGCCACATGGCCGTAGGCGTTGCCGCCCCAGGCATCCAGCACCAGCAGGTCGCCCACCTGCGGCGGTGTGGCGCTGGAGTTGGTGTATTGGCGCAGGCCGCGCCGCTCGTTCAGCGCACCATCGGCCACGGCGGCGTCGAAGAAGTCCTTGGCGTGCCCGTAGCTGTCGGGCATGCGGTGCTGGTAGTGCTCCAGGTAGTAGCGCTTCACGTATTCCACGCACTGGTAACGCAGGCCCACGTTGTAGCCGTCCACGGTATTGCGACCGTGCGTGGCGCCCATGCCATCGTTGTGGTACACGACCACGCCGTGCAGGGAGTCCAGCGGATCGCCGGGCTGGTGTGCCACGGGATGCACTGCAGCACGGATGTCGTGGCGCAACCACCACGCGGTAGCCGCTACGAGGAGCAGCAGGGCCAGGAGCAGGCGGCGGCGCATGGGGCTACCCTTCGACAGGCTCAGGGTGACGAATGAGCGGGCTCAGGGTGCCACGGCGTTGGGCCGATGCTCACATGAGTATGCCCGCGATGGTGGCGCTGAGGTAGCTGGCCAATGTGCCGCAGAAGAGCGCTTTGAGGCCGAGCTTGGCCAGGTCGGCGCGCCGTCCGGGGGCCAGTTCGCCGATGCCACCGATCTGCATGCCCACGCTGCTGAAGTTGGCGAAGCCGCAGATGGCGAAGGTCACGATGAGCTGCCCCTTCTCGGTGAGCACCGGCACGGCCTTGTCCGTAAGGCTCTTGAAGGCCACGAACTCGTTCACGGTGAGCTTCTGCCCCAGCAGGGTGGCCACGCTGTTCACATCCTGCATGGGCACGCCCATGGCCCAGGCGAAGGGGGTGAAGAGCTTGCCGAAGAGCCAGTTGAGGCTGAGGTGGAAGTTGGGGTCGAAGAGGTGCCCGGCCCAGCCGAGCACACCATCCACCAGGGCGATGAGGGCGATGAAGCCGATGAGCATGGCGATGACGTTCATGGCGATCTTGAAGCCATCACCGGCACCATGGCCGATGGCGTCCACCACGTTGATGTAGTTGCTCTTCACCTCCAGCTTCACGTTGCCCATGGTCTGGCTGGGCTCGGTCTCGGGGAACACGATCTTGCTGATGACGAGCGCACCCGGTGCGGCCATGAGGCTGGCGGTGATGAGGAAGGGGGCCAGCTCCATACCCGCGGCCTTGCCCATGTTCACGTACACGATGAGGATGCCACCGGCGATGCACGCGAGGCTGCCGCTCATGCTGGCGAGCAGTTCGCTCCTGGTCATGGTGGGCAGGTAGGGGCGTATCATCACCTGCGCTTCCACCTGGCCCACGAAGGCACTGGCCACGTTGCTCAGCGCTTCGGCGCCGCTCACCCGCATGATGAAGTTCATGCCCTTGGCGATGACGGAGACCACCCGTTGCATGATGCCGAAGTGGTAGAGGATGGCCACGAGCACACACACCAGGATGATGGTGGCCGTGATGTTGAAGGCGAACACGAAGCCGCCGCCGAAGTAGTTGGCCATGCTGCCATCGGGCTGCTGGGCGATGATGCCGCCGTACACGAAGGCCGCGCCCTCCCGGCTGAACTTCTCGATGTGCTCCATGCCCTTGCCCAGCCACTGGAAGAAGCGCGTGATGGGCTCCACCTTGAGCACCAGCACGGCGATGAGCACCTGTAGGCCCAGGCCGCTGAGCACGAGGCGCAGGTTGATGTGCTTGCGGTTGTTGCTGGCCAGGTACGCGAGACCCAGGATGAGCACGATGCCGATGAGGCCGGTGAAACGTTCCATGCAGTGGTGGTTGTCGGCAATGTAAGAGGGAAAGGAATGGTGGGGGCAGGGGGGCATGTGCTCATGCGGTCATGTGCTCATGTGACCATGTGGACATGTGCTCATGTGGACATGGCCTCTTCGCTAGCGTGTGCTTGCTCGCCTGCTTGGTATTCCATGGGCACATGGTCTCATGACGTTCGTTCGCCCGTTCATGTGACCATGCGGACATGTGCTCATGTGGACATGGCCTCTTCGCTAGCGCGTGCTAGCTCGCCCGCTAGGTATTCCATGGGCACATGAGCACATGCCCACATGTCCTTGGTTCGCTCATGTGGACATGGCCTCTTCGCCATCGTGTGCTAGCTCGCCCGCCAGGCATTCCATGTGCACATGCTCACATGAGCACATGGCCACATGTCCTTGGTTCAGTTGTCCTCCGTTCTTTGCGCTACTTCACCCGCTCCACAATGGGGGCGATGACGTTGCGGCGCACCCAGCGCGGTAGCAGGAACGCGCCGATGGCGATGTACGGGTAGTAGCTCACTAGGCGCCACACGAGCGCGAGCTTGTCCGCGCCCACGGTGATGTACATGCCGAGGAAATCGCGGAAGATGATCTCGGCGATGCCGCTGCCACCGGGCGTGGGCATGAGCAGGACGATGATGCCCATGATCACCTGCTTGCCGTAGATCACCAGGTCGTTGCCGAAGCCCATGTCCGGGTGGAACGCGTGCACGATGCAGTTGACGATGGAGTAGCGCGCCGTCCATGAGAGGAAGGTGGTGAGGATGCCGGGCCACCAGTAGCTCCAGCCGCGCTTCTTGAGCCCGCCGGCCGCGATGATGAGCTGATCGCCGGTGGTGACCATGCCACGCCGCCAGCGACGCAGGCCCTTGATGGAGAAGATGCCCACCAGTGCGCGCTTCACGAAGAGCGGGTTCACGAAGAGGGCATAGGCCACGAAGAGCTTGTACAGCACGATGATGGTGTACACGATCCAAAAGGTGAAGAAGAAGCCCGTGCCCAGCCAGCCATCGCCGGTGTTCATGCCCGCGAAGAGCTCATCGCGCCCCACGGTGAAGTACACCAGCGGCGCCATGATGGCGATGAAGATGCCATCGAGGAAGCTGGTGAAGGTGATCACCGTGATGCTGCGTCCGGCATCGATGCCCTCGCGCGAGAGGATCCAGATGGCGAAGAAGAAGCCACCGCCGATGATGCCGGGCGCCAGCGCACTGGCGAACTCCCAGAGCATGATCACCACGAAGGTGCGCCACCAGGTGAGGTCGCCATCGGTGAGGTGGCGTATGCGCAGCATGTACATGAGGTCGCGCACGCCCAGGCTCAGCAGGGCCAGCAGCATCCAGCGCGTGGTGCCCCAGGTCCACTCAAGCGGCTGCTCCCCGGCCTTGCCCGCGGTGTTCCATACCAGGAAGGCCGTGGTGCCCAGGCCGATGACCACGGGCAACAGCATCTTCCGGAGGCTGAACGCCTTCAGGTACTTCCGCGCATCATCCTCCACCGGGGTCATGGTGCGGGTGTCAGTCCGGGTCGTTCTCGGAGTAGCTGTCCGGTTCGCCGTGCGGCTTGGCGGTGAGCACGCGCCAGAAGAAGTAGGCGGTGGCCACGGTAACGGTGCCCATGGCGAGCAGCATGAGGGTGAGTGCGCTGGTGCTCATCGGTGTGCGGTCTTTAGTGCTGCCTTGCGCTTGAGGTAGGCGATGCGTACGAACCAACAGATGCCCAGGAAGAGCAGCAGCAGCAGCACACGTGCCGCATGCACCTGCCACGGCTTGGTGGCGTCGGTGATGTTCTTCCAGATGTCTTCCAACGACATGACGAAGACGAAGCCGAGGAAGAGGGGGGTGACGTACTTGATGATGAAACGGAACACACCGGGCACTTTGATGTCGGCGCCGGTGGTGATCTCCTTCCACCCCTTGTCCATGCCGAAGACCCACGCGAAGAGGATGATCTCGAAGAGCGCGAACACCACCAGGCTCACCGTGCCCGCCCAGTAGTCGTACTCATCGAACACCCCTTGCTCGAAGAAGAGCACCGTAGGCAAGCCGAGCAAGAGCACCAGCCCACCGAAGAACCATGCTGCGGGCTTTCGCTTCCAGCCGAATTCATCTTCCAAGAAACCCATCACGGGCGTGCCCATGGCAAGCGATGAGGTGATGCCCGCGAAGAACAGCAGGCCGAACCAGCACACACCGGCGATCATGCCCAACGTAGGTCCCCATTGGGTGAAGAGGTAGGGAAGCGTCTTGAAGCCGAGACCCAGGCCCCCACTTTGGGTTAGTTCAACCACCTTGTCGATGCCGAGGTAGCCGATACTGATGGGGATGATGATGCTGGCGCCCAGCACCACTTCCACGAATTCGTTCATCCACCCGGCGCTCATGGCGTTCAAGGCGATGTCGTCCTTCTTCTTCACGTAGCTGGCATAGCAGTGTATGCTGCCCATGCCCACGCTCAGGGTGAAGAAGATCTGCCCCGCAGCGGCGAGCCACACGCTGGGTTTCCAGATGCTGCTATAGTCCGGTGTCCACAGGAAGTCGAGGCCCACGGTCCCATCATTGATGGCGCCGTTCTCACCGCTGGTGATGGTGACCGCTTTGAAGGCGAGGAAGATGCCGAAGAGGATCAGCAGGGGCATGCCGATCTTGGCCACCTTCTCCACACCGCCACTCAAGCCGCGCGCGAGGATCCAGGTGTTCAGTGCCAAGCAGAGAAGCCAGAAGATGATGGCCTCATAAGGGATGCCGGTCGTGGTGGTGGATACGTCCACATAGTTGCCGAAGAAGCCGGCCACCTGCTCGGCGGTCTGTCCTTGGAAGGTGCCCGCGATGCTGTGCCAGATGTAGCTGAGCGTCCAACTTTCCAGGTAGCAGTAGTAGGCGGCCACCGCCAGGTTGGTGAAGATGCCGAACACCCCCACGTATTTCCAGATGGCGCGCTTGGGGTCCATCTCATGCAGGATGAAGGGTGTGCTGTGGTTGCCCTTGCGCCCACCGAAGCGGCCCATGCTCCATTCCACCCACAACAGCGGGATGCCCATGAGCAGGAAGCAGACCAGGTAGGGGATGATGAAGGCCCCGCCACCATTCTGGATGGCCTGCACCGGGAAGCGCAGGAAGTTGCCCAAGCCGACGGCGTTGCCAGCCATGGCCAGGATGAGACCCACGCGGGACCCCCAGGATTCAGTGTTCGCCATGCGTTGTGTTTGCGCTGGACAATGTAGGAGCGAATGACAGAAAGCAGAAAGAGGAAAGCTGAAATATGAAAGCCCGCAAGGGTGAGGCTGCCGCGAACGGGGATCCCGTTCCCTCTTTCTCCTAGTTGGTCTGCTCGCGCCGCTTGATCTCGTCGCGCAACTTGCTGGCGCGCTCGTAGTCCTCGTTGTTGAGGGCTTCCTCCAGCATGCCTTGCAGTTCTTCCAGGCTGGCGTTGGTGGCGCTGCGTTTCTCGCGCCCTTTGCCGCTCTTCTTGGGTTCGCCCGCTTCGGCCTCCTTCTCGCGTTCCTCTTCGCCTTCTTCCACCTTCAGGCCGGCGGCACCCAGGATGAACTCGTAGGTGTAGATGGGGCAATCGAAACGCAGGGCCAGCGCGATGGCATCGCTGCTGCGCGCATCGATACCTTCTTCGCGGCCGTTCTGCTCGATCACCAGCTTGGCGTGGAAGATCCCCTCCACGAGGTCGTTGATGACCACCTCCTTCAGGTTGAACTGAAGGTGATCGGCCACGTTCTTGAACAGGTCGTGCGTGAGGGGCCGCGCCGGCTTGATGTTCTCCACCTGGATGGCAATGGCCTGCGCTTCCACACCGCCGATGATGATGGGCAGACGTCGGTCACCGTGCGCCTCGGCAAGGATGAGCGCATAGGCCCCCGCATGCGTGTGGCTGTACGTGATGCGCAGGAACTTCAGCTCGACCTTGTCCATACGTGGTTTTGGCGGGCCGTGAAGATACGGGCCACCTTCTTAGGGCTAGCGCTCGGTGTTCAGCTTCTTGGCGGCCTCGATCAGCTTGGGCAGCACCTCGAAGGCGTCGCCCACGATCCCGTAGTCAGCAGCCTTGAAGAAGGGCGCCTCCGGATCCTTGTTGATCACGGCGATCACCTTGCTCTGGTTGACCCCGGCCAGGTGCTGGATGGCGCCGCTGATGCCGATGGCGATGTAGCAGTTCGGGCGGATGGCCACGCCGGTCTGGCCCACGTGCTCGTGGTGCGGACGCCAGTGCATATCGGCCACGGGACGGCTGCAGGCGGTGGCTCCTCCCAGCAGTTGGGCGAGCTCCTCAACGGGCGCCCAGTGTTCGGGGCCTTTCATGCCGCGACCAGCGCTCACCACGATCTCCGCCTCCGGCAAGGGGATGCCCGTACCGGCCTTGCGTACCTCTTTCACCATGATGCGCGCCGCGCCGAGGTCACCGCTGTATTCTTCCACAGCAGCGGTGCCGTCTCCTTTGCCGATGGCGATGGAGTTGGGCATCAGGCTGATCACTTTGGTGGCGCTCTTCACCTCCATCCAGGCCTGCGCCTTGCCGCTGAACACGTTGCGCTTGAACTTGCCATCCACGGGAAGTCCGAGCGCGCCTGCCACATGGCCCGCCTTCAGGCGAGCGGCCACGCGCGGGGCCACGGCTTTGCCGGTGGCGTCATGCACGCACACGATGGTGGTCGCACCTTCCTTGGCGGCCACGTCGGCCACGAGCTTGGTCAGTTGCTGGCCATCCACGGCGGTAACGCCGCGTGCCACGATGACCTTCTTCGCGCCCTGCGCACCGAGGCTTTCCAACAGCGTGCTTCCGCCGAAGGTGACGGCCGTTACCGGACCACCGGCCAGTTGGCTCGCATAGGTCACGGCTTCCTGCGCTGCTTTGGGGAGTTTCTCCCCCCGGGTATCGATGAATACGATCACGCTCATGGCTCAGATCACTTTGGCTTCGCTGTGCAACAGTTCGATCAACTTCCCGGCTTCGTCCGCAGGGATCATCTTCACGGCTCCTTTCGGCGGAGGCAGCTCGAATTTCACCGTGCCGCCCACGTTGTCCGTGGCGGACGCAGCCACCACCTGCAGGGGCTTGGTGCGCGCGGCCATGATGCCACGCATGTTCGGGATGCGCTGTTCGGCCATGCCTTTGGAGGCGCCGATGACCAGCGGGAGTTTCACCTCCACCACCTCCACGCCGCCGGGCACATCACGCTCCACGGTGGCGGTGTCGCCGTTCACATCCAGTTTGCTTGCCAGCGGAACGTAGGGGAGGTCCAGCAGTTCGGCCACCATGGCACCAACCTGCCCTCCGTTGTGGTCGATGGTCTCCTTGCCGGCCAGCACCATATCAAAGCCTTTGTCCTTGGCATAGGCCGCTACTTGCTCGGCCACTTGCAAGGCTTCGGTGGGTTGCACGTCCACGCGCACGGCCTCATCGGCACCGATGGCCAGGCCCTTGCGGATGGTGGCTTCGGTATCGGCACCGCCCACGGTGATGGTGGTGACGCTGCCGCTGCCCTTGGCTTCCTTCAGTTCCAAGGCGCGCACCAGGGAATACCATTCATCGTACGGGTTCACGATGAAGGTGACGCCGTTGCCGTCGTACTGGGTATTGTCGTTGGTGAAGGCGATGCGTGCCGTGGTGTCGGGCACCTGGCTCAAAAGGACGAGGATCTTCACGTGGATAGGGTTCTGGGACGGGCGGCGAAAATACACACGCACCGCACGCAGGCATGTCCGCCTTGCGAGGCATTACTTTTCCTTTGCACGCACGTCTTAGGACCGAACCGACACACCAAGTACGACCACATGAAGGCACGTTACCCGCGCATCCTCGCCAACACCACCACGACCCTCTTCGCCACGATGTCCCTCGTGGTGGCCGCCCAGCCCCAGAACGCCCTCGACTTCGACGGAGCGGATGATCAGGTGGTGGTGGCCGGCGCCTCCACCCACATCGCCAACAGTTCGGAGATCTCGCTCACCGCGTGGGTGTACCCGCGCAACGCGGTATCCGCTTTCCCTGACCTCGATGGGTACGCCGGGTTCCGGAACGATGCGGATGCCGATTTCTACCTGGTACAGATCTACAACGATGTGATCGAGGGCCGCTTCCGCAACAGCGATGGCACCGCCTTCACCGCCACCACGTCCGCAGGCATCAGCCTCAACACCTGGCACCACATCGGCCTCGTGTACGACGGCGCTGCGCTCACCATCTGGCTTGATGGCGATGCCGTGGCGACCACCGCTGCCAGCGGTGTTATCACCAACACCACGGGTTCCTTCTCCATCGGCAACATCAACTACACCACGCAGCCATTCTTCCTCGATGGCCGCATGGATGAGGTGGCTCTTTGGCGCCGCGCCCTCGGCGCGGAAGAGATGGAATGCCTCAGCGCCCTTCCGCCCAATTCCGGCGATCCGGACATCGTGCTCTTCTACAATTGCGATCAAGGAACGGCCGGTGGCGATAACACCACCATCACCACCCTCACGGACCTCACCGGCAACGCCGATGGGACGCTGCAAGGTCTCTCGCTCACCGGTGCCACCAGCAACTTCGTGGCGGGTACGGTCTTCGGCACGCAGGTCAACGCCAGCATTTGCCCAGGTGGTACCTACTCCTTCAACGGACAGACCCTCACGGGCCCCGGCGTTTACACGGCTTCCATCCCTACCGGTGGCTTGTGCGACAGCACGGTGGTGCTCACGCTCACCGAAACGACCGTGAACGTTGGTGTGGTGCAGAGCGGCAACATCCTCATCGCCCAAGCGGGCGGTGCCGCTTTCCAGTGGATCCGCTGCGAGACGGGTCTGCCCATATCCGGCGCCAGCAACCAGTACTACACGGCCTTCGCCGTTGGTGAGTACGCTGTGGTGGTCACCCAGAATGGCTGCTCGGACACCTCTGCCTGCTACAACGTCACCACCATCGGCATGGAGGAACTGGTGCTGCCCACGTTGCGTGTGTGGCCACAACCCGCCACCGATCGCCTGAACGTGGAGGTATCGACACCCTTGCAGCAGGCTGACCTGCGCATCACCGACATGACGGGCCGCGTGGTGCTGCGCCGCAACCTGCCCTTCGTACAACGCACCAGCGTGGATGTCACCGAACTCACCACGGGTGTGTACTTCCTCGAACTGAACGCGCAAGGCAAGCGCGTGGTGGAGCGCTTCGTGCGCGAGTAGGCATCGCGAAAGGTGGGGGCGCAAGGCACGGCGCCCCTACCTTCGTCGCCCCTCCGGCCCATGCCGGAGGCCATACCTGCCAGCATGCGTACCGTACAGTTCCGCGAGGCCCTTGGTGAGGCCATGAGCGAGGAGATGCGTCGTGATCCGAACGTGTTCCTCATGGGTGAGGAGGTGGCCGAATACGATGGCGCCTACAAGGTGAGCAAGGGTATGCTCGCGGAGTTCGGCCCCAAGCGCATCATCGATACGCCCATCGCCGAGTTGGGCTTCACCGGTATCGCTGTAGGTGCCGCCATGAACGGGCTGCGCCCCATCGTGGAGTTCATGACCTGGAACTTCGCCGTGCTTGCGAGCGACCAGATCATCAACCATGCGGCCAAGATGCTGCAGATGAGCGGTGGCCAGTTCCACGTACCCATCGTGTTCCGCGGGGGCAACGGCAGCGCCGGCCAGTTGGCCGCCACGCACAGCCAGAGCTTCGAGGCCATGTACGCCAACGTGCCCGGCCTCAAGGTGATCACGCCCAGCACGCCGTACGACGCCAAAGGACTGCTGAAGGCCGCCATTCGAGACAATGACCCGGTGCTCTTCATGGAGAGCGAGCGGATGTACGGAGATAAGGGGGAGATCCCCGATGGCGAGTACCTGCTGCCCATCGGCAAGGCCGATGTGAAGCGCGAAGGCAAGGACGTCACCATCGTGTCCTTCGGGAAGATGATGAAGGTGGCACTGGGCGCGGCCGAAGAACTGCAGAAGGAAGGAGTCTCCGCCGAGGTGATCGACCTGCGGACCATACGCCCTTGGGACCATGCGACGGTACTTGCCAGCGTGCGCAAGACCAACCGCTGCGTGGTGGTGGATGAGAACTGGCCCGTGGCCAGCATCAGCAGTGAAGTGGCCTACCGTGTGCAGAAGGATGCCTTCGACCACCTGGATGCGCCCGTGCTCCGCATCAACCAAGCCGATACACCATTGCCCTTCGCACCGGGCCTCATCGACGCCTCCCTACCCAGCGTGGCGCGCGTGGTGAAGGCCGTGAAGGAGGTGATGTACCTGGTGAAGTAGCAACGCTTCTCCGCTGTCGGGGTGAGCTTGTCGAACCCTGCCGACCGATCGCTCCATCCACCTGGTACCCGGGGCGGGACTTGAACCCGCACGGCCCTTACGGACCAAGGGATTTTAAGTCCCTCGTGTCTACCATTTCACCACCCGGGTTCGGAGTGGAACCACCCGAAAGTAAAGATGCCTCCCGGGGGAGGCATCTTCTTGAGCGAGAAACGGGACTCGAACCCGCGACCCCGACCTTGGCAAGGTCGTGCTCTACCAACTGAGCTACTCTCGCAATGGGGCGGCAAATATACGTGCGTACCGATCCACTCCAAACGTTCACCAGGAATAGAACGTTTTCGGCGCGAGTCGCACGCGGAAGTCGCTCTGGGAGATGCTGTCCCCTTGATGGGACCACACGTAGATCTTCAATTCCTCACCGCCGCGAAGCACTTCTTCGATGGGCAGTACCGCGTACGCAGGTCCGGGTATGCCGGGTCGTGCGTCGGCGCACAACGGTAGCGTGCGGTAATCGGTGGTGAGGTCGCCGCGCTTGCGTTCGAGAACGACCATCGCCTCCGCCGCACGGGGTGCATCTACGGATAGGTCCACCACCAAGCTGCCCGTAGGGAAAAGGGCGAGCGTATCCATGCTCAGCGTGCAACCGCTGCCGTAAGGGGCTTGTTGAGAAAGCCAGCGGCGCTCGGTATCGGCAGCCACGGTGTGCCATGCCACCGGCGTGGTGCGGGGTGCTAGCTGAAGGTCCACGCTGCCGCGCACGCGGACGGTGCGCACCACTTCGTACCGATCCGTGATCATGGCCCGCACGGTGGGGTCGGCTTTCAGCGCGGCATCGATCCAGCGCACTTCGCGTTCGGTACCCGGCGCTTCGGAGGTGCGGTGTGCCCATGCTGCCGCTAGCGTGGCTGCTGCTTGTGCAACGGTACACGGTTCATCCGCGCGCATGCGCCAACCCACCATATCGCCCTGTGTCGGCATCGGGCTGGTGCCGTCGTCGTTCAATACCACGGATGCGTTGTCGGGCAGTTCGTGTATGGTCCGGTCCATGGCGGCTTCCGTGCGCGGTAGCTCCCCGTGGCCGTGTGCGAACAAGGACCAACAGGTGCTTGCCAGTAGCAGGAAGGCACCGCCTGCGGCCGCAACGTTGGCCCCTGGGAGCACCACGGCGAACAGCGCTCCGAACAAGGTGATGAGCGACAAACCCAGGAGCCACGGAAGCAGTGGTTTCTCATACCGGAACTCCACCGTGTGCTGGCCGGGTGGCACATCCACCGCCATGGCCGCGATGTTCACATCACGTAGCTCGCGGAGTTCGCCGTCCACGCGCACCGCCCAGCCGGAGGTCCGCAACTCCTTGGCGGGATAGCGTGTCTGTTGCAACACGAGCAGTGCTCCTTGTTCGGTCGTGCACTTTATGGTGAAGGCGTCCGGTCGGAAGCCGGTGAGGGTGGCGTGGTCAGTGGGTGCCGCCACGGGAACGTTCGCGGCAACACCGGGCGCGAGCACCGCAGGGCGTCGTGTCATGCCTTCATCGAAGGGGCGCCCGTGATAGCGCTCCCACGGAATGAGCGTATCCGCCAGATAGACCACCGGCTGTCGGGCCATCGTGTTCCATAGAGCCGTGTGCTCCAGTTCCAATTCCATGGCGTTGCGCAGCCAGAAGGTGTTGACGCCGTTGCGCGAGAAACCGCCAAGGAAGTCCTGCGTGTTGTGGGAGAGGTGGTGGAGGCGCGCGCCGTTGTCATCATAAGTGCGCGTGGGTCGCATCTCGGGCACCACGGGTCCATCGCTCAAGGCGGCGAGTCGTTCCTGCAGCCAGTGCGGGCGTATGTCGGCGATCGCCGTGTTCCACTGGGCCAGCGAGGTGTTCCATCCCATTTCCAGCAGGAGCAAGCCCAGCAGCCAAGGGAAGGTGAGCCTCCTTCGCCAGGCAAGCCATGCCGCCGCCGCCAGTGCGGGCACCGTGATGATGGCGCTGAGCAGGATGCGGCTGTCCAAGTCCATGGCGCGCATGCGTTCGAAGAGGGTGTCGCCCGTGCCGTCCGCCGCCAGGTGGGTGGTCGCAGCGAGGGCCAGCCCCGAGGCGATCACCCCGGTGCCGATCAGGAGCAGTGTCATCACTCGGGGCCGCAACTGCCCGGACCAATGCGCGTGCAGGGTTCCGGCGGCCAATACGACCACCGCCAACCACGTGAACCAGCGGAAGTAGGCCGGGAAGCGGAAGAGGTCCAGCCCAGGCAGGGTCTGCCACAGCAGGCGGTGCACAGGTGTGGCCTCACCGAACGCGGCGAGTGCGGTGATGACACCGCCAACGAGGAGGATGTTCTCGATAGCAGTGCGCTTGCGGAAGAGCGCGGCGAACGCCAGTGGAAGTAGCAGCGCGCCCATGTACGCGTTGGCCATGGGCGCGTCGGTACCCAGCCGGGCCATGTCGGTTCCCGTGGCGAAGGGGAAGAGCAAAGAGATGAGCGAGCGAAGCGTGAGGGGGCCTTCCTTGGCCGCTTCGTAGGCGAGTCCACCGCTGCGGGCGAGGGAGGGACCGGTCTCCCACAAGGCGTGGAGAACCCCCGCGGCGATGCACGCAGCGCCCACCGCTGCCACCAGGCACCAGAGCAAGAGTGGACGGACACTTGCCCAACCCCCATTCCGGACGTTCGCGAAGGCATGCAGTGCGAACAGTGCGAGCAGCAGATAACACGCGATGATGGAGAACGTGTGATTGCCACCGGTCAGCAGCAGACCCTGGCACAGCGCTACACGCGCCGCGTTCCGCCAACCCGGTTCGCGAAAGAGGCGCAGCGCCGCAGCGAAGAGCCATGGTAGCCAGGCGGCACTGATGATGGAGTAGAAGTGCATCTGGTGCCCCGTGAAGAAGCCGCCCAGTGCATAGGCGACTCCGGCGAACAGTCCGGTGCGCGCATCGGTGTGCAGGGTCCGCACCAGATAGGCCATGCCCCAGCCCCCGATCATCAGGTACAACAGGTAGAGCGCTTGCAGGGTATGGATGCCGTGACCCACCGTGCCGCCCAGCGCGATGGCTTCCACGTACCATGCTGGCCCTTGCAGGTCGGCGTGCATCGGATAGCCGAATTGCTGGTGCGGGTTCCACAGCGGGAAGTGGCCGTCCTGCAGGCAACTGCTGATGAACCAGCGCCACGGGAGCCAGCAGTTCAGCGTGTCGCCGTGCGCAACGGTGAACTGGAAGGAGGAAAGTGGCCAGTAGACCGCCAGCACGGCAAGTGCGATCACCAAGCCGCCCCAACGCAGGGCCCAGCCATTCTGCCGGTCGTGGTCCGCACGGAGCAGCGGCGCAGTGCTCATGCCTTCTTGAGGCGCACCTTGCCCGCGCCTGCCATCCGCTTGATCTCGTTCAGCTTCAGCAGGGCTTCCACGGGCGTTAGCGTGTCGATGTCCAGGTCGTTGAGCTGATCGCGTATGCTCTCCAGCGCGGGATCGTCCAATTGGAAGAAGCTCAACTGAGGTTCCAGCGCCGCGCCTTTCATGGAGGTAGGCTTCGCATGCACAGGCTCATCGGTGCTTTCGCCAAGGTCGCCCGCGTGACTACGTTCCAAGTGGGCCAGTACTTTCTTGGCACGTTCCACCACCCGTTTGGGCATGCCGGCCATCTGCGCCACGTGTATCCCGAAGCTGCGGTCGCTTCCACCCGGCACCAACGTGCGCAGGAAGAGCACGCGGCCATCCACTTCGCGCACCGCCACGTTGGCGTTGCGGATGCGGGGGAAGGTGGCCGCCATCTCGTTCAATTCGTGGTAGTGCGTGGCGAAGAGCGTCTTCGGCGCGGTCGGATGCTCGTGCAGGAACTCCGCGATCGCCCACGCGATGGAGATGCCATCGTAGGTGCTCGTGCCGCGACCGATCTCGTCCAACAGCACCAGGCTCCGGTCGCTCAGGTTGTTGAGGATGCTGGCGGATTCGTTCATCTCCACCATGAAGGTGCTTTCGCCGGTGCTCAGGTTGTCGCTGGCGCCCACCCGGGTGAAGATGCGGTCCACGATGCCGATGCGGGCGGCTTTCGCGGGCACATAGCTGCCCACTTGCGCCATCAGCACGATCAGTGCGGTCTGCCGCAGCAGAGCCGACTTACCGCTCATGTTGGGGCCCGTGATCACGATCAGCTGTCGGTCGGCCGGGTCGAGCAGGATATCGTTGGCAACGTAGGTGTCGCCCGCAGGCAGCTGCTGCTCGATCACCGGGTGCCGCCCTTCGCGAACATCGAGCGTGCGACTGTCATCGAGCGTCGGCTTGCAATAGCGCAGCGCAGTGGCGTTCAGCGCGAAGGCACGCAACACGTCCACGCTTGCGATGGCCTGTGCACAGGTCTGCACCGCGCCGATGCGTCCCACCACCTTCTCCACCAGGGCCGTGAACAGTTCCGTCTCCACCGCTAGGATGCGCTCCTCTGCTCCAAGGATGCGCTCCTCCAAGGACTTCAGTTCGTCGGTGATGTACCGCTCGGCGCCCACCAGCGTTTGCTTCCGCACCCATTCTGCCGGCACCTTCTCCTTGTGCGTGTTGCGCACCTCCAGGTAGTACCCGAAGACGTTGTTGTAGCCGACCTTCAAGGAACTGATACCGGTGCGTTCCCCTTCGCGCCGCTGCACGTCCAGCAGGAGTTCCTTCGCGTGGGTGGTCACGTGCCGCAGTTCGTCCAGTTCGGCGTGCACACCACTGCGCACCACGCCGCCTTTGGCGAGCACCGCCGGGGTGCCCGGTTCAATGGTGGCGGCGATCGCTTCGGCCAGGTCCAGGGGAGGCTGGATCTCAGCCGCTGCTTCGCGCAGGGGTCCTTCGCTGCCATCGAGCAAGATCCGGATGCGGTCCGCCGCTTCCAGCGCCTGACGCAGTTGCAACAATTCACGCGGAGCGATGCGTGCGGCAGCGGCCTTTCCGGCCAATCGCTCCAGGTCACCGATCTCCGCCAGCTGTGTTCCCAGGTCTTCCTGTAGCGGGGTGGATGCCAGGAAGGCTTCCACCCGGTCATGCCGCTGGGCGATGGCAGCACGGTCCAGCAAGGGGAAGAGCAGCCACCGCTTGAGCATGCGCGAGCCCATAGGGGTGGTGCAGCGGTCCATGCTCTGGAGCAGGGTGCGTGCCCCTTCGTTCACGGGCGCCACCAGTTCCAGGTTGCGGATGGTGAAGCGGTCGAGGCCCACATGCACCGAAGGGCGTATCCAGCGCACCCCCGCGATGTGGGCAAGGCGGTCGTGGCGTGCTTCGCCCAGGTAGTGGAGCACGGCACCGGCAGCGCGCTGTCCCAACTTCAAGTGCTCGATGCCGAAGCCCTTGAGCGAGGCGGTGCCGAACTGGGCCAGCAGGCGCTCGCGCGCGAATTCATCCGCGAAGGCCCAGTCGTCCAGGCCATAGCTGTGCATGCGCTTGGTGGCGGCTTGTACGAAAGCGTCGCGCAGGCCCTTCGGGAAGAGCAATTCGCGCGGCGCGTGGCCGTCCAGCAGTTTCGCCATGGCATCGGCATCCTCCTCGGCCACCAGGAATTCGCCGGTGGTCACGTCCAGGAAGGCCGCGCCGTAGGTGCCATTGCCACCGCAGATGGCGGCGAGCCAGTGGTTGTCCCGCCGCTCCACCACTTGGTCGCTGAAGGCCACGCCGGGTGTCACCACTTCGGTGACGCCGCGTTGCACGATGGTCTTGGTCAGCTTGGGGTCCTCCAGTTGGTCGCAAATGGCCACCCGGAAGCCGGCCCGCACCAATTTGGGCAGGTAGCTCTCCACGGAATGATGCGGGAAGCCGGCCAGTTCCACATCGCTGCCGCCGTTGTTGCGTTTGGTGAGGGTGATGCCCAGTACGCGCGCGGCCGTCACGGCATCACTGCCGAAGGTCTCGTAGAAGTCGCCCACGCGGAAGAGCAGCAAGGCATCGGGGTACTTGCCTTTGATGGTGGCGTATTGCCGCATCAACGGGGTCTCGCTGGTCGCTTGTTTGGCCATCTTCCATGTGCCCGCAAGGCACCTACTTTCACCGGCCGGAAAAGTACGTCCCGCTCTGCGGCCCACCCCAACAACTTGCTGACAGCCACCTATGCCGACGAACGACCGTAAGCTCACCATGGAGGAACTGGGCCGCGTGGCCCCGGAGGCCTACGCGGCCGGTCTGGAACGGCGGGTAACGGTGCTGCTGGACGATGTGCGGAGCCGCCACAACGTGGGCTCCTTCTTCCGCACATGCGATGCCTTCGGGGTGGAACGCCTGCTGCTCGGTGGTTTCACGCCATTGCCACCCCACCGCGAGATCGATAAGACGGCGTTGGGTGCCACCGCCTCCGTGCCGTGGGAACACGTTCCGGATGCGGCCCGCGCCGCTGCCGAGCTCAAGGAGCGAGGCTACCGTGTCATCGCGGTGGAGCAGACCGTGCATGCCGTGCCCTTGCACGAGGTACGCTCGCCCGCGGATGAGCCCATCGCCCTTGTATTCGGGAACGAATTGAACGGCGTGTCCGACGCGGTCATCGCGGTGTGCGATGCGAGCCTCGTGATCCCCCAGCGGGGCAGCAAGCACTCCCTCAATGTTTCTGTGTGCGGTGGGGTGGTCCTGCACTGGCTGGCCGGTCGTCCGGTACCCACGGTTGGTTGATAACAAGGAGGCAACCAACCGATGTGTACAAGGTCTTTCTCGTGGAACCCGCAACGGCTTCTGGGCCGTACAAAGGATCCGTCTATATTTGGACGCCCCGGTAACGCCCATATGCAGCTATCCCGACCCCGACTCTTCTTGCTCGCGATCGTTCTGGGCGTATGCGCCATCGGGCCTGTGAGCGCGCAGTACTTCCGCCAGTCCAGCTACTGGAAGACCCACCGGGAAGAGGTGGAGTTCGGCTTCGGCATCTCCAATTTCCTGGGTGAACTGGGTGGTCGTAACCAGATCGGCTCTCCCTTCGTGTGGGACTTGGAACTCAGCCAGACCCGTCCAGCCGCCAGCTTGGCCTACCGCTATTACGTGGCCAGGAAGGTGGCGCTGCGTGCGCGCTTCACGTACGGCGTGTTGGCGGGCAACGACAACCTTACCTCGGAGCCCTACCGCATGAACCGGAACTTGAACTTCAAGTCCGACGTGTACGAGTTCAGCGTGGTGGGCGAGTTGCACCTCTATCGCGAAGAGTTGGGCCACATGTACGACCTGCGTGGCGTGAAGGGCACCAAGAGCAGCCGGGTGGGCTTCTACCTGTTCGGCGGTATCGGAGCTTTCTACTTCGACCCCAAGGCCCAGTTCAACAACGCTTGGGTGCGCCTGCAACCCTTGCACACCGAAGGTCAGGGCCTGCCCGGCGGTGCGGAAGAGTACAAGAACATCCAGATCTGCATCCCCATGGGCGTTGGTCTGCGCAGGGCCTTCACCAAGAACTGGAGCGGTGGCTTGGAGATCCAGTACACCAAGACGTTCACGGACTACATCGACGACGTTAGCACCAACTACTACGACAACGACGCCATCCGTGCAGCGAACGGGGACATCGCCGCGTACCTCGCCGACCCCAGCTTGCGCACAGGTCCTATCTATGAGGCGGGTCTGAACCCTACCGCTACTGGCCAGCAGCGCGGGGATGAGACCGACTTGGACGCCTACATCTTCCTGAAGGTGACGGCTGACTACAAGCTGTACAAGTACAAGAGCGGCAGCAAGAAGTACCGCGCCCGTATCCGCCGCCAGAAGATCGTCTTCTAAGGGATCTGCATAGGATCCCGCGAACGCCTCCGATGATCTCGGGGGCGTTCGTGTTTCCGGCCTTAGTGCGAGCGCCACTCCGGAAGATCCGCGGAGCGGTCTATCCGGAGTCTCACGAATGCAGGTGTTCGGCCTGGTGATGAGATCCCGTCTCCCGGTGGCAGAGCATCTCAGCGCTCTTGCGGCCAGTTCTTCTTACATCGTCCGCAGCACGTGTTCCGCTGATCTTGTTCGAATCCGTAGGGTCGTCCGTTCAAGTGCAGCGGACGGGACTGCGGAGTTACCACCCTCGGTGCTTGGCCAAATGCGCCTAGCGATCCACGTCGAGCACATTGAACAGGCCATAGTAGCTGTCCTCGATCGCGGCCTCCTTTCGGACGATGGCCCGGATAGCGTCTACCTGCATCCACGCGTGCATGCCCTTGAGCCAGGCCCTCCAGATGTCCTTGTCTATACGGCCGCGCATGTACCAGAAGTACTCCTCCGCGCACAAGTTGAGGTAGTCGACAACGATGTGCTCCGGATCGATGGTGTCGGCCAGCGGTCGACCCTTGGCGATGGCCAGCAGCCCATCGTTCAGTCGGTCGTAGCGTGCGTTGAAGGAGGTGAAGAGTTCCTGCATCACCTTGTCTCGTTGCAGCCAGTAGTTGAGCAGGCCTACGTAAACCGTGGCCAACGCACCTACCATGGCAAGCGCTCCGGTACCCTTTAGCGGCTCCCATACACCGGAGACCATGAATACACCGGCCGACGCCAGCAGGAAGAGGATCGTAGCGACAGTGGTGCGCGATCGGCGTAGGTCGTGGATGGGTTGGATGCTGCGCATGGGTGAGGAGATAGCGACTGGCTGAAATGAGAAGACCCCCGCCTTTCGGCGAGGGTCCTCGTGATCGCCGTATTTCCCGGCTTAGAGGCCGAGTTGCCCTTTGAAGTTGCGGAACTCGAGGTCCTTCATGGCCTTCTCGCGCAAGCTTGCATCTTTCTGCACCGCCATGCCGAGGTGGTTGCGCACCATGTCGCCATTGCTCTGGCGGGCTCCGATGATGGCCATGAGGTAGTGACCCATGGCGCTGTCCTTGTCGGCGCTGCCCTCCAGGATGCGCTGTGCACCGGCCGCGTCGCCGCCCAAGGTCTTGGCCAGCGCAGCGTTGAAGCTGTTCACACCGGTCATGTTGCTGTTGGCGCTGCCGTAGTCACCGTTCTGGATGTCGATGATACCCATGTTGTACTTCACCTCCGGACCAGCGGCCGTGGCCTTGCGGTAGAGGTCCATGGCCTTCTTGCGGTCGCCCTTCAGGCGGGCCACCACACCCAGGTTGTTGGTGCTGATGGGGTTGTCCGTGATGCTGTTGGCCTTCTGGAACTCGGTCTCGGCCTCGGCCATCTTGTTCTGCATCATCAGGATGTAGCCGGCGTTGTTCGGGCCACGGTAGTCACCGGGGAAGATGCGGCTGGCTTCGCGGTAGATGCGGAGTTGCTCGTTCAGGTCGGTGGTGAGGGTGGCGCTGTAGAGCAGTTCCTCCACGTTCAGGGAGTCGGGCGTGCTCTTGCTCATGGCGATGAGCTGCTCGTCGCTCTTGCCCACGCGCTGGTAGTTCAGACGCATTTCGCTGCGGCGCAGCTGGGGCAGGATCTCCTCGGAGATCTCCTTGTAAGTGGCCGCCATGTTGCGGATCTCTTCTTCGCGCTTGGTCACATCGGGGTACATCTCCAGCACGCGCAGTACCAAGTCACGATCGGGCACGGTGCTGCTGGCCTGCATGGCCTTCTTGAAGCCGTCCCAGTCCTCCCCGCGTGGGTTGAGGGTGTAGAAGGTCGCGAGGCTGTCGGCCTTGATCTTGCCGCGCTTCAGTTCGCCGCGCAGCCAGGTCATGGCGCTCTTGGCGCGCTCGGTGGCCAAGTTCTCGTTCTTGCTCAGTTCGCCCTCGGGGCTGGCCCACGCATCGAAGGTGGCGCCGGTGAGGTTGATGTTGCCAGCGGCAGGGACACCCTTCACGAAGGCGGCCATGGCGCTCACGTCGGCATCTTTCAGTTCGCCGGGGCGCACCACGCTGCTGCTCACGAGGTAGTTGAGGGTGGCGGTCTCGCTGTGCTCGGTGATGCGCTGGAAGGCGTCACGCGCCAGCAGCACCTTGTCGTCGCTGAGCATCAGGTAGGGCGTGGTGATCACACCGTCGGCCAGCTTGATGGGGTCGAAGGGGACTTCCTTCTTCCCTTGTTTGCCCAGGATCTTGGCCACGAGCTCGCTCGTGCTCATGCCCGGGGTGTAGGCCACCTTGCCGGTGTAGCTGAAGGCTTTGCCGGTCTCGTAGGGGATCACGGTGTAGTTGCCCACGGCCTTGTCGCCCTGGAAGCCCACCATCTTATACGGGGTCTCGCCACCGGCATAGGTCAGGGTGGGGGTCAATTCCACCTGCGCCTTGCGGGCGAAGTACTTCCCTGGGAAGTTGCCGTTCACGCTCACAGCCACCGAATCGCCTTGCACGATGAGGGGATTGGGATCGACGGTGTACTTGATGTTCTCAACGTACTTCTTCATCTTGCCCAAGCCGTTGCAACCGGCGAGTACAAGCGTTGCCGCGATCAAGAGGGACATGCCCTTCAGGTGGCGCTTTTCCATGAATTCGATGCGTATTGGGTGATTTCGGCTGCAAGTATAGTCACTGCCTTTCGAGGCCCTTCCTACGCATTATGCACACTTCTCCACATATCGCCGTGTGCATCAAAGGGTTGCGATACGGTGCCCTTCGGGTACCTCTTCCTCTATCAAAGCAAGCAATCGGTCGAAGGCTCCCGGATCGTGCAGCAGGTCGTGCTGCTCCAGGTCCACTACCAGTACGCGTGAGCCGGGGCGTTTCTGCAGATGGTCCAGGTACCGGGCTTGCAGGCGCATGAGGTATTCCGCACCGATGCGCTGCTCGTAGCTGCGGCCGCGTGACCGGATGCGCTCGCGCACCCGGTCTATGCCGAGGTGCAGGTAGACGATCAACTCCGGCTGGGGCAGATCGCCGTACATGATCTGGTACAGGTCGCGGAACAGCGCGTACTCGTCCGGTGCCAGCGTAACGTTCGCGAAGACCAGCGACTTCCCCAACGAGTAGTCGGCGATGGTGCATTGGCTGAAGAGGTCCTGTTCCGTGGTCCGCTTCAATTGGTGGTAGCGTTGGGCCAGGAAGGAGAGTTCCACCGCGAAGGCATAGCGCTCCTGGTCGTCGTAGAACTTGGGTAGGAAAGGGTTCTCGTCGAACTCCTCCAGGACAAGACGACCGTTCCACTGTGTGGCCAATCGCTTGGCCAGTGTGGTCTTGCCCGCGCCGATGAGGCCTTCGATGGCGATGTAGGAGTAACGCACGGGGATCCCTAGCGGGCTTTCTGTAAGAGGTCGTTCAGCAGGTGGAGCACGGTGCGGTGCAAGATGGGGTGTTCCCGGTCCGGCGCCACATCGGCCGCGGGTGCCAGTGCGAAAGCGCGCTCATGCATGCGCGGGTGGGGTATCTGTAGCTCGGGCAGGTGTAGCGGAGGACCTTCCATCCAGAGGATATCGATGTCCATGGTGCGGGCGGCGTAGCGAACGGATGCATCGCGTACACGCCCTAGTTCCGCCTCGATGGACAGTAGCACGTGCAGCAGGTCGGTCGGAGCCAGTTCGGTCCGCAGCAGTATGGCGCGGTTCAAGAAGAGGCGGTCGTCGGAGAAGCCCCAGGGTTCCGTCCAATGGTCGCGGCTGCGCGCGACCACGGTACCGGCGCGTTCGCCGATCAGGACCACTGCGCGGTCCAGTGTCACCACGGGGTCGCCCACATTGCCTCCCAGTAGTAGTATGGTCTCGTACGGTGTGGCCATCGCGGCAAAACTATCCGCCGGGGCCTCCCATCCCCCTTGCGCCCCGCTCATGGATCGGCGTCGGCGCCATGCATGGACGGCCGCCTAGTTTCGGATCCGCTAACACAGTAATCCCTCTGTTCCAATGAGACAGTTCTTCAAGTTCATGTTCGCCAGCATGGTGGGCACCTTCCTCATCGGCCTCGTGCTCATCGTGGTCTTCATCGTGGCCGTCACGGGTGCCATCGGTGGCGCCATCGCCAAGGGCGGCTCCTTCGGCTCAGGCGAACGTACCAAGGTGGAGGACGGGTCCGTGCTCCACATCACCCTTGATCAGGAGATCGTGGATCGGGGCGACAAGGACCAGGTGAAACTGGACTTCGGTCCGTTCGCGGGTGAGTCGAAGCTCGGCCTCAACGACATCCTGGCCAGCTTGGAGAACGCCAAGACGGATGACCACATCGAGGGTGTCTTCCTCGACCTCTCCTTCGCAAGTGCCGGGTTCGCCACGCTGCGCGAGATCCGGGAAAAGCTCATCGAATTCAAGAAGGAGAGCGGCAAACCCGTGATGGCGTGGGCCGAGATGTACGGCCAAGGCTCCTACTACCTGGCCACCGCTGCGGATGCCATCTACCTACAGCCCAAAGGCGACCTGGACTACCGCGGATTGCACAGCGAGTACATGTTCCTCAAGGGCATGTTCGAGAAGCTCGATATCGACGTTCAGTTCATCCGTGGCAAGAACAACAAGTTCAAGAGCTTCGGTGAAGTGTACTCCCAGGAATCCATGAGCCCGGCCAACCGGGAGCAGATCCGCACCCTGCTCGATGGTCTGTGGAGCGATCACTTGGCCGCAGTATCGGCGAAGACGGGTCTCGAAGCGGCGCGGCTCAACACCATCGTTGACAGTTTGCTGGTGCGCAATGGCGAAGACGCGGTGAAGCTGAAGCTCGTGGATGGATTGAAGTACCGGGACGAGGTGCTCGCCGAGATGAAGGAGCGCATGTCGCTCGATGCGAAGAAGGAGGTGGAGTTCGTGGATATGGGTAAGTACAGTCGCTCGTTCAGCGGCCGCACGCATGGCGATGCCAAGGCCAAGAGCGGAAGCAAGCTCGCCATCATTTACGCGGAAGGTGGCATCAGCAGCGGCGAAAGCTCCGATGGTACGATCGGCAGCACCTCCTTGAGCGAGACCATCCGGGAGGCGCGCGAGGACAGCACGATCAAGGCCATCGTATTCCGTGTGAACAGCCCCGGAGGCAGTGGCTTGGCCAGCGAGGTGATCTGGCGTGAAGTGAAATTGGCCAGCGAGGTGAAGCCGGTGGTCGTGAGCATGGGCAACGTGGCCGCATCGGGCGGCTACTACATCAGCGCTCCGGCCACCAAGATCTTCGCAGAGCCCACCACCATCACGGGTTCCATCGGTGTGTTCGGTATCATCCCCAACATGCAGGGCTTCTTCAAGAACAAGCTCGGCATCACCTTCGACGGTGAGAAGACACACACGTATGCCGATATGATGACCACGAGCCGCCCCCTGAGCGAGCAGGAGAAGCTGATCATCCAAGGGTATGTGGACGAGTTCTACGAGGGCTTCGTGGAGCGGGTGTCCCAAGGCCGCAAGCTCACCATCGCCCAAGTTGACAGCATCGGCCAGGGCCGTGTTTGGACGGGTGTGGATGCAAAGGCACGCGGCCTTGTGGATGAGCTCGGTGGCTTGGAGGACGCGGTGAAGGCAGCGGCCACGCTCGCCGGTCTCACGGATTACAGCGAAGTGGAACTGCCCGAGCAGAAGGACTTCTTCCAACAGATCATGGAGGACCTCAATGGGCAGGCACGCCTGTGGGTGGCCAGCGAGTGGCTGGGCGAAGACTTGCAACTCCTTCAACAATACCGCCGTGTGCGCGATGCCAAGGAGCAATTCGGCATACAAGCGCGCATGCCATACGACTTGGTGATCGACTAGCTTGGCACATGCCAATAATGACGAAAGCCCCGGATCGCTCCGGGGCTTTCGCTTGCCCTGTTGATCAGTTCCCTGACCATTTACCAAAACCTGAGTGCTGTAACGGGGCCCTCTGCGGGAAGGTTACGTTCACCCCACTTCCACATGGTAGCCACTGTGGTTGCGCACGTTCAGCACACGGCCATCCTCCCATAAGAGGTATTGCCCCTTGATCCCCAGCAGGCGGCCGCTCACCTCGGGGGTCTTCTCCAGGGAAACGCTCGTGACCTTGGGCGGGTAGGCCAGCACGGGGAAGTCGATGACCACCGGGTCCTCTGAGCGGAGGAAATACTCCTGGAGGTCGCCCCGCAGGGTATGGAAGGCATGGCCGCGTGCGCTTTCCAGTGCATCGGTGTCCGGTGGCACCTGCTTGAGCATGGCACGCCAGTTCGTCTTGTCCGCGAAGGCGCGCTTCAGGTCCACCTCGATGAGCCCCGCGAGTTGCCGATACGGCACCCGTGCGATGATGAGGGCGGCCACGGCACCTTGGTCGATCCACCGCACGGGCACCTGTGTGCTGCGGGTCACGCCCACCTTCACGTTACCCGTGTAGCTCAGGTACACCACATGCTCGGTGGCATGGTGGGCCACCTCCCAAGCGGGGTCCCGGCCTTCCCCCAAATGGGCGCGGCACAGCTCCGGGTGCACGATGCACTCAGCAGCTTCTGGAGCCGAGGTGAAGCAGGGGTAGCAGAAGCCCTGGGCGAAGAGTTTCTTGACGCGCTTGCCGCAGCTGACGCAGGAGAGCACACCCGTGGCGCGTACCGTGAACGTATTGCCGATGAAGGGCGCTAGTTCGAGCACTTCGGGCTTGAAGGGCAGCGCATAATTCACCGTACCGTCGAGGCCGGCGAGCATCTTGAAAAGTGGTTGGCCGTCGCCCATTGGAACGCGTTCTTATCTTTTGGGCTGAAGATAGACCTCGCCTTCGCCATGCCATTCAACGCCCTGTTCTCCTTCCTCATCAAGAAGCGCTTGCAGCAGATCGAGCTCTTCCGGGAGAACCCGCTCATGGCGCAGCTCGAGACCTTCCACTACCTGGTGCGATCAGCGCGCTACACGGAATGGGGGCGCAAGCATGGCTACGATACCATCACGGACCAGGACACCTTCCGGGAGCGTGTGCCGGTGCAGGACTATGAGGATGTGAAGCCGTACGTGACGCGCCTGCGCACCGGAGAGCAGAACCTGCTCTGGCCTACGGACATGAAGTGGTTCGCCAAGAGCAGTGGCACCACCGGTGATCGGAGCAAGTTCATCCCGGTAGGTCGCGAGGCGTTGGAGGACTGTCACTACAAAGGAGGCAAGGACCTCATCGCGCTGCACTATCAACAGCATCCCGAGAGCAAGCTCTACCAAGGCATGAGCCTCGTCGTGGGCGGTAGTTCATCCATCGAGCACTTCCGGCCGGATGCGTACAGCGGGGATCTCTCGGCCATCATCATCCGCAACCTGCCCCTGTGGGTGGAGGTGCGGCGCACGCCGGTGATCGAGACCGCGTTGCTGGACAATTGGGAAGTGAAGATCGAGCAGATGGCGCGGGAGACCATGCGGGAAGATGTGCGGTGCATCGCGGGAGTACCCAGTTGGACGCTGGTGCTCCTTCGCCGGATCCTGGAGCTCACCGGCGCGCGCAACATCATGGAGGTTTGGCCCAACCTGGAGCTCTTCATG